>JAABUP010008124.1_pt1 | contig 13551 bp, 16 predicted proteins | sample 5559201 | NCBI WGS metagenome assembly JAABUP01 (sample SAMN10711887, study PRJNA513373) | rock metagenome | isolation source: Antarctica rocks | place: Antarctica | reverse complement strand
TCTTCAACCGCTTGCATAGAACAGTGACGACAAACACGTTGTTCTCTAGGTGGTTTGGGTCTCAGCCATCTGTCAGTCTCGACCCTCAATGAGTGACCACCCAACCTGAACTTGATGAGTGAAAACAATGAAGCACTGGGTCTTATGTCACGAAGGTAAGAGGCCATGACATTGGAGTCAAAAAACATGTTATCCATGAAAAAGCTGACCTTTGTAGCTGAAGATTGGCAAATGCCGTGGTACCATTTGTCCCTTAGATGCTGAGTTTGCTTGAAGGCACTGAGCAGATCTGCCTCAGCCTGCTGAGCGCGATTCGTCTGCTCTGTCAAGTCACCATGCGCAGTCTGCAGCTGACATCTGGCGCGGTAGACAAACAGCCGCCAGCACTAGCAGGTCGACATGTCATGTGTCATGGAAGTGTTGTGTTGCAGCACCTTTTGTCGCTTGCATAAGTTGTGGGACTCTTGTACTCGCTGATCCCAGGAGTGTCCTACAGGCAACCAACGAATGCAGCAGTGTCGGTCTGGGAAAGTTTCACCACCTCCAGGCGCTTAGCTTCAAGATCACCCACCCTAGCAAGCTGTTCCAGCAGGTACGATTGTACGCCAGCGATTTTCGTCAATATGTGCTACAAGGCATCAAGGTTTCACTGACCGTTTCTGTCACTTGCAGTTCTTAGGAACGTGAACATCGGAAACCTGAGAAACCCTCCATCGCTCCTACCGCCGAGTTGACAGCTGCGGAACCCCGCGAGCGGACAGCAGGAAGAAGCAGAGTTCCTTCCTCGCGCCCGTCGTAGAGTCCTTGCGCCCTGCGGTGGGTCGACCATCATAGTTATTTTTCTTTCTTGCTGCACAATCCCGCAGCTTTCATCGCTTATAATGAAGCGTTGATGTGGCTCTTTATGTAGGATGAATGCAAGATGAGCCTGGCACTGTCTGTGGGTCCTGCAGCAGTGCAGTGGATGCGACAACTGCTGCATTGCCTGTGTTGCGGAGCAGCTCCAGTGAGCAACGTGTAAGTGACTTTTGCAAGTTTTGTAGCTTCCATGCGTGTAATCTCTTTGGAAGGCTGCTTGCACACAATTTGCCGCAAACGCTACCACAGCTACAGGAACTCTGTCACAGTTGCACAGGATCCTTCACAGATGCACCATAGCTTTCAACGACTGTACACCAGTTTCTATAGCAACGCATTTCAGTCACACACATGACTGGACAATGCACAGCTAGACAATGTTGTGCCCCTGCTAAACAGCGGCTCTCTCAGCTTTTGCAGTGTCAGTTGCACTTTTGATCAGAATTGATCACCATTTGCTGTAGACATCTGTACGGTCAAGATATACCAACAACGTTTTGTAAAGCGTTTTCTTTGCAACTGTTCTGCAGCAGATGTATCCAGCATTGCTGGCTTGTCATTGTGCGCTGGCAGCACGGAACACACAACGTCTTATGGTGCAGCCAGTATGCATACCTGCTTGGATTTGTTGCTCTAGCAGTCAGTCAGCTTTTACAGACAGGCCTTGCTGCTCTGCATCTGTTGCACTTTTAGGCAGCAGCCCAAAATATACCAGGGACTCGTGCAGAAGCCCACTGCCCAGCAAGGCTGCAGAGAAGCACACAGTCCAGCGAAGAAAGACAAAGGTCAAGGCTCAGTCAAAGAAGAGAAATCCTGTGAGACTGCTGCATCATCATCTTGTCACCACAAGCTGCAGGCAGTAGAGCTGGCATACCAGAAAGGTACGACGTAACAGGCTAGGAATGGGGGCAAGAAAAGTCTCAAGAAGAATGCTAAGGTCAGCTAGATGACCTAGGTAGTACAGGAGATGCGGGAAGCTACTGAAGCCTGCAGAAGCCATTTGCATATGTCTCTGGTACATAAATGAGGTTGCTTGTGTATTCTCAAGGTGTTTGTATCAACTGGCACCTCATTTTGCTCTGCATCAGAGCTGAATGTCATGTAGCTCGCTGTGAAACTGTCAGAGTGTTAGATGCACCATACCTGTGCATGGCAAGACTGTGTGTAAAGATCTGCTTGGCTTGCAGCGCTGACCATTCTGTTGTGCAGATTGACAGAGACAGCCATGCAAAGTGATGAGTTTTGCAGCAGGTCATGGCAGCCATATGCGTGAAGTGCACTGATGGTTTCCAGGGCACCATCCCTGAAGATGAGAAGCTTGCCATGACCTGATCAAGCGGTCCTGTACTTCAAATACTTGGCAAGCATGATCTTAGATCCAATAAGCAGCTTTGCGCAGCAGCCCGTCTGTAATCCTTCGATGTACTCCAAGCGGCCTGCTGGGCATTCAGCTGGTGTGTTTCAAAGGAACAATGGGTACCTAATTGTCAGTTTTGCTTTCACCGTGTAAAGGTCTTGCAAGCACTTTTCCTACAATCTTTCTTCAGATGTTTAATCGCTTGATGTAACCACACTGTGGTACAGTCCTGCTGGATGCCCAAGCAGCTGTTATGCCAGTGTCTGACAATGCTTGATTTTGTGCTTCTTGTTGTGTATGTACAATCTGTAAACTTGCGTAGTCCAGGCATGTTGCTTTATGATGTCTTGCCATCCAAACAGTAGACACTGCACCAAATAAAGATCAAGCCTCAGCACACCCAGTGTTTGTGCTTGTCTGCACTGTGCCTGTGTGACTGGGTGCAAAATTGTTAAGTTCCATGTAAGGGGCGAGGCTGCTTTCGAAATGCTGTTTTGCTGTCTTGCTCGCACGTTTCAATGGGTTTGCAGATGCTGTTGAGCAAAAGGTCGATGGCGCTGCTCACGGCATGAAACACAGGTGCATATTGGAGCCTGACGATTGCAATGATCTCAGCCCCCGGGACCGTGCGTGGGGTGAAAGAGAAGCCCAAAATAAAAAGCGAAATAAAGAAAATCGATCTGAAAGCGCTGTTCAAAAGTCCGCCCGTGTGCGGGCGGTGAAGACTAGTTGGACTAGCCTTCAGCGTGCAGGCGAAGGAATCCACAACTTGCAACACGACGCATTGCAGCATGAAGTTCTGGGAAAACGCATCTCACAATGATTTTCCTGAAACCAAAGCTAGAGACATGGTCGCGTTCATTACGGGTATCACAGGACAGGATGGATCCTACCTGGCTGAGCTTCTACTGGATAAAGGTTACGAGGTACACGGCATAAAGCGAAGGACCAGCTCTCCTAACCTGGAAAGAGTCCAGCATCTGCTTAGTGCTGGTAAGTCTGTAGACCTAGTTAGGCTCAGGTTGCCCGCCGCGACCGCCTTCATCGAGCAAACTCCTGACCCTCACTGCTGGGATTACAGAGAGCAAGCACGCTCACAAGCTGCATTTGCACTACGGCGACGTGACAGATTTCGGCTCTCTGTGTGGTCTTGTCACTAAGATCGCTCCCAAGGAGATTTATAATTTGGCGGCTCAGAGTCATGTACAGGTGTCATTTGAGTTGCCATCTTACACGGCAGACGCAGCAGGACAGGTGCGGTGTTTATGGGCCGCACAACGCTTGTCAAGGTCTACCCGCTGTCTTTGTCTGCTGTCTGCTTAAGCACGTCTGCTGTCCAGGGAGTTTTGAACGTCCTTGAAGCTGTCAGGGCCGCAGGTCTGTCTACTCAAACCAGAGTATACCAGGCATCCACCTCAGAACTTTACGGCAAGGTTGCAGAGGTACCTCAGACAGAAAAGACACCATTCTACCCAAGATCACCATATGCAGTGTCAAAGCTTTTCGGATTTTGGATTGTCAAGAACTACAGGTGATAACTTTAGCTTGCTGATTTGGCAAGCAAACATCACTTTCAACTGAAGCAAGGCACATCATTTTTGCAGGGAAGCTTATAGTATGTTTGCATGTAATGGCATCCTCTTCAATCATGAGTCTCCAAGGAGGGGCGAACATTTTGTGACCAGAAAGATCACAACTGCTGCGGCTCGTATCAGCCTGGGCACAGATGACTTTGTTGCTCTGGGCAACCTTGATGCACAAAGGGACTGGGGACATGCCCAAGATTATGTGCTTTGCATGTGGTTGATGTTGCAGCAGAAGCAGGCTGATGACTTTGTGATTGCTACTGGAGTCACAACTACTGTGAGAAAATTTGCAGAACTGGCATTTCAGTCAGCAGGACTGCCCGTTAAGGTATAGCATAAACTGATGCACATAGTCACACACAAATCAAGCCTTCGCTCATTTTATTGAGTTGGTGTATTTGAACAGGTGGGAAGGTAGCGGCGTTGATGAGAAGGGCATTGTTGCTTTTGGACCCAAAAAAGACAAGGTAGTGGTGAAAGTTGATGCAAGGTACTTCAGGCCAACAGAGGTTGACCTGTTGCTGGGTGACCCTACCAAGGCCAGGAAACTTCTTGGCTGGGATCCTAGCGCTACTTCTCTTCAGGTACTTTTTCTGGATCTGGCGACTGTTAGCAGCCCATCCTGAAAGTTTTGCAGGCCTAGTCTGAATGTACTTGCCCTTGCAGTCTCTGGTGGAAGAGATGGTAGAGGCTGACTTGCAAAATGTCAGGCGGCCAATGGGTATTCAGACATCAGCCACCCCACGCCCTTGTAAGCCATCTATGCGGGAAGATTTGGGTGAGACCACAGGCCAAATTGCTGCTTATAGGAAGGTTGTTCTTTAGAGATGTACAAGTAGTGCTGATAAAGCCTGCATGCAACAGCTTCGGTCTTGTATGGCGCCATGTAACATATTTGGTTTTCTATTGCACTAGTCGTGCTTAGGAAATGTAGTTCAACCATGAAGTCATCTACGCAGATTTCCCTTGCATATTTTGCAAGGAGCCATGACTTGAACATAGCATGTCTGCAATGCGCTTCTGCCAGCTGTGATGAGTATACACGGACACGATAATTCCCGAAAAGTTGGAAGGACTCTCTACTGTTATATGACCATGTATTGGGAATGTTCAGTTTGCGTCTCGTGCTCCGCATCCTGTTGCGATTCATCTTCAATAGGGAACACAAGCATGCACACCTGAGTCTCAAGGTGCACCCATTGAGCAGGGCATGCTCAACACCATCAACAGGGCTGAACTGGTAGCTCTTTGATCGCCCTGAGACATTGCAGACCAGATGTGACGGGGAACATAGCAACAGACTCGAAGTATTCGATGCAGAAAATGGCATGCACCTAAGGTCACCGTCATCGACAATCGACGACTGCCATACACCATCGCTTGAAAGCGATCGGACATGAGCTCATGCAACGAGCACAAGCGGGCGATGAGACATTCCCTGCTCAAAGTGAAATAGCATATAGGCATACAAGGCAATGAGATGGCTGATAAACTAGCAAACAAGGCAGCTGTGAATGCTGCATGGGCAGGCACTTTTGACTATGACCTATTGAATGATTACACACAAACATTCAGGGACAAGTACTCGCTGCAACAAACCATTCAGGTACAGATAGCAGAGGGGCCAACAGAAAACAGAGCTTGCATACGACATTTGGATGACTCATTGAGAAAAGCTTTGCATGACAAACTCAAACTAGGCCAGTCAAACCAAAACTCACTGTACTTTCAGCTATGGGACAAGGTGCAGCCATTCAGGGTCAAGCCAGCAGTGATGCGCTGTGGACTATGCCATAAATTTCAGAATCACACAAGAGGAATGTCTTCAAATATATTTCTAATATATGTCTTCAAATATATTTCTTAACTGCAACAGCTTATCACCAGATACAGATGTGGTTGTCATGGTCTGCATGTAGATACTGGCCGTTTTAGGCGTGGAGCGCAACAGCTCAGAAGGGAGGATAGATTATGCCAAGTGTGTCATTCTTGCTCAGCCAAAAGTGAGCATTTGTTTCTGTTTGACTGCCCTGCCAACTTATGTCATATGCTGACTCACTGATGCAACATGCAAATGATCTGTAGCAGTTCTGCTTTCACAAGTTTGGCGGTCTACCTTGCAAGAATGGCGATGCAAGTGCTAAAGCACAACATAGCCAGCTTGGCTGTTAGGATGTAAGGTCATTCTGGTGCTTGCTCAGGCTCAGCAGCGACAACAGTTGAGGATTACCCAGCAGACAACTGAGGTCAGCTATCGGCGTACAGAGTTCATGGACATTACATTGACTATCGCTGACAATCACTCATTTGCATTGGAATTCAGCCATTACTGTTGAATGGTTTGGATTATGCGGCACTAGTATGATGCATGTGTTGTTGCTTACTCATAGTTGCCATATAGAGTGTGCTCAGCTGTTCATCCCAAATTCAGTCATATTGAATGATAAGATAAGCCTGGTCAGCTCAGATGTTAGCACCTTCAGTTCCAGAGAGGATCTTCTCACCTGTTGTGTAGCAATGATCATGACAGCTCCAGCCTTGAGACAACTTTTGCAGAACAACATGGTCAGACGCTAGCATGCTGCACACTGCTGCTTGCACAACTGGCATTGGTCATGAGCATTCTATTGCCTTCTTAACTTACAAGACAGGCGTTTTTGCTCTGCTTCAAGAGCCGGCTGACTGGATGAAGGCTGAAAAAGAAGTGTTTAACGAGGCAAAACATGATGCAAACTCAGGAGTAGAGTGCCAAGCGTAAGACAGCGCTGCACCGGTGAATCTTTGTTGCCACGGAACGAGCCTGTGCATCAGTGGGACATCATCATGCCTGTCGACGAGACACGTGATTTGCGTCAGGTATTCATCAGATGTAGCAATTGGCCATGGGATGAGATCAGCGAAATGGTGTGTCAGCAAGGCCGAAGCCACTTGTCTTTCGTAACCACGAGGATAGTTAGCATGATTTCCCGGCGAGTCTGGATCAGCGTAAAACCCACCCAAAGTGACAGTTCCTCCTTTTAAGCACCCCACCGACACGTGAAACAACATAGCCTGGGAGTACCACCAAGATTGCGCATCCATGTCGTCAATGTATGGCAGAAGAAGGGGAATTGCCTTCCTGTGGAAAGCATTGAACATGGCGTCCGGGCAGTCATGTCGACTGAACGTACTGTTCAGTGTTTCATCCACCCAATACGCATTGAATGCTACCACGGCAAATTGCTGAGGTCCCACAAGGAAACTGACAAATTGATCCACGCAGCAGGCGGTCTGTCGAATTGACACGAGGTGAGTGCAGTACACGCATTGCATGCTGCCAGCATCGGCGTCCGAAAACAACCAATACTTATACGTCAAAGAATGCAATTGTTCAGCCTTATAGATGGCTTGTGCTAGCGTGTTTCGGCCGGTAGACCACGAGGAGCCCAAGCCAGAAATAACGTTTTGAGTAATCGCAGGACTGCCGATTGTACTTTTGCATGTCGCAGGTGACTGATCATACATCAGAAAGAAATGTTCAGTCTGGTGGCGGTGGTGTTGTTCGGACAAAATAACCCTCCATACATTCGCCTCTTCACATGTTCCCTGGATGCCTATGGCAACTTTGTCCGAGCTGGCGTCTATGGACATCACATCGGTGACCACAGCTTGCATTGTTGCCTTGTCTTGATACCACACGGCTGCTGCAAATGCCGATACAGAAATTGTCAGGCAAGCGAAAATTGCTGAAGCCTTGCTGTTCACAAGTCGGCTCATCGTGTTGCGAACTTGCGTACAAGCAGCCCAGCATTCGATAGTTGCGGGTTTGGGTTCGCTTTTCCGGGGATTTCACCATGCCCCAAGTACTGTGAGGACGTCTGCATCCCGGCTTTCTTTTTCGTTTTCTCACGTTGCTGCTGCTGCGCTTCTTCGACTCCTCGCCGTTCTGAACGCTGCTTGAAAAGAACTTCTGGACGTGCAGTTGTGGTCACGCCTGCAGTTTCCCGGCGAATTTTTACTCGCTGTTTGTTTGGCCGAGCCGGACCTGATTTCTGTGTGTCGTCGTTTGTGTTACCTCGCAACGGTATGTTGTGCTCTGAAGCTTCGCTTGCGCAAGCTGCTTTGAGTTGCGTATGTGAGCACTTCCACCCGTCTACTTGCAGCCGGCTCGAGCGTGACGCTCGCCGGCTCATTCCTGGCGGACAGTTGTGATTTTTGAAGGCTTTGTGAGCGGTGTCACTCCATTACAGAGCTGCTGCAGTACAGCAGACAACATACACGATGTCAACAGCTGCTATTTTGTGGTAAGGTCTGCGAATGACATACGTTTTTGGCTGTTTGCTCAGTTTCTTGCATCATATAGCATTGGTATGCAGCGTTGAGCTGTACACTAGCGGGCTCACCATGTAGCTGAATGTAATACAGCAACAGGCTTGTAATGCAGCTGGATATCCTGACATCAATAGCCTTGCGTTGCGATTGCACTCAACTGCAGTGTCAACAAAGTTGCTGCGGTACAACAGTCTTACGTGGCATATCCACTAAACTTATCAAAGGGCTTGCAATGCAGCATGACACACAGATATGACAGGCTCAATGCACTTCATCAACGGGCTCATCATTTTATTGAACGTAGCAGAGTGATGTGCTTGCAATGCAGATAAATAATATCACTTCGAAGGGCTTGCATTGCAGCTCCACTTAATTAATCATTGGGCTTATCATGCAGCTTGACACAACAGTACAACAAGCTCAATGTTGTTCATGATCATCAACGGGCTCATCATTGTAGGTAATCAACAAGCTCATTTTATTGAACGTAATGTAGTGGTGGGCTTGCAATTCAACTAACTACCATGACTTCAAAGAGCGTACACAGCAGCTCCACTCAGTTTATGGTCATCAACAGGCTCATCATGGTATCTTATCAACGGGCTTATCAGGCAGCTTGACACAACATGTTACACTGTACAATATATCTGGCTCAGGATGCAAGTCAACATGGTTTGTCAAGGTCTAGCGCACTTGAATTACCATAACTTTGGCTGTACTTAGTGTTTTCAGGTCAATTTTCGACCAATAGTTGTTGCTGGATATGGTGTAATCAAACAGGAACGCTCAATAATGAAGGCTATGTCCGTCACACATTCCGAAACTTCTAGTCGATCGCCATCAGATGGACATTATTGCCCTTCCATAGGGTTATCTCGCCCTTTTTATTCGAGAAACGTCCTGTTACGTAGCGATTCTGCGTCTCGCCCTTATCGGTTCGCTGTCCATCTGTGTTCTGTTTGTGTTCGGCTAAACAAGATTTTCGGTGCGAAAAGAAGTATTTGCGCAAGACACTTTATTTGTGAAAGACGGTCTGATAGCATACGGGTTCAGATTGCAGTTTGCTTAGCGTCTTCCGTGTAAAGTCATAATAGAACCCACTCGTTGATGTATGAAGAGTAGTGACATGAGTGGCATTGAGTGAGCTTGCATGTCATTACAAGCTGTCATCACAATCTGTCTTTCAAATTGCAGTTATTTTCGACAATGCATCCATTCAAAGGTGGATGCAGGTGTGGCGACAGCATGTTGAAGTGCAGACCTTCATCGTTGACCTCCATCACTTAATTGTCATGGCAAATGATTGAATGACAGCAGATGCAGTATCATCTGCGTAGTGTTGGCAACGTCAGTACATATGTGTGGGCCCACCTCATTCTCATGTGCCAAACTGTGCCAAATACATTGCATGGTTTGCAAGGATTGCAAGAATTGCGAAAATTGCAGAAATCACGAACGTGACAAGGCTTACAGATCTGAGATTGCAAGGATGATCATGGCGTGCTTTTCCGCCTGCCGTATAACGCGATGCCGCACGGAGCGCGGCGATTGCAGTAGTGGGCACCAGTGCTCTCTAACTCTTGTCTCTAAGTGAAAGCTTTTCAAGAAGAAGTACGTACCGTAAAATACGGCGTTAAATATGGCGTACTTTGCAGTACCTTACATTGTCACCCTCGCTGCGGCGATTGACTGCTGCGACTCGCCGCTGCGTCGCATCAGACGGGCCCTGATTTCGCAGCATGCGCATCTGTACCACGTTTGCGCTCCTTCTGATACTTAGTTTCCAGACGAAGCGCTCGACGCCAGAATTGTTGCCCGTGCGAATTTGGCATACAGGCAACAGTTTCAGAGGTGTGCTGCGAGCTTTCCTACCAGCTTGCGTTCAGACATACAACCTGCTGTGCCGCTCGCACCTGCATCCAGCGCTTCGGCAATGTTGAGGTGAGGTCAATCAAGTCATATAACTGTGCAGTCCAGATGGCATCATCAGGTGAGGTGTTTTTGCACACATGGTCCTTCCACCAATACACGTTTGTATGCAGGTGCAAGAGAAATCACAGTAACATGGATAGCTGAGAATTTTTCATGTTGTGCATCATGTACATTGCAGCTAATGTTGTCAATATGTGCATGTATCAATGACAAAAATAGGGAGCAGTTTCCGACAGGCAAAGCAAACTTTGGGGTTCAAGGCAATGTACATCATTACATAGCTATATAGGCCTTGCAGAATAACTCCAGGTGACAAGCTTGGCTTTCTGCAAATGTGTACATACATGATTCAGAGCATGAAGTGGCAAACCACACGATCAGCCAGCCAGGGGTCCAGCTAGACAGCAATCCCATAGCATTGCTGCAAGAGGAGCTTGATGAGTTCAGCGCTCATGTACAGATGTTCAGAGCATTCAACATATCTGAGCGGGATCATCGCTCTCAGATTGTGCTATTGCTGACACAGGTGTGGATTGCTTCCAATTGCCATTGTTAGACGTTTGTTTGCCTACGTTGCAAGTTCAGGAAACTCTGTGCATGTGAAATTACAGATCTATAAACGTTACATGCTGTGACCATGCTTTGAAATATGGATAGTGGACTTGATGTTGTCTCATCTTGATGATGGCACAGTTGGATTTGACCATCTTTTGTGCTGCTCCAGACGAAGTAGATGGCATGTGTACAATGTCCCCCCAAGTGATGAGCTAGGGGCAATCATCCCAGGCCGGTTTACCTATGGAGATCAGTTGGACTCCCACATAGTGTTGGTCACCAAGAAGAGTGGTGTGCAAACAAGTGTCCGCTGTTTGACCCTTTACACTCCCCAGTGAAGAGATGGGTTGGAGGCCTAGGATCATGAAGTGATTAACAATCAAGTAATGATTGGTTGTGAAAGCTGGCCAGCATCTTTTGACCAAATGTGGTGCAGTTTCAAACGAAATTAGTTGTTTAATTTTGTTTCACCATTGCACTTCACTTCCTGTCAGCACTGTGTCTCAAAACGGCACTTTGTATACTTTTTCAGGATTATTCTTGCTTCACTGGATCAACAAAGATGTTCTTGATTTGCAAGGCAGCTGCAGTAACGGCTGACAATGCAGCTATGGATGAGGAGGATCAGGAAGATGATGAAGAACAGCACTCGGCATCTGCACCGCCTTCCAGCAAGAAAGGGTGGTTACACAGGCACTCTCCCCATCTGTGGTCTCAGTGCTTTGTTCACCCTCACCTAGAATTCAGCCGGTCATGCAATTACTTTATTGATGCTTACACAGTATGTACCTTTGCGTACAATTTTGCATTGTTCGCCCTTAGCCTCCACTTCAACGTTCCGTTATAAGCATTGCATTTGAAGTACATCTTAAGTACTTTACACCCAGAAACAGCCGGCCCAAAGGCTTGTCCTGACTTGAGCTTCAAATATTACGCCGTTGAGCGTGGTAACGGAAACGCGCAATACGGCTTGAACGTAGCCCGAAACATTATGCGCTCTACTTGCTTGACCAACCGGCGAGGTCGACCGGGGTTCCCGAAGTATGGCACAGGTTCGACTAGAGAGAAATAGGCAGAAGACAAAGTCTGCAGACCTTGGTTTTGGACCCGAGACCTTTCGCTCATTAGCCAGCAGTCATTTAACGTCCGACCACCAGGACAACTTGAACTTTTTATCAAGGGTAACAACCGCATGTTCATGTAGCTTGCGCATCAATATCTTAGCAGGCTCGCGTTCCAATCTGTCTTAGGGCATCCCAGTTGAGTTAAAAAGTGAGCCAGGAAAGCCTATTATTATAGGTAACGTGCTGACTTTGTATCCATAGTCCTTCAGTGCTGCCTCCAACGCTGCATGTTGTGCTTCTTTCTCTTCCAACTGCTTTTTGTCTCTCGTCTCAGCACAATACTCCCTTCCACAATCCCCTCCTGTCCTGCTTTGCCACTTGGCATGTTGGGTCTGAGATTCGGCAGTCTGGCTCCTGATGTTGCGTCCTGAGATAAATAGCGTCTTTGTTCTTGTGCAGTCATCTCAACAATCAGTATGTCCGGTCTCATCTGGTTCCTTGTGTCAGATGCCCTGCGTTGCACAAAACACCTGCCATCCTCAGGGCCTGCAGGATTGCGTCTGGGAGGAAAAATGCGGCCCCCTATTGCTGTGCACCCCAACCTTCTTGAGTCCTTCAGCCTTGCCCACATCCGCAATGAGATACATACTGCCATGGTGCCCTTGTGTAAATGCTTGCGCAATGGTTCGCACAGCCTTATCATTGTTAGCTATGTACTGCTTCGTCATATGTTTGTACCGACATCCTCCTAGTATGTGTCCTCCAGAGTCTTTTCCACGGCACAGGGGGCATAGTGAGTCTTGTGCAGTGACTTGTCCTTTCTGCCTTGCAAGCTCCCTGTTCCATAGCTATCCTGTTCTGTACTTGAAAGCGTTTCTCCTTGCTGGTTTACTGACTGTTCCCATTTCCCACATCACATCACAGTGCTGCTTGTCCCTGTACTGACTCAAGTCTTCCCATAGCTGGAAATATGGAGAGATCTGATTTGATTGACCAAGCTTGTGCCTATCATGCAGAGCTGCCCTCAATGAGGTCTCCAAATCTCTAACACACTCATGGGTTACTATGGGGCCCTCTGCACTTTGTGTAATGCATTGATGCTGCAACCAAAAGTTGGTTTTGAAGGCTTCAGCGAAATCTACAGAGACATCACGGTCAAAAGCCCTAGTAGTACCGCACTCGTCTGCTGGATAATTGGCAAGCTGGTCTGCCATCTCATTGCAGTGGATGCCAATATGTGACTTGACCTTCACAAGCTTTGTCTCGACCTGCCTCTGTGCGCCCGATCAATTTGTCACCTATTGCTTTGAGCAGCAGCTTGTGATAACTGGAAATTTTAGCCGTGCAGCTACCTTCTGCATAGAGCACTTGGATTCATAGCAATGCACTTGTGATGACCAGGGCTGCATGTCTCTAGGGCTACAGTGTAGCCACCATTTCCGCCCTGTTAACAGTATACAGCATTCCTTGTTCATTTGGACAGACTGTGAGGCCAAGGTGTGCGGTACTCATGCTTCTGTAGACTCCTGCACCTGTCACAAGGCCTGCAGTAGGAACCTTGTCTCTACTGCCATCCATGTATACCATTCCATCTGGCTTGCACCTAGGCTGTGTCTGGACAAAAGGTTGCTGCTTCCTCATGATTTGCCCTCCCTGCAGGCGCCCAAGCATGGGGTTCTTCATCCTTAGCCTGTGGATATCGCTTTGGCAGATACAGCCCAGTCCATGATGTCGCTGCTCTTATAGTGTGCATGAGCTGCTACATACATTCCATCCTCGCTTACAGCCTGCTCCCCTTCACAGTGAAGCAGGCAAGGAAGCATTCCAGCTATCCCTGCAGGGCTTGTTGGCCACACACCACCACATCCCTATTGGGGATGTGGAGCAC
>JAABUP010008123.1_pt1 | contig 13552 bp, 19 predicted proteins | sample 5559201 | NCBI WGS metagenome assembly JAABUP01 (sample SAMN10711887, study PRJNA513373) | rock metagenome | isolation source: Antarctica rocks | place: Antarctica | reverse complement strand
TTCTTGAATTACTTGGTCATACCATGGATATAAAACGGACGGCTGGAAGAGACGTCAATTTATAGATGAATGTGATGTCTACTGTATGCATCGGAGCTAGCCAGAGTCTCTTACATAACATAACACCATCCTGTCCTCCAATTACCGTGTTCATCCACATCATATACTTATCCAGCGAGCCATGAACCTCTCTGTTATGGCTTTGGCTTCGTCGACCAAGCCTAGTTCGAGCAGGAGCTGTACACTTCCCCGGATGCCAGATTCCAGGGCGGAGGAAACTAGACAATAGTCAGCACGGTTATATTCGTCAGACAGGACTCAATTCGAGGGATAGTTACTCCAGGAGTGCGTGAAGCTTGAAGCCGGTCAGTAAGATGATTGTGAATAATGTTGGGGAGTCGTGCTTGCAGAAGAAGTGGCATGACTTACCTGGTATGCTCCCCAACAAATATTACCTGTTCCGACGTCAGCGCGCTATTCATAACGATTTCCAACAACTCAACTGACGTTGTTCTCAGTCTTGAAGTAAGCTGGAATGTACAGCTTGTGCATGCCAATGGACGGCGATGCCCAGCTGGCACTCTCGAGCGGGTCGAGGACCCAGCATTTCCGGTTATATTTGCCGGTGTACTGCTTCCGCGCCACAGAGCCATGAATCTCAATCATGGCGTTCAACACGTACTGGACATGCTCTTCTTCCGTCAGTGAAGCAAACCGAAGACCGAAGTCCGCACTCGTATAGCTCGCCAACATAACGCCGGGGCCCGTGGCATTTAGGTTATAGCTGGGGTAGCAGATAGTTCCAATTCCTGGAATGTCAGTGGTTGTGGAACAACCGCCAATGATCGGCTTCTCGTAGTGTTCCCAGAAACGCGTTCCGAACTGGAGTGCGACCTGCGACTGATGAGAACTGGACAACACCAGGAAGCCATGGCGGAGAGCCTTACCTTGCAGACTGTGGTGTATGGCATAGCGCTAATTGCGTCCTGGAGAGTTGGATCAAATACTGCCACTAGTCAGCAATGGAGGTAATTTTCACTGGGCTCGGTTCATTTCACAGGTGTTCGGGAACCGCCAGCTTCGGACCTTGGAGAACGGTACAGCAATCATCGCATAGTCATAAGTCGCATCCTGGAACGCAATGTCCATGAGATTGTTTTTCCATGACAATCGTACCTGATTGTTCTGGGGCAAGAACTCCACCCTCTCAATCGAGCGGTCCATGGTCGTGATATGACCAACGTGTGGATAGAATGAGTATGGCAGTCGATTTAGTCCCTACATGCCAGTAAGTGACGGATGCGTTGCATGCAAGAGTCGTACAGAGACGTACCCCATCAATCGTGCGCCATTTTGTGGCTGAAAAATATTCGCACTCGTAGCTGGTTTGATTCGTCAGCGGTTCACCCTTCGCGTGTAACAAATGCAGCATACATAGTATTCCAGAAAGAGTCTCCGCTCGAGTCGGACGATGCAAGTGCTTGATCTGTAACGTTGAGCGAGTACTTGAGGTGGTTGTGAAAGTAAGCAAACTCCGACCAGTCGTCGCCTCCGAGGCCTCCCAAGCCGGTGTCAAGCCATGCCTTGTGTGCAGTAAACACGTTCGTCGCAGCGGCTGCCATGATTTTCGGATTGCAAGCCACATTCTGCACCGCGTCTGTGATATTGGTAACAAGTGGGTCAACGGGGATCTGTGCGGTCAGGTTCTTGTTATTTCCCACTTCGGTGATGGTTGGCGGTAGGCCGTTCGGCTTCTTGATTCCGTTGTAATAGTACAACCCGTTCGGGCTCTTCTGGATCCAAGGAATAAAGTTGATGGTGAAATTTGTATTTCCTTTGTTCAGCTCGTTCATAGCATCGGCAAGCTGGAAGGTGAGCTTCATGTCGTTGACTGGCAGCGTCTCGTTTGTTCCTGCATATTGGATTGTCTCCGGGAAGCGCATCGGTCCCATTTCTTGGTACTGGTAGTCGAACGGACCACCTTCCAAATATGCTGTGTGAACGCGCCTTGAGATCGACGCTTAGCTCATATACTCGCCTCGCTGGCCATTCCAGCTGCTTACCCTCCAAGTCTTTGGCCGGCTTCTATCAATTCCAAATTGTGGAAGCCGCTCATGTTCAGACACAGCTGCGAGACGGTTAGAGACGCTGTTGCGGATGCCAGTTAAAGCAGTTCTACCCACAAACGTCATCAAGCCAGCCATGCCAGCTCCCACAATGGCAATCCCTGCATGCAGCGGATCAGTATTATGCTCACGTGGTCTCCAATGCTCTCCCAAAATCGAACATACTCTTCGCCTTTGCCTGCTGGACATTGACACTGCCGACCTCCTTCTCCTTCAACAACTCGACCCCATCGAACCAAGGGCCCTCCGCATCAATGCCACTTGCGTTGGTCATGGGGATGCTGGCACGCTTACTCAACCTCTTCCCTTGGTCCAACTCTCTCTTCTTCATCCACTGCCTGCTATTCTTGTTGACCTTCAAAGGCTCACTGCGCCCAGCAAGCTCATGCAGTGCAGACCAAGCAGAAAGGCAGCCATTGGTGGTTATGTCTTCGGGAAGGATCCACACCAGGCGGTCTGTACCTTGTTCGTGTACTGTGGAGATGGTGTGGTGGGCTTCATGCTGGCCAGTTGACGAGTGGCACGCGCCGTATGTCACGGTGAAAGGGTATGCAGAATGATCTGCTTTAGAGAGGTGCACATTTGCCGATCTCGAGTTAAGGGCAATCTTCACTTCAAGCTTCAAGGGCAGGTCACTGGACGTAGCAATAGCGAGTGCTATGAGGAAGCTCAGCAGCCAAACACAACCAACACCCATCGTGTTTTTTTTTGCTTAAAGCAACACCCAAGTAAAGCAATGAACTGGTACTGAAACAGAAGGACGTTGTGTGACCCTGAGGACTCTATATAAGCTTCTCCAATGCAGATAACCCACACCGTCCACCTCCATTTTTCCTTATCGTGGGTAAGAAAAAGCCTCGCCAGCTCATTAATCTTCATGCAGGACCCCCGCGCTCGCCCCGCACTTTTTCAGATCGGTACCTCGCCGGCAGTATGCAATTCGTTAAACATGGTTTTAGAAGGGTTTTGTACTGCAGTTCTGTAGAAACAAGAATTTTTCATAAAAACGTTGCATCTGTATGTTCTTAAACAGCTGTGGTTTCATGAAAGACAGCCGGTTTAAATGAAAAAGATAATAATTGAATTACGCACGGATCAAGTGTACTCGTGCAGTACAGTAAGCGACACGATTCGAATCGGTTTGTATGCAGTGCGTTACGAAGTACGCACTGGTCAATTCAGCAATTTGTTACAACGGTCGAACATGAATTGCAAAAGAAATCGATTACGCTGTGTACAAAATTGTAAACGTTGACGTCGAAGAATTTAAGAGTTTAACGAGCTGAATGTGATGCGATGAACATGATAAGTTATGTATGCATTATTAATTGTGCATCATCAATGTTCGTAATCTGATTTTCAGAAAATACTGTCACGTTACATATTTTAAAAGAAATTTCATCTTGTTCTTTCAAAATTGAATGTATTGAAATTCCGACATCGTAAGCAATAAAATGATTTCTAGGTTGAAAACTTCGACAACAAGATCGATGCATCGATCTTACAGTCTTAAAAAAAACATTTCGAACTTCATAATACTCTTTAATCGAGGAGAACAGTTTTCGATGTTTCCTATTCTGGCGGGGAATTCTCGGTTATGCTTAGCCGCTTATCCCCTGGTGGTAGAATAGAATCTGCTGACAGTCTGTTAGCACATATCATTAATTACAACATATTAGTGGTAAGCCTCCGAGGCTTTGACTACAGCAGATTGTCAACATTTGATTTACATATTAGCAGTCTGTCAGCAGCTTCCAAGTTACCTACTATGTATGTATTCCGTAGCAGGTTGTAAACCCCTACAAATACAGCCTTACCGCAGAAATTCCCCCCAGCCCAGGGGAATCAACATCATGCACACCTACTAAGACCAAAGTTCAGGGGGCAGTTGAAAATTCTGCGATCGCAGGAACATACCCCTATTATCAAAACAACATATCCCGAACGTTCCAACATATTCGAAGCACAAGAACATCAAATGCTTCAGCCAGAAACAAACCTCTCCACAACGACCCTAACCTCGATCCCAAAGAGGAGGAAAACTAGGGACCGACCGGAAAGACAGTAACATCGTCCGTAGAACATACTCAAAATCACCAAAAAAAAAATAGAATCATAAAGGCGAAGGAAGAGTTTTTTTAAAGCCAGAGCTTTTTGAACATGAAAAGCAATCCGAACATGAAAGCAATCGACATGAAAACCGGTCTCCTCGAGTGCTCTGACGCAAAACGGTCAAAAAAAAGACATATGAAAACACTGAACTCTCACAAAGTGTATTTGCCTGCAAAAAAAAAAAAAGGGTTGAGTGGGCTGCTATGCTACTACTATTGTTAGAAGAGATATTCTGAAAAGGAGGATGATTCAGCGATGAAAGTTCACTTTGATGGCGGATCTTAGGGAAAGGGCTGCATATCCGGGCAAAGATCACTGTATGAACTGCCTGCATACCAGGGGCAGATTCTCCTAAAGAGAAAGGATCTAAAGAGACAGCATTGTTTGGGCCGCAACAGGTTACGGCTTTATTGCCTCTCAGCATAATGCTACCGCATAATTACAAATACAAGCAAAGTCTCGATGGGTTTGTCATCGCGGACACTTTTCATCGCGGGCATTTGTCATCGTAAGAAGATAGTCTACGAGTAAGCGGCAGCCTGACCCAGTAGTTTCACCTGCCCCTATGGATATAAAAATCATTTACACACTGACTACTTAGATATATTCTCACTCTCCCTCACTCCCATCCACAAGCAAACCTCAAACTCACCCATTACTAACACTCACGCATCTTCTCACGCACAATGGCGCCAACCTTCGTTCTGGTTACGGGTGGGAATCGTGGTTTGGGCCAGGGGCTCGTCAATCGCTTTCTTGCGCAGCCGAACCACGTAGCTTTTCCATCCGACCCGTGGGCTGTGGTGTAGAGTGAGGCTAATTACCACAATAGACTGTCATCGCCGCCAATCGTAACCCGGGCCATCCGACCTCCCAAGCGCTTGCCGACCTGCCCAAGGGCAAGGGTAGCAGTCTGATTGTGGTCAAGTACGACGCTGCGGTCGAGCAGGACGCCTTCGACATCGTGAAGCAGCTCCAGGAGAAGCACGGGGTCGACCACCTCGATATCGTCGTCGCCAACGCCGGCATCGCGAAGTCCCACCCTTTGGTAAAAGAGGTTAAGCGAGCCGAAATCCTGGAGCATCTCGAGATCAACGTGTTTAGCGTAGTATCGCTATACCAAGCCACGCGCGATCTGCTGCAGAAGTCGCCTAATAAGCCTATCTTTGCCCCTATGGGCTCCGGGGCCGGCGCTCTTGGGTAAGTCAAAAAACAAAAGAAACAAAAGAAACAAAAGAAACATCTTGATGGGACTCTTGAAACTGATTATGGCATGGCAGGCGTCAACCTCCGGTACCGAATGCTTCGTACGGAGCATCCAAGTCCGTGGTGAATTGGTACGGTGTTAGGATCAACGCCGAGGACGAATGGCTCAACAGCTTCGTCTTGGACCCTGGCTTCGTCCAGACTGAAATGGGTAACAAGGGTGCGCGGACCTTCGGGATGGAGGAGGCTCCCACTAAGGTTGACGATTCTGTAACTGGCATGTTTCAAGTGCTCACCACGGCCACCAAGGAGAAGTATGGCGGCAAGGTTGTGTTGTACACTGGCGAGGTTCAGCTTTGGTGATTGAACTTTTAGGCAGAAATATATTTTGAAAGGAGGAGGCGAATGCATCAAGTCTAAGAAGACCGTTTATCTCCTAAAGCATCCAAGCGCGTGTCTTGGCACCTCCACCTAGTGAGAACTCGGTGGTGAACACTGGAGATAGATCCGCCAACTTCAAGTTACGATCAGTTGAGCTCGCCTCTTAGCAGTCCCCGTGCTAGTCTTGGGTGGAAATGTGAATGACGGAGGTGTATTGCTGTTTGCTTCGATTCTATACAGCATGTATAATACAGCGGAAAACTTCGAAGGTCAGACTCGCGCTGACAAAATATAAAAGGATGGCAAGGAGAATAAGGTGGACGGGAAAAAGAGAAGTCTTGGTTTATACTATACAAGAATTTGAGGAAGTTGGCTGTGGGACATATAGCGTGGTGACAGCCCAGGCCGGGTTGTAGTTGCTATCCGTCGTCCTGTAGAGAATATTGAAGGCCGCGCTACAACTGGCGACGACGTTTGCTAATCCTGGAGCGCTACGGACCCTGAGCGCGGCACCCAAAGCCGTATCTTTTCAATGGGGAGGTGTAGTGTAGTATGGGTCCTCGCTGGGTGGTAGAGGTGCTGTAGATGAATTGGCTAAGAATGTATTGGCCTAGGCAAAACTGGCCCACACCACGTAGCTCAAGACAAGTGACGCGAACAGGATGGCCATTGCATCGAATGCGCAAAGACTTGAACCGAGTTGTCACAAAGGCTTCAGTCTATCTCTAGATTCGTTTTTAAACCTAGAAGAAAACGCACACGTCATTAATATTATCATGGCTGCCTAACGACACGTACGAGTACCATAGTAATATACTCCGTCTGGTTGGGAAACGGGATTTGTAGCTGAACCAGATGAAAGATGCGGCGTGGTTGGTAGCGTTTGGTGGTGAGGAACTGTTTAATACAGCAGAGCTTTTCTGTTGGAAGAAGACGACTAAGGCGTACTGCAAACTTGTATTCGGAGGAAGATGTTATTGGGAGCAATGTTTCACTCTTTATGGTGTAACTTTAGCTTTGCGCGCTCGTTGGCGACCTCGTCTAGGGTAGGACGCTGTTCCATTAGACCTCCGAAAGCTATTAATGTGTTGTGGAGGGGTGTTTTGCATTTTGCGCCTGCGTTCTGAGGACCGCGGTACACTGACCGGGTTTTCTAAGTCTGCAATATTCTGAAGTCGCTATTGAGGTAAAATGAGCATTGTGGTAATTAGAACCGTCGGAATCTTCGTAATTTTTACGACCAAGTTTCTCATACAAAAGTTCTTCTTGGCACCAAGAAAATCGGTCAGAATAATCCGTACGGATACCGTGGTCCAGTTCTAGAAGTCTCTTGAAACGTTGTTCAAGACCGATGTCTTCCTTTTATAGAATCCATTATATATACATTATTGTTGTGGATTGGTATAATAACTCCTCAATGGTCTAGTGTTCCACGTGTTCGATATAACGCCTGCGCTAACTAAATCTACAGTTCTGCTTGTCAAATGACAGCCTGTTGGGGAGAAAGTTCACATATATTTTTTCTTTTTAGATTATGCCTTAGTTTGGTCGTTTAGCAGGAATTGAATGGTCTCCTTAAAAAGGCGCCCAGACCATCACAAATTGGATACCTATTCACGTGCACACGAAATATCCGCGTCTCCCACTCTCAACCTGCGACAGCCTACCTTCCCTCCAATTATCCTTTTGATCCACATCACACCAACCACCAAACATGCTCGCCCTCAAATCCTCTCCCACCATCGCCGACAAAACCTGCACGCCCAACCTCCTCCCCTGCCACATCCACCATGACGGGCCCGTAGACGCGTCGAAAAGGTATTGGGATCCTAGGAGGGGTGGAGGTTCGTGTTTTCGCAATCACCGCTTATGATGGATTTACAAAATCTGGCTTTGAGAGCGCAGGAGTGGAACGGCTGATAATATATGGGGTGGTTGGCAGATGGCAAACTAGAATCCTACTTCCGCGGGCGGAGGCTACAAGGGCGGGAGGTTAGAGTGCCGCAGGGGTATGAGGGCAAGGTGGTTAGGGAGGCGCCGAACGGGCCTGTGGGTGGGGAGGAGGAGCAGAGGCGGAAAGACTCTGGGGCAAGAGGAGGAGGAGGTGGAGAAGAAGATGACGACGAGGAAGAAGAGGAAGCGAAGGTGCTGGAAGATGTTGCGGCGTTTGAAGAGCTGGTTGTTTGGGGCCATGAGGCTATGCCGGAAGGAGACGATCCTTTTGTCAAGGGGGTGGAGGAATGGGTCAAGTTTGCAGAGGCGGTGAGTCAGCTGTCTTCTTGGCGTTGGCAGAACCTGTGGCTGATTTGTTGTAGATGCATGGATATGGCGGACCTGAGATAGTGGGAGAGAAAGTCAATGGGAAAGGATAGGTATGGGATTTGAGGTTGGTATGATATGGGAACGAAGTGGTCTTATTTGCAGTTCTAAAGCTTGGTGAGTCGTGTGAGCCGGGGAGCAGTCCCGACGGAATGGAATGGCTCATGCTTTGTAATTGTTGAGTCAGGAAGACCATTGTTGAGGCTAGGTTGTATGAATCCTGCAGCGACAGTTGTGTGGGTGTTAAAGAGAAGAAAGAGGCTATTTTATATGGCTGCTTCCTCATCTGTGGCGAAACGTGTTCTAATTATGAATCTGTTCCCTTCTCCGCCCGACGGGGAGACCTTATAGCGATTCTTCAGTTTTGTATGGTATAGGACCACCTCGTTCTATCGTCTATCCTTAGCAGTCATTATAGTATACCGAACAACATATCTCATTGCCCACTTGCTTTTGTTCCCATCGCTACATTCACTAAGAGTGCTTGAATCGAACCTTCTGTTATCGCGGGCTCCTACTCGACTCAGGCCACGCAATCTCCCTATTGAAATAGTATCTGAGTCGAGAATCAGAATCTTTCCCTTGAAACAGCTAAAGACGATGAATTCTCATTTCCGCTTCAGCGTCAGTGTGTTTTATCTACTGGGAACAGTACGACTGCGCCAGGGTTGACGAAAAAAAGTCGTTGGACACCAAAGTTGATCCTCACCAAAATCTACCTCAATCCATAAGTATTTGTCTCTAAGAACTTATCCAAAACTCATGAAAAACTCATAAGCATCTAACATGTAGATCAGCATGATTTCGGACTGCAGTCATAAGTGTAAAGCATTTGAAAATTAGAACTCTTCTCCACAGGTTGATATGCGTTTTGGTGAGGATCGCTTTAATTTGTTGTCCAACGACTTTTTTTGCCGACCCTCGGCGGCTGTGTTCAGATTCTTAAGAATCTAAATGTTGCCAGACATTCTGCCAGGCGAATCCTGGAGTCCGTACAATTCGTGACATAATTCCTGATCCACATCAGATTCACGACTTGCAGTGCTTTGGCCTCGAAGTCGAACGGCGCCAGCTACACGAAAGCTGTAACTGCTTTTATTCAACTGTACCGTATCAAGCGCTCTGCCGATGGTGAGAGATGGAGGAACGACGCGATAAGGTTGCTGCGACAAAGAATTGTGCGACAATTTGTTGCAATGCTCCGATATTTGGGAAGTGGCACACACCTACAGTGTGAGACCAGCGGACGCAGGTGCTAGAAGGACGAATATCAGGGCACGAAGGGTCGCCTTGAATAGTATATTTCAGTCCTCGGACGAAGGATTGCGGAAATAGAGGAGGCAATGCAGATCGGCTCTCAAGATATGGACAAATATTCCGAGAGCTCTTCAAATAGCTACTAAGAACATAAAAGACGTGTGAGGTTAGGGCATGTTGACCTGGTAAAGAGATGTTTGTAGATCGTTGGTGATTTGATTTTCTTTCCGTTCCACAATGACGAGAGCTCGCATGCGCTTTAGCGTTTGCCATAATAACAGGTGTTGAGCGGCATGGAGGGTGGAGGAGGTGCGGAGCATTTCGTTCGGCATGCACTGGCTGCAGTGCCATCAACCCTTTCCCACATATCCCGAGTTACCTCCCTCGGCTGTATTGTTCTTTCTGTCCCTCCTTTTCAATCCCTGAATCTGCGTATTTCCACCTTCTTACTGCTTTAGCATCCTCTATTCGCCGTTCGTTATTCCATGCCCTTTTCTCTCTCACAAATACTTTCTTCTTCGCATTATAGCCCGGATGTGTCTCCGCAAGAGCTAAGTGCCTCTGGAATAATCGAACAGCCATCTCCATCTCTTTCTTCCCCTCATGGCATTCACTTTTTGGAAGGATGTTGCCCTCGTCATCGTATTCTCTCCCACCTTTGTAGTTAACATACCTCCTCGCCCGTATGATACCCATCTGCATAATATTGCGCGTCATGTCCATCCCCACGAAATCACCTCGCTCATCGTAATCGAGGAATATCTCCCACAGGTTCTGGCAAGACTTTGTAGCGGCCTCGGCGTTGTGAAACCTCCATAGTGGGAGAAGGTTGGATTTGTAAGGTTCAAAGTTTATAACGCCCACCTTGGTATAACCAATCTTGTAGGACATGCGGAGGTCCTTATTGTTTGCTGCCGACATCATCCCAGGTAAATGGACTGATCGCCAATGGAAGTCAACAAGTGCGCGGTACGGTTTGTAGAACGCCTGTATCCAGAGATTAGATCACTATCTCCAGTAGAAGTAGATGGAATTTAGAGCAGTCAGTAGCACTTGTTCCAAAATTGCCCTCGTCCCGGGTATAGGATCGGAGGTTCAGAGGGTTGGAGGAGTGCGTTGTTCAAAGGTGGAAGCAATTTGGGTTCAAAGCAAACGAACCTTGGACATCTCCCAGTCTTGCCGACGATTGTAATTTCATGCTTTTCCGCCGTCCAGATGGGAATCTTTCACCTGGAGACTTTGATTTTACTTTGTGGTGAGATTTAACACCATAAAGCCAAAGTTATGAAAGATGTAGATAATCTTCAAACGCCACCCCCAACGCGAGCAACATCACCCGCGGACCTTGCCGGCATGAACCCATCAACAACAATCTACATCGCGAATATTTCATCACAGTAGTTCGATTTTGAATTCCACGGATTTGTGCGAAAAATATGGCACCTAGAGATACATCGCAAGATCGCACCAGCACGCCTGACCCGGTCGAGAAGGGAATTGCGACACTCAGCACTTTGAGGTATGTACTAAATTGGGATTTATAGTTGTCGCATAGCTCCAAAGAGTTAAATAAATCGCTCACCTAGTTGATAGGATCGGTGTAAAGGCATTTGTGGAGAAGGTGAGCTCGACTTATATTTTGTACTGCTCGCTTATTGTTCGCCGTCTTCTCTGTCCCTGAGAGTAGTCTTTCCTTTCTGCACTTTTGGCTTCTATCCATTTTATACTGCGTGTTCTATCTTCCATATCAGACCCTTATCTGTGAAGAATCCGGAAAACCAGAGCTCCAGCGCGCTGTGCAACAGCCGCCTGATACGACATGTTGCTAAAATGACATAAACCTTAGGATGGCGAGAAACGCAAAGCGGAAATTTTATCCATAGAAAGCAAGAAGGGACAGCCTGTCTACTAGTATTCTGCCCTCGGTTTCCGTTCAAGGCTATTCTAACTACGGGGTAGTGTTCACTATGAAGAATTCAACAAGCGTCTTGATGGTTAGTCTGACCTTCAAAGTCTTCAAGATTCCCAGTCCTATCTAATACGCTCAAGAATGGGTACCTGCTTCTCGCCTTGACCTCACGCAAGAAGTTGAATGGCCCCTCCCCGAAGCCCCAAGTAAGAAAAGCCAAAAGTCCGCGTCTGCTGCCCCCAAAGCTGCGACCGTTCCAAAGGCCGTTGCTGGTCAGAAACGACCCAGACCATCGACTACCAGTCGTAAAAGCTCAGCTACTCCCGAGTTAGCCTCGACCACCGGCAATGCGCAAGGGAAGGCTGTCCGGCCATCTCTGATTGGCGGCAAAGAAAATCGCCCCGGCAGCGACTCCTCGATAGCTGTTATTGCTCCCGAACTCACTACTGGAACCCCAAAACCCGAGGACTCCGATCTTGACCTCGTCGACATCCAAGACGCTGCGGCAGTCGCCAAAGCCTCAGCTCCGCCTCATTCCCCATACTGCCGTGAAGAAGAAATCGAGAAACTCCGTACCGGCGGCAGCCTGACCCAGAATCAAACGGAAATCTCCCGTGTCCGAAACCTTGGCCGTATCCAAATGGGCCAGCACGAAATGGAACCCTGGTACTTTTCGCCCTACCCCTCATCTTACACCGCTGCCGACATGGTCCACATCTGTGAATTCTGTCTCAGCTACTCCGAAAATATCACTTCTTTCGAGAGACACCGCGCCAAATGTACCTTGCTACATCCACCCGGTAACGAAATCTACCGCGACGACAACGTCTCATTCTTCGAAATCGACGGCCGAAGACAACGGCGCTGGTGCCGCAATCTATGCCTTCTAAGCAAACTCTTCCTTGACCACAAGACCCTATACTACGACGTAGACCCCTTCCTCTTCTACTGCATGACAACCCGTGACTCCCACGGCTGCCATCTAGTCGGCTACTTCAGCAAAGAAAAAGAGTCCGCAGAGGGCTACAATGTGGCGTGCATCCTTACACTCCCACAATATCAACGTAAGGGTTTCGGGAGACTCTTGATAGCTTTTAGCTACGAGCTCAGCAAGCGGGAAGGGAAGCTAGGAAGCCCGGAGAAGCCTTTGAGTGATTTGGGCTTGCTCGGGTATCGCGCATACTGGGCTGAAACGGTCGTGGATGTGTTGACGGAGGAGGGCCGGGGGCCGGAGATCAGTGTCGAGGAGATAGGAGCGCTGAGCGCGATGACGACAGCGGATGTGTTGCATACGTTGCAGAATTTGAATATGCTGCGATACTCGGTGAGCTGTCTTCCCACCCCACTCCGTTATTCTATACCCTTCACAGCTCTAGAATCTACCTCATATACACTCCGTTCCGGGACTACCTCTAACCCCCCCATCAGAAAGGTCAACACGTCATCGTCCTCACAAACGCCGTCCTCCAACAAAAAGAAAAACAAAAGCTGAAAGAGAAAATCAAGGGGAAGCGTAGGATCGAGCCGGAGCGCTTGCAGTGGAAACCGCCGGTCTTTACTGCTTCGTCGAGGACGTGGAATTGGTGATATGCTATTGCTATAGAATTGAAAGCTCTGTACGCTAGGAAATCAGAAGAATATTGATACCCCTAAAATTATTCACTCAACGCTGCCGTCCTGAACATCGATGTGATTAGGAGCGAAGTTCTTTGGGGACTGGAGTCAGTCAGACTTACGACTTACGACACCCTCTTGAGCCGGGCTGTATTTCCCCCTTATGGACTATCTTCACCAATTAACGTACCCTCTATCGTCCTCGCCATTCTTAGCAAAGAAAGCCAGCCAACCATCCAACCCCCTTCCCCTATCCTGTTAATATTTTCCCATTCTCTATCAAACCGGAAATCCATTCCGTACCCCGGACTAATCTCTTCCATTCTCCCCCCCTTCTATCAATCACACCCAAAGGCTCCCGAATTCCCCAGTCCCCAAAACGTCAAATACTCCCCTAGATTCTTTTTCTTTACGAACACCCACCTGCCTTTCGAGGATGTGACCACCACCTCCCTCCACCGCCTCAACACCCCACACCTTCCCACTCCGCCCTATCCCCCTTCCACCAGCTACACCACCTAATATACACACACAATCATCCTGATAATATGTTATGATAAATGTAGGTATACGAAACGTACGGTGCCCAGGGGGTTGTCACGGATATCGTTGTTAGATTTAGAGAGGG
>JAABUP010008121.1_pt1 | contig 13555 bp, 12 predicted proteins | sample 5559201 | NCBI WGS metagenome assembly JAABUP01 (sample SAMN10711887, study PRJNA513373) | rock metagenome | isolation source: Antarctica rocks | place: Antarctica | reverse complement strand
GCTCGGCGCCGACTACAGCACCAACCAGATGAGCTACGACCTGGCACGGCTGCGGCTGAACGGCCTGATCGAACGTGTCGAGGGAACCAACACCTACCTGCCCACCGCCGAAGGACAGCGGGTCGCCGTGTTCTATACCAAGGTTTCCAACCGGCTGCTGCGGCCGCTGCTCGCCGCCGACACACCACCAGCACCGCTGGAGCTACGTGCCGCGCTGGCCACCATCGACCGACACGTTCACGGCTACATCGACGATGCCCGGCTCGGAAGGGCCGCCTGAAAACTCAAGATCAACCTCGAACTTTGGAACACAAAGGAGCTCTAGCGTTCCATGCATGGTCTCTGGTGCCGGTTCCCCACCCCGCGTGACCCTCGTCGGCCTCGGCCGGATGGGGATGCCGATGTGCACCAACCTGGTTCGTGCCGGGTATCCGGTGACGGCGGCCGACCAGCGACCGGAAACGCAAGCCGTGGCGGAGGCCGTCGGGGCAGTTTGGGCGAGCACCTCGGCGCAAGCCGCAGCCAGGGCGGATGTGGTGATCACGATGCTGTCCGGGTCGCCAGAGGTGCACGAGGTGATGCACGGCACCGGCGGTGTACTGGATGCGATGCGCGCCGGGGCGTGCTGGATCGACATGGGCAGCACGTCCCCGACGGCGGGACTCGTCATCGCGGAGGCCGCGAGGGCCCGGCGGATAGACGTGCTGGATGCCCCGGTCGGTGGCGGGCCGGCCGCCGCCGCAGCCGGGACGTTGGGGCTCTACGTCGGCGGCGATGGCGAACTTCTCGACGCTCACCGCGACCTGCTGCACGCCGTGGCCGACCCCGAGCACATTGCGCACATGGGGCCGAACGGCACCGGATACACGACGAAGCTCCTGGTGAACCTGCTGTGGTTCGGTCAAGCCGTCGCCACCGGGGAGGCGCTGCTGCTCGCCCGTCGGGCGGGCATCGACCTCGACACGATGCAGCAGGCGCTGGCGGGCAGCGCGGCGGGTGGCGTGTTCATCCGTCGCGACGTGCCCGCCCTGCTTCGCGGCGACTACCTGCGCACCTTCGGGATCGACCGGTGCTACGAGCAGCTTGCGAGCATCAGCACCCTTGCCCACGAGAACGGGGTTCCGTTCGAGGTGTCAGACCTGGTGACGCGCATCCACGCTCGCGCGGTGGAGCACTTCGGTGCGCAGGACGGCGAGCTGCTGGCCGTCGCCCTGCTCGAGCAGGAGGCCGGGTTCTTCCTGCGCTCACCCGATCGCTGATGCCGTGTCGCCAAGGCTCCGGCCGCTGCCGTCACAACTGCGACGCCGCCGCCGCCCGGGGGTCGGGCAGGAACAGCTCAACGTTGCGGTCCTCGACCTTGCCGCGGCGTCCGTCGACCGTCGCGCTGTGCCCGGTCCGCTCCTGCCAGTCGTTGGCGGCGAGCAACCGCGAGAGGGCCGCGAGCTCGCTCGGGCTCCCCGTCCTGCCCGGGCCGGCCGGCGGAGCCGCAAAGTCGAGGATCGTGCCGAACACCGACAGCGTGCCGTCGTGGTTGTCGACGATCTCGACCAGCCGTGACTGCTGCGGCCAGTCGATGTGGGCCGCGGTGTTGACCTCCCAGAACCCCCCGCCGCCTGCTCTCTTGTAGGCCGTGACCCGGTTGATGTGCGTGTGCCCGTTGACCCACAGCACGACCTGCGGATGGCGCAGCAGCATGTCGCGAACCGCCGGGCCGAGCACCCGCGGCTGCTTCTCGCCGGGGGCCAGGGCGCCGTTGACCATCGTGGCGATGGTGTGGTGGCTGAACAACACCACCAGGCGCGAGCCGGCCGTGCTCAGCTCGGACTCCAGCCAGGCGAACTGCGTCGCGTCGAGCGACCCGTCCGAGAGCCCTCCAGGGTTCACCGCGTCGAGCACGACGCAGCGCACCGCCGCGGTCGGGTCGAACCGGTAGTACGCCGTGCCCTGCCTGCGGTTGGTCTCGGTGAAGCCGTGCCCTGCCGGAGACCCGGCGGTGTCGAAGTGCGCCTCGATCGTCTCCCTGCGGGAGACCAGCCGCCGCTGCGGGTCAGCCGTAACCGTCCGCGAGGGCAGCCCGGAAGGGATGGGTCTGCCGGCCAGCAGGAGCGTCGCGAACGCCAGCGCGGACATCCCCGGGCTCAGGCCGGTCACCTTGCGGTCGCCCGTCGCGACGGCGTTCAAAGCAGCCTGCGGTACGGCATTGCCCTGCACCAAGCCGTCGTGGTTGCCGTAAGCGGCGTACCAGGGGATGCCGAGCCCGGTGCTAGTGAAGGGCCGCCGGCAGGCATTCAGCAGGTCAGGCACGGTCGGGAAACCGTAGGTGGCCTTAGGTGCATCAGCCGCCTTACCGGGGGGTGGCACCGCCGGGTGCCAGTAGTGGACGTCGTAGTTCGCTGCGTCGCTGTCGTGGACCCCTTCCCACTGCGAGGTGTCGCCGGAGTCCGGACGGACCCGCCTGCCGCCGTCGAGCAGGTCGATCATCCAGCGCAGCTCGTTGGCCTGGCAGTTGTCGACGGCGTCGCCGGTGCTGACCGCGAACGCCAGAGGCAGTCTGGTCACCGGTCCATGCCCCACGGAGCGGACCGTCGCCGCCATCGTGTCGGCCACGTGTGCCGTCAACATCTCCTGCGGGCGGTAGGCGGCCGTGAACGTCGTGTCCTTCGACGGCGGGTCGTCGGCGCGGTCGAGGAACTCCACCCGCGCGGGCGACTGGGCATCGACGGTGTGGATGTCGGTGAGCTGCGCGAAGGCGAGCAGGGGTCGCCGGGCGGTGGTCCGCTGGGGCGAGGGTGTTCCGCCGAGGTCGGTTCGCAGGCTGTGCGACTCCCCCGCGCCGGAGACCAGCGGGACGAAGCCCAGCCGCCCTGGGGTACCGCGTAGCAGCGTGTGCTCGAGCGTCGTGGGGGCGCCTGCCGGAGCCGGCGGAGGCGAGCTCGCCGCCGCGGACGTGGGCGTGGACGTGGGAGCCGAACTGGAACTGGGCTTGCTCGACGAGCTGCACGCAGCAAGTGCGGCCGCACCCGGCAGCATCAGGCCCAAACGGAGCAGCTGACGCCGAGTGACGTCGGCATCGCGATCAGACGGCACGGGCTGCACCAGCGCCAGAATCCGACGTCGCTTTCCGGTCGCTCGACACGGGTCATCTCCCTTCGGGCTTTGACCAGCAGGCACGAGCCCGCACCCCGGCGAACGGACAGAGCGGGACTGGCTGACCTACCCGGCAGACCGGCTGTTGTCGCCATGCTCGGCCTTCGACGTGCCCGCTTCCAGCGAGGAACCGGCCGGCAGTTCCTGGTGACCGCCGAACTGCTGCCGCATGGCCGAGAGCAGCTGGTTGGCGAAGTGGTCCTCCCCGCGGGACGCGAACCGCTCGAACAGGGAGGCGGACAGGACCGGCACCGGTACGCCGACGTCGATGGCGGCCTTGACCGTCCACCTGCCCTCACCGGAGTCCGACACCCGGCCTGCCAGGCCTTCCAGGGCGGGGTTGGCGTGCAGGGCTGCGGCGGTGAGGTCCAGCAGCCATGAGGAGACGACCGACCCGCGGCGCCACAGCTCGGCGACCTTGGCGGTGTCGATGTTGAACTGGTAGAACTCCGGTTCCTCCAGTGGCGCGATCTCGGCTGAGTGCTCCACCGAGCTGATGCCTGCGTCGGCGCTGTTCAAGATGTTCAGGCCCTCGGCGAACGCGGCCATGATCCCGTACTCGATGCCGTTGTGCACCATCTTGACGAAGTGGCCGGCACCGGACGGACCGCAGTGCAGGTAGCCCTGCTCCTCGGCGCCCAGGTCGCCGGACCGGCCGGGTGTGCGATCGATCGTGCCTGGCCCGGGTGCGACGGTCTTCAGGACGGGCTCGATCGTGGCGATGGCAGAGTCGTCGCCGCCGACCATCAGGCAGTAGCCGCGCTCGAGGCCGAATACGCCGCCGCTGGTGCCGATGTCGACGTAGTGAATGCCCTTCTCGCGCAGCGCAGCCGCCCGGCGCACGTCGTCGCGGTAGTTCGAGTTGCCACCGTCGATGATGATGTCGCCCTCGTCGAGCAGCGCCGCCAGCTGCTCGACCGTCTGGCCGGTGATGCCGGCGGGGACCATGACCCACGCGACCCGCGGCTGCGTCAGCTTCGACACGAACTCTGCCAGAGTCGACCCGCCGAGCGCCCCCTCGCCTTCGAGCGTCTGGATGGAGTCCGGGTTCACGTCGTAGACCACGCACTCGTGGCCGTCGCGCATCAGGCGCCTGACGATGTTCGCACCCATCCGCCCCAGGCCGATCATCCCAAGCTGCATGCGCGTCTCCCGCTGACTGGCCGCTCTCGCGGCGACTCGTGCCCCCTGACACTGACGTGCGCCAGCGTAGGCCACCGCCGCTCACGGGCCGGTCAGCGTGTGGCGCGCGTTCACCTGCCCGGCGTCGCCGGGAGGCGGGCGATCTCGCCGCGGCAGTCACGGACCGGCACGCATGCACACCGCCGCCCCGAGGGCGGAGCCCGGGATGGATCAGACACAGGCACCGCTGGTCGAGGCGCTGGCGGACTACCACCGCGAGGACCGGTACGGGTTCACCCCACCCGGTTATCGCAGGGGCGCGGGGCCGACCCGCGTACGCGCGACGTGCTCGGGGAGGCGCCGTATCGCTCCGACGTGCTGGCCAGCGCCGGCCTGGACGACCGCTCATCCTCCGGCGGCTTCCTGAAAGCGGCCGAGACGCTGATGGCCGAGGCGGTCGGCGCCGACCACGCGTTCTTCTCCACCTGCGGCAGCTCCCTGTCGGTCAAGGCCGCGATGCTTGCCGCGCCGGGGCCCACGCTGACCTGCTGCTCGGTCGCGACGCGCAGCCTGCGGCTCGTCGTCAGCCGCCGACTGGCGTGGTCAGGGCCGCCAGCGCGGTCCGGGCAGCAGTCAAGTCGGCGGCAGCGGTCGACAAAGCGGCGTCGCCCACCTCCCGCGCAGGAGCGATCCGGCGGCGAGCGGTTTGCAGGTCCGTTGCGGCAGGCGAGGCAGGGACGGCCAGCGCGGCCGCTGTGGCGGTCGACAGGGCGGTCCTCGCGGCTTCCAGCTGAGTGGACAGTTGAGCCAGCGGGGAGACCACACTGCGGGTGTCGGTGCCAGCCGGCAAGCCCGCCTCGTGAGTTCTTAGGGCGGCGGCGGCGCTGGTCAGTTGGCCGATGACGGCGGCGTCCCTCGCGCTGCCCGTGACCACGTTCTCCACGAGCTTGACCGCATGGGCCGTGCGCCTGCCCGTCTGCAGCAAGCCGGCCACATCTTGCGGGCGGGTGGCCGAGCCGGCGGCCGTGACGTTGGCGGACAGCGCAGACAACGCCCTCGCGTTGAACGCTGCCATCGCAATTCTGTCCGGGGCGCCGCGCACCGTGCTCGCCTGCTCGAATGCGGCCACTCGAGTCACCGAGGCGGTGGCAGCTGCTAGGGCATGCGATGCGAACTTGGAGCCAGCCATGTGGTTGACGGGCCCGTGGCCCACCGGTTTGTGACCAACGGCCTTATCGTCACCGGCATTGTCGTTACCGGCGTCGGGGCGAGCGGACTCGTCCGCGGCAGGCTTGTCACCATCGGGCTTGTCACCGGGATCGGTGCTGACGGGCGGGTCGACAGCGGGCTTCCCGAGATGCGCCGGCTTGCCAGCATGGGCGACGGCGGGTCCGTGGCCTGCGCTGTGGCTGTTGGGGGCTGCGAAGGCGGCAGCGGGAGCGACGAGTACCAGCCCGGTAGCACCCACGAGCGCGAGGCCGAGCAGGCGTGCGGAAGGCATGTCTCTCCTATGGACCGGTGCCGGTCCAGGTCGGGTCAATGCTTTGCGGATCAATGCTCTGTTCGGCGTCGACAACCCGTCGACTGAACCGAGAGGCTCAGCACCACCCGGATGCGCCCACGGCGTCACCGGGTCGGAGCAGCCGTCGAGCGGTTCCGCTACCGCTGCGCCATCGAACTCCCACTGAACTGGCAGGCAGATGCCAGGTTGCCGGGCAAGAGTCGGCTGGGATCGTAACAACAGTGAAACAGGAGGCTTCATGAGCACCACCACGAGTAGCGCCGACGGCCCGGGAAGGCCCAGCAGAGTCACGGGCCGGGGACAGCTGTGGGGCAAGAAGGCGGGACTGGTAGGGGCTGGCCTGCTGGCCGGCGGCATCCTCGCCGGCACCATCAGCGCGACAGCTGCGACCAGCCCGACCCCTGCTCCTTCCCCGAGCAGTTCGCCCAGTGGCTCGTCAACCGGCGACGGGCACCGTGCTCAGGGCACCCGCCTCGCGCTCACTGGCACCGTGACGGGCGTCGGTCCCTCGACCGTGACTATCAAGACGAGCAGCGCGACCACGACGTACACCCTCACGAGCGACAGCGACATCGACAAGAACGGCGAGGCCAAGCTCAGCAACCTCGCCGTCGGTGACGCGGTCCGATTCAGCACGACCACCACCAACGGCACGACCATCGACAAGCTGCACGCCGGCGACGAGGCCAAGAACCTGCCCTCAGGCGGCATGCACGGGAGGCGAGGGCACGGTCTGGCACTGAGCGGGACCGTGCAGGGCGTCGCCGCCTCGACAGTCACGATCAAGACGAGCAGCGGGACCACCACGTACTCCGTCACGGGCAGCAGTGACATCGACAAGAACGGCGAGGCCAAGCTCAGCAACCTCGTCGTCGGTGACGCGGTCCGATTCAGCACGACCACCACCAACGGCACGACCATCGACAAGCTGCACGCCGGCGACGAGACCAAGAACCGGCCTCAGGGTCAGCACTGGCACGGTGGCCCGACGAGCGGCTGACAGCAGCAGGGCGTTCCCGTGGGGAACGCCCTGCTGTCTTCGGTGCTGCAAGCCACCGTCAGGCGGTGACCAGTTGTGGTAAGGGCAGTTCGTCGGGCGCATCTGCGGCTTGCTCTGCGTCGCCCGGGGAACGTCCCGGGATGAGCATGGCTGCCACTGTCCCGACCGCCAGCACCGCCACCCCCACGGCCAGCGCGGGACGCAAGCCGGCAACGAACTGCGCTGGGTCGCCGAAGCTGCCGCTGGCGCTGAAGACCGACCCCAGTACCGCGACACCGAGCGTGCCGCCCAACTCGCGCAGAGAGTTGTTGGCTCCGCTGGCCACTCCAGCCGCGGCGGGCTCGACGCTGGCGAACACCACGGTCGCGACCGGGACGAAGAACAGCCCCATGCCGACCCCAGAGAGCACGAACGCCGGAATCAGGGTCGAGTAGGACACCCCGGTGTGGATGGCGAGCATGATCCATCCGAGCCCTGCCGCCTGCAGGGCGAGGCCGGCGACGAGCAGCGGCTTGCCGCCGATCCGGTCGGACAGCGGGCCGGCGATCGGCGCGACCAGCACTGGCATCGCCGTCCAGGGCAGGGTGCGCAGCCCCGCTGCGAGCGGTGAGTAGCCCATGGCCGTCTGCAAGTACTGCGAGAGCAGGAACACGCTGCCGAACATCCCGAAGCTCATCAGCAGCGCTGCCGCGTTGACGGCGCTGAAGGCGCGGCGTCGGAACAGTCGCAGCGGCAACATGGGTGCACTGGTGCGAGATTCGCGGAGCCCGAAGCCGGCCAGGAGCACGGCTCCGGCCAGGAAGCTGACGAGAACCTGGGTGCTGGTCCAGCCGTGGCTGCCGCCTCGGACGATGCCGAAGACGATGCCGAACAGCGCTCCGCTCACCAGCACCAGCCCGGGCAGGTCGAGGCGGGCGGCGGGGGTGGCCGCCTCCGGCAGCACCCGGCGGGCGGCGGGGATCAGGATGAGCCCGATCGGCACGTTGAGCCAGAAGATGAACTCCCAACTCGCTCCCTGGGTGACCGCGCCCCCGACGACCGGGCCGAGCGCGACCGCCAGCCCGGACGCCGCGCCCCACACCCCGAGAGCGGCGCCGCGCCGGTGAGCTGGCACGGCCGCCTGCAGCAGGGTGAGCGACAGCGGCGTCACTGCAGCGCCGCCGACTCCCTGCAGGGCGCGCGCGGTGACCAGCATCCCGGTCGAGCTGGAGAGCGCGGCGGCCGCGGATGCCAGGGTGAACAGCGCGAGGCCGGACAGGAACACCCGGCGGCGGCCGAGCCGGTCGCCCAATGCGGCAGCGGGCAGCAGCAGCACGGCGAAGGTGAGCGTGTAGGCGTTCACGGTCCACTCCAGCCCCTCCAGGCCGGCGTGCAGGTGCTCGCGGATCGACGGCAGCGCTGTCGTTACCACGAGGTTGTCCAAGGCGACCATAAACGCGGCCACTGACGTGGCGATGATGATTGCGAGAGCGCTGGACCCCCGGGTCCGGCTAGAAGTTCGGGTCATCGGATCCTCCTGTCGAGGCTAGTGACTAGCCACTTACTTGGTTAGCCAGTGTCGGGTGAAGAAAGCTGGTGCGGCTTTCAGGCGGCTAGCGGTGGCTCCCGGCCGGTTCACGGGCGTGCTCGGTAGCAGTCAGCGAAGGCTTCAGCGCCAACGTTTCATCAGCAGCCAGGCCACCCAGCAGCCGCTGGCCGAAGTCGTCCGGGCAGTCGAGGTCAACCCCCATGGCTGCGGCAACATTGAGCAGCATCCCCATGGCGATGAACTCGTGGATGGCCACCTCGGGTAGCCCGGTGAGCACAGCGGCTTCGTCCCACAGTCGACTGAACCCCGCCCGAGTAGCCGCCCGCACGTCTGGGTCGGAGCAGGCCGCGTAGGCCTGCATCTGCACCTGCAGGAAGGTGCGGTCACCGAGCAGCTGCATGTAGGCAGCCCCCATGGCGTGCTTCGCCTCGAGCCCGAAGTGGCCCTCCGCGGCGGCCTCGAACGTCTCGGCACAGCGGGCGAAGGTGCGCTCCACGACGGCAACGAACAGGGCCTTCTTCGTGGGGTAGAGCCGGAAGAGGTAGGGCTGGCTGATGCCGGCCCGCCGGGCGATGGCGTTGGTGCTTGTGCCCTCGAGGCCGCGGTCGGCGAACTCGATGACGGCAGCCTGCAGCACCTGCTCGCGGCGCTCGTCTGCGGACATCCGAGGTGCCATGGCCTTAAAGTAAGTGAGCGCTCACAACTTTGTCAAGTAGGGACGCTGGAAGTCCTCGCCCTACGGTCCGAGGCGCAGCATCAGACCTGGTTCGGTACCCGCTCGCCGCGGGCGAAGGCCGCGATCTGGTCGGCGGCTACCGCCCAGGCGCGGTCGTCGAGGCCTGCGGTGGCGCCTCCAACATGCGGTGTCAGCAGCAGCCCTGGCGCGTCCCACAGCGGGTCGCCTGCAGGCAGCGGTTCCGGCTCGGTGACATCGAGCGCGGCCAGCAGCCGGCCGTTGTGCAGCTCGGCGAGCAACGCCGACGGGTCGACCAGCGCCCCTCGGCCGGCATTGACAACGACCGCGCCGTCCGGCAGGGCGGCCAGCAGCTCGGCGTCGACGACGTGCCGTGTGGCGTCCGAGAGCGGCAGCACGATGATAAGCGCATCGGCTCGTGGCAGCAGCTGCCGCGCCTGCGCGAGGTCGATGACGCCATCGCGGGCGCGGGACCCGACCAGGGTCACGTCGACGCCGAACGGCACGAGCCGGTCGCGCACGTTGACCCCGAGGTCCCCCGCACCCAGCACCAGCGCCCGCGTGCCGAGCAGGGTGCGGGTGACGTGCTGGTTCCACCGGTGCTCATGCTGGTCCGCGACGAACGCTGGAATCTCGCGGATGACCGCGAGCAGCGCCGCGACGGCCCACTCGGCCGTCGAACCACCGTGCGCCCCGCGGGCGGTGGACAGAGCGACTCCTTCAGGCAGCTTGCCGTCCCACTGGTCGCTGCCGTGGGCCAGAGTCTGCAGCAGCCGCAATCGTGGCAGCTCCCGGACCCGGGCGAGGGTCACCTGCACCCCGGTGTGGCCGGCGACGAGGACCTCCGCGGTGCGCGCCTCGTCGGTCAGCGGGGCATCCGGCGCCACGCGGACAACGCTAATGCCGGCGACGGTGGCGAGAGCGCGCTCGCCGCGCTCGTCCGGGACCAGGACCGTGACAGCGGTGTTCACGTGCTCCTCCTACCCCAACCTTGGCCGCTCGCCCAGCCAGCTCCCGAGCGCCGGGGAGCGACGACGACGAGCGCGACACCGCCCGCGCTGATGGCGAGACCGAGGACGAAGGTCAGCGTCAGGGCCTCGCCGAACAGCAGGTGAGCCTCGAGCGCGGTGGCCGGGGGCACCAGGAAGAACAAGCTGGTGACGGCGACGGCGCTCCCGCGGCGCAGCAGCCAGAACAGCAGCAGCACAGCACCCAGAGACAACGGCAGCACGAGCCAGGCGAGCGCGGCGACGAGCCGGCCGGTCCAGTGCACGTGCGGGTGGCCCACGAGCGCGTCGAGGACCAGCAGAACGACGGCTGCGGTGGCGTACTGCGTGGCGCTGCCGGTCAGCAGCGGGATCTGCGCGCCGTCGCGCTTCTGCAGCAGCGTGCCAAGGGTCTGGGTGAGCAATGCGAGCAGGCAGGCGGCGACTCCCCAGGGCGGCAGCGCGCCTGGATGGCCGACGGAGGCAGCCAGGCCGGGGGCGAGCACCAGGGCTGCGCCGGCGAAACCGGCGACCAGTCCGACGATCTGTCGACGGCGCAGCGGTTCTCTCAGGGCGCGGGTTGCCGAAGCGGCGGTCAGCACGGGCTGCAGGCTGACGACGACCGCCGTCACCGATGCGGGCACGCCCAGGCTGATGGCGGTGAAGACGCCGCCCAGGTAGCCGGCTTGCAGCAACATGCCGGCCAGCGCGGACTGCCGGTACTGCACGGGCGTAGGCCAGGATGCCTGCCGGATGGCCGCGAGACCCGCCAGCAGCGCGGCCGCCAGGGCGAGACGGATGGCCAGCAGGGTGAGGGGGTCGGCATCGGGCAGCCCGTACTTCGCGCCGACGAAGCCAGTGCTCCACAGCAGCACGAAGACACCGGGCGCGATGATCACGGCCAGCGACTGGACCCGGGGCGGGGCAGTCATCCGGTCTGGCTCGGCTGGGCGTACGCGCGGCGGACGGTGGTGGGGCTGCGCGTCCCGTCAGGTGCGGGCGAGGGCACCGAGTGACGGTCAGACCTTCGCTGGCAGGTCCAGGTCGTAACCCCGGGCGAGCAGCTCGGTCTCCACCGCGTCGCAGACCGCTTCCGCGACGACCACCCGCGCCAGCAGCTTCTGGTCGCCGGCGACGACATGCCAGGGGGCCTTCGGACGGTCGGTGCGCTCGAGCATCTCCTCCACCGCGGCTTCGTACTCGGTCCGCTTGGCCCGGTTGCGCCAGTCCTCATCCGTCAGCTTCCACGAGCGCAGCGGGTCGTTCGCCCGGCTCTCGAAGCGGGCGAACTGCTCGTCCTCGGACACGTGCATCCAGAACTTCACGATGATCATGCCTTCGGCGGTCAGGGTCCGCTCGAACTCCGCGATCTCCTCGTACGCCCGCTTCCACTGCTCGTCGCTCGCGAAGCCCTCGACACGCTCGACCAGGACCCGGCCGTACCACGACCTGTCTAGCACAGCGAACCCGCCCCACCCCGGCAGCACCGGCCAGAACCGCCACAGGAAGTGGTGCCGCTTCTCGTCGTGCGTCGGCGCCGCGAACTGCGCGACCCGGACATGCCGCGGGTCGAGCGGGGCGACGAGGCGCTTGATGGCGCCGCCCTTGCCTGAGGCGTCCCAGCCCTCGAACAGCACGCACAGCGGCGGACCCAGGCGGTGTTCGGCGATCTGCCCCCCGAGCAGCAGGCGGAGGTGCAGCAGGCGCACACCTGCTTGTTTCAGGCGGCGCTTGGCCTCCTTCTTGGTCAGTCTGGCGGACAGGTCTACTTCCGAGAGACGGCTCACCCGCTCAGCCTTCCACGGCTCATCCAAGGGGGGTCAGTCGCCTGTGGGGGTCCCGCCAGTCGGAACTCGACTGGCGGTCTGACGCACCGGGTGCACGAACCACTATTGTTCCGGCCCGTTTCAGGCGTTCAGGGTCCCCTCGAGCCAGCTGAAGACGACCTCGTTGTGCACGCGCGGGGCCATCGGAGAGCGGTGCAGCTGAGCGCCTTCTGCCTCGGTAAGGAGCCGATAAGTGGCGGAACTCTTCAGCAAGGCGGCGAATTGCTTCGGCTGCCCGGGGTAGGACTGCTCGTCGTCGTAGTCGAGAACCAGAGTGGGGCAACGGATCTGCTCGGCGACTGACGTCACGTCCAGCGCTTGGAGGAGTTGTGACGGTGTCCAGATGTCCGTAGGCAGCTGGCCGCTGCGGACCGCGTCGACCACCGCTGCACCGAAGGGCTCGTACCGCTTCGCGAGCAGGAACCGGACTGCGGGCGGCAGTTCCGGCACCACGTCGGTGTTCCAGACCTGGTTGGTCTTGGCCTTGTCCGCGGTGATGACGCTCCGGAAGGCTGCGGGGAACGCCGCCCATGGTGAGACGACCGCTGGAGCGCAGACCAGGGCGGCCAGGCGGTGCTCGACCGCGGCCGCCCGGGCCACGAGCGCGCCGCCCATGCTCAGCCCGAACAACGCGATGCGCCGACGGTCGACATCGCGTCGTCGCCACAGGCGGTCAACGATGGGGCTGACGACGTCCTCCCAGCGTGGCGTGAAGGGGATGTCGTGGACGAACAACGGCTCGCCCTGTCCGGGGCCTTCGTAGACCACGGCGTTCCATCCGCGGTCAAGCGCCGCTGCGACGCCATAGGCCCACATGTCGACGGACTGGCCGTCGCTGCCGTTGGTGAGGATGAGGGTGGGGCGAGGTCGGTGGTCGGTGTCGGGCCGGAAGAACCACACGGGAAGGGACGTCTGTCCGTAGGAGACGTCCATTCGCTCGGCGACGGGCCTAATGCTCTGCGTCCACCGGTCCCACATCCGGCGGCCGGCCAGGAAGACGGCTTGCTCGCGGCCGGGGGCATCAGTGCCGAGGACGTAGAACAGCGCCTGAGCGTAGGAGGCGGCCGCTCGCAGCGCGTACTCCCCCGAGCTGACTCGGTCCCGCGCGCGGGCTTGCTGGCTGAGCTCGAAGAGCCGGTGGCCCCACGCCAGGAAGGTGTCGGTGTAGGTCTGCAGGGACGGCCCGGCCGCGTTGATGGTGGCGACGGCGTGAGAACCTCGCCGACGTCCGTGACCCCGTAGCCGGCGGCCCCGAGCGCGTCGAGCGCGGAGTAGTTCAGCGACTCGTCGGCGAGCAGCTGGACGGGGGCGCCGGGCGGTGTGGCCGCGGTGGTTGCGGTGCGGGCGGGGGTGGTGCCGGGGATGGTGCCGCCGGTGGCGGCCGAGCCGGTGCCGGTGGCGGTGGCGGTGGCGGCCATACCCGTCCCCAACGGCGACACGGCTACGCCTGCGGCACCGAGCCCCGCAAGCAGCGCACGCCGAGACAGGCGGGATGACGCCATGGCTCCGGTCTCGCAGCCGGGTGCGGGAACGTCATGTTCTGCTGGTCGTGGCGTGCTCATGAGGTCACCGAGCCCCGTTCTGCGCTAGTGTCGCGTCTCTAAAGTCTTTGGACGGTTGGCTTTGGTGAGGATCTGGTCGGCCGTCTTGGTCCAGACGAACGGGTGTGCGCGGTCGTTCCAGCCGTCGACGAAGGTGCGGATCTTGGCGTTGAGGTCCTTGACCGAGCC
>JAABUP010008118.1_pt1 | contig 13558 bp, 11 predicted proteins | sample 5559201 | NCBI WGS metagenome assembly JAABUP01 (sample SAMN10711887, study PRJNA513373) | rock metagenome | isolation source: Antarctica rocks | place: Antarctica | reverse complement strand
GGAGCAGCCTGAGCACCGGCCTGCTTAGCCTGTCTTTGGATTTGTGATTGGAATTCGGTCTGCGCGTTTGTACTGTCGTCCTGCTGAGGCTGATGCTGCTGAGGTGGGTTTGGTTTCATTACCGGTACTGGTATTGGGTCCACTGGTGGCGCTTGCCCGCCTTGCCGAGCTAGATGCGCTGAAGATTCTTGTTTGGCGTCCGCATGGTGCTTGACTGGTATTATGTCCTCGTCATGTGGCTCTGTGATTGCTTGGTTAATGTCGAGTTGGGGCGGGGGAGGGGAAGGGGGAGGCGGCTTGAGGGGATCATAGATGTTGTCTAGATGGCAGAAGAGATCGAGTGCGCTGTTGATGGCTCTTGGCACGGACTCCGCATCCGTTTTGCAGGTTCCAATCTCTTGGCGATAAGTGTCTGAGAATGACATTGCGGCTTCGTGGGAGAGTTTCTGGCTGATACGTATACCGTTATAGGAGAGAAGGGGGAGCTCGATTACGGATGGAAGGTCGCCTTCTTTGGGAAGGAGGGAGAGAAGACTAGATTCTAGAAGCCGGTGCTCCTTATTTGGTGGGGACGAATGAGGCCCTTTTGAATTATCGGCTGTGAGTGGCTCGTCGGAGTTGAGGTCGGGTATTGGAGTCGAGGGCGTGCTTGGGGTTTTGGAATACTCCTCGGGAATTTGATAAAGTTCGTCATGTACGGTAGCGATAGCGTCGCCATCGCTGGGGAAGTTGGGGTAGAGCATGGAATAGCCGCGTGCACGGATCAGCTCGAGGAGAGACTCGAGCCAAGAAGGATGTTTTTCGCTAAAGACTTTTCGGCGACCCGAAGGTGGTTTGGTCAAGCGAGCGGAGAGGAAAGAATGAAATTCTATCCATTTGTCGCCGAAATAGAGGGCTGCGTTAGCGTTAGGCGCTTGCCAAAGGAAAGGCGTGCGCTCCCCTGGGAGCTCCTTCTCTTTACCTTTGAGAGGAGTCCTCTCCATCAACGGAGGTTTCAATGGCTCGGTGTCGTTGAGATGGAAGGAGGGTAGCTCAAGACTGAAGCCCATGAGGTTGGGGAATTCAGTGGCGGCAGCGCCGTAAGCAGAGTGCTTATACTCGAGCAAGTTATAAATGACATAATGATAGTACAGTGGTGAGAGTTCCACTTGGGGCGAAAGTAATAGAACATGGGAGTTCCCAGGTCTTACTGTATAGAAAGACTCCACGAGTCGAGCTGAGGCTTCATGCTCCGTCGAGGTTCGCCGCGGTATGCGGTGCCTAAGTGAGACCTGCGAAGCATATGGAGCTCCGGACCAATCCAAGGGGGGCCAAACGAAATCCTGCAAAAATCCCCATGTAGGTGGATCAACCTCCGCTGGAAGTTCAATTGTCAGATGTGGCCGTCGAATCCCAAAGTAGTCAGCATTCTCGATGGACTTCAAGAGCCGAACTAAGGAGGCTGATGACCCGGATGGTGCTTGAATCATTATGTCCACATATGTCGCCGTCCACGCTGATTATTCAGTCAGTGATACCAAGCTAGAATTTTAGGCGGAAAGATAGCATACCTGCAAGAGAGCCGCTGTCTAAACGGGTCAACCACATCATCTTTTCAATGGCATCTGATGGTAGTTCGATTATCCCCTTTGCAATTTCCATCGCTTTGCTTCTCAGTGCCGTTACGAAAAACTCATCTTCCCTGGCAGAATCGTCGATGAGGAGGACTTGTGGATGCATGAAAGAATGGATATGCTCCATACTTGCGGTTACACTGACTTCCATACGAAAGTCTGAGCTCCAGCGAGAGTAGTCTGGGCGAGCGTCTATGATTTTGTCTCAGTTCGTTCTCTATTAGAAATCAGAACCATTCTTACCATGCCAATGGACATCGCAGTCCTCCTCCGCTGCTCCATTGAGTGTCTTGATCTCCGCCATGTCCATCTCGTCTCGCCCCATTATTGCAAAGTGGACATTATTTCTCTTCCACCGAGCCATCTCGCAAGCCAACGGTATGATTTCGGAAGCACTCTTCAAATTCGAAGCCGCAAACAAGACATTCTTGTTCAGGGCATGTTGCCCGTCTAGGCGCGCAACGCCATGGAGAGACGCAGCAAGCTTGTAAAATTTGATTGGCCCGTCATGATAATGCTCTTCTGCTTCAGACGGTGTCGCAGGTCTTTTTGGTTTCTTGCTAGGTGGAGCCTTGGGGTCCGAAGGGAGCTTTCCTCCTCGATTGTCTGGTGCACTTGGGGCATACCTTGTAGCAGGACCCAGATCTGTAGGGATATTCTGTACAAAGACGTAAAGCAGGAGGAGGGCCCATACACCGTAGAAGATGCGCCTTCTTCTCCATGGTGAAGCAGGCTGCCGGGGAGACCATGACGAGGATGCGGTACCGTTCAATGGGCGGTGGTCATCATCCTTCTTCCCCAGTTCTTCGTCTCCTGCGAGAAGGCGCCCCAGCCAAGACATCTGCTGGCTCGCTATCCAAAGCTCGCAGGGGGCCACGAGCTCATCATCAACTACCGGAAGGACGTCAACATTGAACGAGTGTATACTTTTATCGATAGAGTACGAGTAGTCGACAATCTGGCAGCTCTCGCCAAAAAAAGCCGGGAGGCTGCCCAGACTCAGATAACGGGCTAGTTCGACAGCTGGCGCCACGGCAAGCCACCTCGAGCCGTTCCTTGGCTCTTGGCACTTTGTATAGAATAAGCGCGGGCCGATCTTCCTTGCGTTCTAGACATGAGACATCTTAGCTGGTGGATCAGTACGCCTTATTGTTGGGTTCTTGATCTGTTCACTGAAACGAGTCAAGACATGGTGCCATTGTTCCATGAGTCATGGTGAAAAGAGGGTAGAACCAATTGGAATTTTTCTCACCTTGTAGAAATTTGCTGCTGGGCTCCTCTCGAATGAAGGTCGAGAGGTAAGGTATGCCTGGGGCCCTGGAATTAGATGAAGCTCCTCCTCGAGGAACCAAAAGAAAAGGGGATGAGGTCCAACGAAGCGATCAAGCTCCAAAAAGGATCAAGGTAGAGAAAAGGAGAAGAAATTAGTATTAAGGAGCTGATGGCCGTGTCCAGGCACTGGACCAAGATGTGGTGAACAAAATTGCTGCTGGCGAGATCATTGTTGCACCTGTCCACGCTCTGAAGGAACTGATTGAGAACGCTGTCGATGCCGGTTCTACATCTTTGGAAATCGTCGTGAAAGATGGAGGATTGAAGCTACTGCAGATTACGGATAATGGCCATGGCATTGATGTCAGTCCTTTCGCCACGAAGTACTCGACAACTTCACTCGTCCTTTTCTGACAGGTTCTTCAGAAGGTTGACTTGCCGATTCTTTGTGAGAGATTCACTACGTCAAAGCTCAAGACTTTCGAGGACTTGACCTCGATTGGAACGTATGGTTTCAGGGGCGAGGCGTTAGCTAGCATCAGTCATATAGCTCATCTGACTATCACCACGAAAACTTCAGACTCGAGCTGTGCTTGGCGGGCCCATTACGCGGATGGAAAGCTTGCACCACCCAAGCCTGGTCAAAGCGCAGAGCCCAAAGCCTGCGCTGGTCGTGGTGGTACTCAAATTAAAGTACGTCTTACAGCTGAAGCCTTAGTTATTGGACTGATCCCTGTGAAAGGTAGAAGATCTCTTTTTCAATGTCCTTTCTCGCCAAAAGGCATTTAGATCACCCAGCGAAGAATATGCCAAGATCCTCGACGTTGTAGGTCGATACGCCGTTCATTGTACTGGAGTCGCTTTTTCCTGTAAGAAGCAGGGTGAATCCGCAAACAGCATCTCAACACCCTCGAACGCGAGCACAGTTGACACTATTCGTCAAATTCATGGATCGGCTGTGGCCAATGAACTAATTAGTTTCGAAGCTAGCGATCCAAAATGGGGCTTCAAAGCTTCTGGATTGACGAGCAATGCCAACTACAGTGTGAAGAAAACCATGATACTCCTGTTCATCAATCACCGCTCAGTAGAATCTTCGGCCATCAAGAAAGCTGTTGAGCAGACATACTCTGCTTTTCTTCCTAAGAGCGGCCATCCATTCATCTACCTCAGCTTGGATATCGATCCTCAGCGAGTCGACGTGAATGTACATCCGACCAAGCGCGAGGTCAATTTCCTCAATGAGGATGAAATCATTGAGAGCATCTGTGCAAAGATCACGACTCAGCTGTCCCAAGTAGACACCAGCCGGACATTCACTACTCAGTCCCTTCTACCTAGCGGCAAGACCCCCGTCTCAAAGGGTTCGAAGATCGCCGCGCAGAAGGCTTCTCCCTACACGCCTGCAAGACCCGCTGAGAACAATCTTGTCCGCACAGATCCACAGCTCCGTAAGATAACATCTATGCTCCCACCGATGACCAATAGCCCTTCAACTCCTGCGCCTCCAGCAATCACTTATCAAAGCTCTACTAAGACTCCAACGACTTGCTGCCTCCTCACCGTCAAGCGCCTTCGAGCCTCCGTTCGCGACTTGATGCACCAAGGTCTGACTGAAGTTTTCGCCTCCCATACCTACGTTGGTCTTGTTGATCCAAGCCGCCGCCTTGTTGCTATCCAGGGTGGTGTGAAGCTCTACCTCGTCGATTATGGCATGATTTGCAACGAGTACTTCTACCAAGTGGGCCTCACAGACTTCGGCAATTTTGGAGCTATCAGGTTTGACCCACCGCTAGAGGTAAATTCCCTGGTGAAGACAGGCGTAAGGTACGAGAAAGCATTGGGAAAGCCAGAAGATGCGAACGTGCCGTGGGATGATGTACCCGAGTTGGTCACGAACCAACTCATTGATCGACGGGCGATGCTGGTTGAATATTTCAACTTCGACGTCGACGAAGGCGGTAGACTGATCAGTATTCCCCTACTTATGAAGGGCTACTGCCCCAGTCTGACGAAACTACCAAGATTCCTGATGCGACTTGGCCCTTGCGTTGACTGGATGAATGAGGAGAACTGCTTCCATTCCTTCTTGAGGGAATTGGCGAGCTTCTACACGCCAGAACAATTACCTCCTTCCGCGCCTGGCCAGACAGAGAACGACAATCTGGACAGCTCCCAGAAAGAGATCGAAGCAAGGAGAGAGGAAATGACGCGACTGCTTGAGCATGTCCTTTTCCCAGCATTCAAAGCTAGACTGGTCGCTACGAAGGGTTTGCTGAAGGGTGTTACAGAAGTTGCCAATCTCAAGGGACTCTATAAGGTCTTTGAGCGATGCTGAGGATTCATGGCTAGTATCATGATTAGACGTGGGACGAGAAGCATTATAGAGACCTACTTAGAGCAGTAGGCGTCTCAGCCAACATGTAACATCGCAAATACCATACAGTATTAGCAGCAGTATGGCTAGCAAATAGTCGAATAAATTGCCCTCAAGTTTGCATGAGAAGAAATAGATTGCCCCCTTTGTCTCCTTTTGTCGGAGGGAATTGGAAACGATTGGCGGGTGTTGACCGAACCCTAGCGCGAGTCTAAATCCGGAAATCTCAAGATTTACTTTACGACAGGCATTGTTCAACACCCCATTTTCGAAAGACTCGCTTTCGATGGCTGGTGCGCGTTTCAGTCAAAATGTGAGGTCAAGAATCATGCTCGCTCCACCATCTTGCATGGCTGGTCCTGTGCTCCTCGCAACTACCAACCGCCTTTCCTAGCAGAGCTCACCACCAAAGCGACAACCACACTCGTCCCACTCCACATTCAAAGCTTCCAGACTCGACGTCCGTATACGGCATCAGCATTCATGGCGTATCTTTCCAATCTCGCCAAAGTAACGGGGCTGGCCTCCACTACGATCCGACAGCGCAACGACTCATTGCCCGAATCTTCCCCAATCTCCAGGTCCTCAACCCAATCCGGTAGCGGCCCTGAGAGTCCGACAGATCGTATCACCCGAGGTCGCAACCGCTCAAGTCCTGCCAAAGATGCAGCGCTCCACAAAGTCAATGGAGGAAAGATCGCCAAACCCAGCAATGACAAACACAATAGACGCAGCAGCTTCTGGAGCGGTCTTGCCAGCTTCTTTGGCAGCAGCAAGACGACTGAAGGGGATGATCTTGATGGTGACACTATTGTGAATAGCGACGATTCTATGGAGACTGTAGAACAAGATGACGATGACACACTTGTCCCACACAGACCCAGGCGTGCGGAGCTCCTATACAAGACTGCACTGGAAGGGCGTAAACGCCACCGTGACGAGCAGGTCCTCCGATCCGATGCTCCACCTCCTACGCAGTGGACCGGGGACGAAAGCCGGCTCGTCGCCAATATCAAGACTCGCGGCAGGAAGCCTTTGTTCGATCGCACCTGGTTCATGGACTTCTCCTATTTTCCCGACAGCGCCTTCACAGCGGACCCAGATGAAGCTCTCATCAAGCACAACCATTGCACAATCTATCGCGGTAAGTTTCCTCCATAGACTTTACACCAACGACGTCTTAGCTGATCAATCCCCTCAACAGCAATCCGCGCCATGACCAGACTCTGCGAGGCCGGCCCTCTCGTCCGCGGCCAACTCACCAGCGGTGCCGTACCCGAAAAACCCCTCCACCGCGCCATCAACGAATACTACAAATGGACTCTAGCGGACGCCAAACTCGAACACAAAGCCCACATCCCCGTCACCGCAATCGTCCGCGCCAAATCCAACGAGCCAACCGAAAGCGCCCTCAACCGCCTGACCGACGCTCTCCGCGATCTGGGCCGCCAATACCGCGACAAATGGCGCCATCCAAAGTTCAAGGAGAGCGACAACAACCAAATTTTCACCCATCCGATGCCAACACTCGTTGGATTCCTCGTCAAATATACTGTGTCGGCTATCGTAAGCCTCGATTCGAGCGTGCCGAGGAACCCGGTCAGGACATTGCACACGGGTGATTGGAGTGTGGTCAATCAGGATGCGTGGCATGCGATGGCCATTGCTATTGCGTTTGCGCAGCAGAAGGAATATCTGATGAAGCTGGATGCGGAGGGAGAATTGGGGCCGGAGGTTGATGATGAGGGGGATGATCCGGATGCTTGAGAGGGAGGAAGGCGTGTGTTTGGGGCGTAAGAAAGCTATTGATGAAAGAGCTTGGCCGATTCACCCTGAATGCGATATCCGCTCTCAGTACGATATCGTCTGGTGGGACATGGCATGTGACGCATGCGTGGTCCCAGTCACACCACCGACTTCTCGAGAGCTGGCGTTAGGGCATCCTGTCTATTTCACTGATAATTGTGATACCCAAGACAGCATTGCGAGATAATTTAATTCAGATTCATCTCATTCGGAAAGTCAGTATCTTGTGAGCTCAACCATGATCAACTCCCATAGTCATCTTTCTGCTACTGAAGCAGCAGCGATCTTCACCTCGGATGTCAACTTCTGAGCGTCAATTCATAAGCAATGATCCCCATATTCGTTGTCCCACCTCTTCTTGATATTCTTCCTTTCAGACTCTCATGACTACAACCCACCCTTTTACTTTTCACGGTTCATGTACCCTAAAGTCCCCTTGATGGCGATCCTCACATGCATACGCTACAGAAGCCCTTGGACAGCCATCCCACACACTCATCACCCACCAAGCCCTCCAAGTTTTCTTCTACAATTTCATAACCTCAGCGACCGATTGAGCCACATTTATCTTGAGCTATCCATATATTCATTGCCTTGAGGATGGTCACAAGATCAATGAGCCTATCTAGCGACCACTATATGAGAGTGGAGGAGGGTAGGGCATTTCTCTTCAGATGGCGGTTGTGAGGAAAGAATGTCTGTTTGAGAAGGCATTCGAGAATTTACAGACGACACACTTTTGGACGTCCTAGCCATGGCGATAGTCAGGCGTCAAAGTTCTCGCTCCATTCGATTGAGGAAATGCGTGAGAAGATACGCACGAAATAGATCCAGCCCACGACAGAGGTATCTCAATTGCCGTATGGAAGGTGCGTTTCACAACTTGGCTTTGGTCTGGATTTCTTTCCGCCTCCTCTTCTTAGGCGTCCTTTCAGCCGAAGCCGTAATGCCGGAAGCAGCTGCGCTCTCGAACAGTTGCCTACCGACTTTGTCTGCTAGTACCAATACACGGGTGCTGACGGTGGCGCCATCTCGACGGTTTTTACCTTCTCTCCTAGACTTGGCGATGGTCTCAATGAAGGTCCAGAGCTTGCCTTCTGGAATTATGCCTCCTGTTTTTGGGTCTCGACTGGGCGTCCATGCCTCGGCGAGCTTAGTGGTAGGGGGGATCTTCTTGTCGCGGCTTCTGTTGATGAGGATGATGCCTTCTTCTTCAAATAAGAGGAAGGCGTTCTTGAGGGTTTCCTTGTTGACTGCCTCGAAGTAGGACAGATCTCCTTGATGATAGAGTGTTTTTCCGAGTAGCTGAGCCGCGTCTTGAGTTTTGACGGCGTCCAACCAAACGTCGTTCTTCTGGCCGTTTGGTGGAGTTAAACCCATTAGTGACACGGCACCAAGCCAGGTTGACTCTATAAATGGCCAGATGAGGAAGCAATAGAAATCAAAATTCTCTCGTCCATTCTTCCTTTCAATGTCATGTAACCCTACCGACGTGATTTTACCGGCCGTATCCCGAGCGATGTTTATCACTTGGTCTCGTTCCAATCCTTGCAGCGTAACCTCAAGATTGGTGAGAAGACCCGCGGTAGGATAGATGAACTCGCCTCTGAAGACCTGAGAGAGGAATGAGACCTGATCATATAGAGCTTCAAATGATATGCGTTGATTCTCCGGCCCTCCTCCTTGCTTGACCCGCGTATACATGGCAGCAGACACAAGTGCTTCGGAGATGAAAAGGTGGATTGTCATGTTTCGATAAAATGACAGTTGGAATCTATCGACGGCGTAGTATGTGGTCTCAGGCAAGCCATCAATGACACCTACCAGGCCGGATCCCAAGACTTCTAGTCCTCGATTGACGACAACTTCCGTAGGAGCACCGGCGAAATGTGCTACCCGACCGCCCTTGTTCCTCACACGATCGCTTAGCCATTCCACACGGCGTATGAGCTCAGAGTTTCCAACGCCTCGGCCTCTCAGTGTGAGCAGCACGGTGCCGATGAGGGCAGTAGGCATGACGACAGAAACAGCGTTGATCTCGGAAAGCACTTTAAATCCTAGGGTCCTCAAGATACGGATTCTGCTCGCGGAGCCCTGGATGGGTGCTAGACCTTCAATTGATGTCGATTTGTTTGCGCGTGCTTGTTGCCCATCAATGAAGGCGCGAAGACTCCAAGGTTCGTGAAAGCGAACATCCACTCGTCCGAGCTTCAAGGACAGCACTGAAGATGCAGAGAGAAAATCTTGGAGGTTTTCCTTGGGCTTCGGCTGACCGAGAAGCTCGCTAATATAGGATTCTGTCTCGATGACCTTGTCGTATTGGGTACTTACGGGGCATATTATTGCATCTTCAACGCGCCCAGATATGACACTGTCCAAGAGAAAGCTCAATATACCAAATTTAGGGGACAGAAGCTTGCCGGTTCTTGAGCGACCACCTTCAATGAAACACTCGAAATTATAGCCATTCCGCAAAAGTGTATCAATATAGGATTGGACGAGTGTCGTATATAAGGCATCGTCCCCAAAACTTCTTCTTATCCACATAGCACCAGCGGATTGAAGGAATGTACCTACAAGTGGCATATTCAGATTGTCCCCTGCAACTACGGTTGGTAGGGCAATTCCTAGTCGATAGCAGATGAGCTGAAGGGAGACGTAGTCAACGTGGGAACGATGACAAGGGAGGAAGATAATAGAGTGCTTTTTTCGTGCTGCTTGCTCCGCAACCGATCGAAGACGAAGGACTTCTTCGCTTGAAACATGGATGCCCTGATGATACGCTCGTGTGAGAAGTTGCGTGCACAGGTAATATGCACCTCTAATAAACCTCTTGCTCTCCATCTTGCATATCATGCCGTCCGTCAGCTCTGCTGCAACCTCCTGCAGGCTCGTTTCGATCTCTGTTTTCCTCCGTGTTTTGCTTTCCAGCCTATCCTTCTCATCCCCGAGCAGGCCTTGCTTTTCCTCCTCTTCCACCCTGCTTTGCGCCAATTGCTCAATTCGTCTCTTCAACATTGGCGCCTTCATCACTGTAGCCTTCATGTTCTCCGAGAATCCGCTGTAGAAGATTGGCTGGCCGATAACATCGTCATATGCCCGCCAGCCCTGACCCGAGACATGCAGGCTGACTTCTCGAAGAAAGTCCAATGGAGACTCTCGGAAACGAGCCATGTGCTCGACAAGATTTCTCTCTTGGCCTTCATGATTGGGTGTAGGGGGTTCGACATAGCCAGTTGGGTGAATGGTGACCTGGTCTCCAAGGATGTCCAGGTCCGGTGCTGACGGTGAGGTACCCTCAGAGGGCATTTTGACTCGAATCAGAAGTTTTGAACGACCGCTAGTCCAGTGACACAATTGACATCATTGTGTGCAATTTATGAGGCACCTCGGCGGTGTTTGGGATCTGGCATCATGAGCGAGTACCTTGGCTGAGAACAGATGTTTGTACTCTACTAGGCATCTCGAGGCCATCATTTAGGATCATTTAGGATGGAGGTGCCGAGGTCCGGGGGCGTCATTAGCCCCACAAAGTGCAGCTTCCAGGCAGCTTCTAGCGCCTACCCCGCCAAAGAAGCTTAGCTCTCTCCCGGCAAACCCGCCCAAATCTTACATGTATGATGTACGGTAGTAGAACCATCTCTTTCCCACATTATTATTATTATTATTATTATTATTATTACGACTCGACGATGACATCTTTTGCTCACCTCCTAGATCCATTGGGTACAAGAGCGGTTGTAATAGACCGGTAGATCCCTTTCTCTCTCATCGTTAGAATTCTAACTGACTCCCACCAGTTCTTCTACCTCCCATCCTTTCCTCTCTCGCCCAATATTCGCACCTCTCCTCTTCGCTAACGAGTCCTCTGATGCCCGCGACCATTGCGCCAACGAGCGGACTTTTCTCTCGTGGCTTCGCTTAAGCATATACATGTCCGTCGTTAGTGTTGCTATTGTCATATCCTTTCATCTGAAGTCCCAGCCCACGAGCATTGAGAAACACATTGCATTGCCTGTGGGACTGGTCTTCTGGCTGCTAAGCCTTGCGTGCTTGGCGAGTGGCTTTGCCAATTATGTGACGACCGTGACAAAGTATTCGAGGAGGCAGGCTCTGGTGCAGAGTGGATGGAAGACACAACTTGTTGGTTCGACCAGTCCATGGCGAAGCTATAGTATTGCTGACGTTGGATTGAAGGTATTCATCATTGTTGCTTGCTCGATTGTGGCAGCCTGCATTCTGTTCCTCTCTACAAATGCCGCATCAAGTCGATGATTGATTGAAGATTCCGTTCCTGGAGATCGCTCTTCTAGCAAAGGCGCTAGTGGTTTTCATTCGATGACTGCACGGCTTATTTCCATACCATTCCCGAAATGATAGAGAGAAGTGGCTCGTCTATTTCATGCGCTACATTGCGTATTGATGAGTGGAGACGTAAGCGAAAGGCTCGAGAAAGCTTAAACACGACCGAGAAATGGATCGCCGATTGGCGGTGTCAGTAGGACTCAAATTGCCTACATACTCTCCCTCAAGCAAACGAGTGTCAGCCTCATTTATTGCAGGTGCTACAAGGCACAGATCGATCGAATATGGGATCACGATACAAGAACGACGTTACGCTTGAGATTCGTGACCGCTACATCTTCAAAAGCCAAGGACTTGCCAGATGCCTATCCTCGGGGACCGACATTCTCATTCAGTGAACCAATGGGGGTTTACCGGCATTTGAAGGGATGATTCGGATGATTTGGTAACTCCTTCTTGTCTCGATACCAGGCATCTGGCGCCCAAGCTCTTGTCAATAACAAGCCGGACAACATTTCTGCCAGGATACATCTTGTTGCATTTGGCATAGCTCCTACTGCGGCCAATGTCGGAGTAACCTGGGCGAGGTATGGCACCCGCTCAGCGCACGATGGTGTCTGCTTATTCGGTACTGGGTTTGTGTGCTTACCGAGTGGAGCCCCTGGATGCCTCCTCATCTCCCGAGATGTCACTCCGGGATCTGAGTTACGGTCAACGTAACGAAGAAGCGTGCAGCTTCGAGAGTGTCAGAAATGAAATTGGGTGATAGGCATCACGGATGGATTCTTTGTTCTAAATAATCTGCGCTGACGTGAAGAGGAAAATCAGGAGGAAAGGGAGCGGAGTGTTGACTGGTTGATGATACTCGTGGGCTAGCTACATAGATAGCGAATGACGGCGTTTTACATCATGACAGGGCTTTATGGTGTCAATCTTTGGGGCCAGCAGGTTTTCTGAGGCTAAAGTCTGGGGCCAAAACTTCGTCTTATCTATTATACAGGTGTCCAGCGGCAATGCTTGACCAAATTGGACTTTTGAATATCAATTCGTCAGCCAATCGACAACCCTTCTTTTACTCCATTTGCCCCTGTATCACAATTTCGATCGATTGTTGTGAGCGGACCATAATAGAGTCCGTGTAACGTAGAACCATCCGCGTGATTAGAGAAAGTCAGGCATGACTCCCTCTTCTGCCGTAGACGCAACTTTTTAGTCAGATCTCAAATCACATTTACTCACCGGGCGAACTCATCCTCAAGACTTAAATACCTCACCGACTACTGACTTCTGGTCTTTCCTCCTACCTCTTTACCTCACTCGTGAATCATACACTCGAACAAAATGTCCACTACCATGACAGAAACGCAGACTGTCACGGCCGAAAATGTCCTGCGACTTTTCCCAGACGTTGAAACGACTGTCCATTCCTCACATACATCAGCGACCGCTGGCGGGGAGCTGCAAGGTTACGATGCTGAGCAGGTCCGCCTCATGGAGGAGATGTGTATTGTACTGGACGACAACGACATCCCGATAGGTAGAGCGAACAAGAAAGTCTGTACGTACTGGTCGCACATCGCATCAAGCGACATTCATACTGATGGATCTCAGGTCATCTAATGAAGAACATCGATGCTGGCCTGTTACACCGAGCCTTTTCTGTATTCCTCTTCGATTCGAATAACAAATTACTTCTACAACAACGAGCCCACGAGAAGATTACCTTCCCAGATATGTGGACCAACACCTGCTGTTCGCATCCATTAGACGAGCCTGGAGAGACAGGTGTTGGGTCTGAAGCTGTTGAGGGGGCAAAGAGGGCAGCGCAGAGAAAGCTATTCCAAGAACTGGGAATCAAGGACCAGGAAGTGCCACTAGACAAGTTTCAATTTCTCACAAGGATACACTACAAGGCACCGTGTGGTGATGGGATATGGGGGGAGCATGAGAGTAAGCCTAGCTACTTCAATGGCTTTACATACAAGTCACCACTCACACCTGGATTCAGTTGACTACATCCTTATCATCAAAGCCAACGTCGACCACACGCCAAACCCCAACGAAGTACGAGACTCGAAGTTCGTTTCGAAGGATGAGTTACAGACAATGTTGAAGAACGAGACTTTGAAGTTCACTCCCTGGTTCAAGCTGATTTGCGAATCGATGCTGTACAAATGGTGGGACA
>JAABUP010008116.1_pt1 | contig 13560 bp, 17 predicted proteins | sample 5559201 | NCBI WGS metagenome assembly JAABUP01 (sample SAMN10711887, study PRJNA513373) | rock metagenome | isolation source: Antarctica rocks | place: Antarctica | reverse complement strand
AGGGAGGAGGGGAGACGAACGTGTTGGCGCGGACGCCGAATTGGGGACCCCATTCCTGCGAAGGGTCTCGGGTTAGTAAGTGATTTAAAGGTTTGTGAGTGAGCTGGACTGAGGGGGTTGAGGGGCAAAAGGGGAGGGAGGGGGCGGACCTTTGCTATTACTTTCGTTAAGCCTGTGACGCCTGCTTTTGCGAGGCCGTAGTTTGCTTGGCCTCTGTTACGAAATCCAGTCGTCAGTCTATACGTGTGTGCTTTTACTACTCGGTGCGGGTGATGGGTTTGGGAGACGTACGCGTTCCCGTTTATCCCGCTCGTACTGCTGATGTTGATGATATTCCTCGGCTCGCCGTCCTTGACTCTGAAATACGGCGCCGCGGCTCGGACGAGTTTGAAGGGAGCGGTGTTGTGGAGTGCGATGATCGTGTCCCATTGTTTGTCTGTCATCTTTATCCTCGTCAGGTCCGGCGTGGCAACTCATCGGTTATGGAGTACACGTCTATTTACCTTGTGGATGACGCCGTCCCATGTGAACCCGGCATTGTTGACGATGATGTGGATCTTCCCATTTCCGAACTCCGCCGTTTTCTTCACCAGCGTGTCGATGTACGCGCCGTCGAGCATATCTCCAGGTATGGCAATTGCGCTTCCGCCCGATTCGTTGATTTGCTTGGCTACCGCTTCCGCTTTATCTGCACGTCGAGTATGGCTGTCAGCGATACTTACACTAGGGATATCCTCTGGGGATTCAGGAGGTTAGGTGGAGGTTGGCTCACTGGCATCAATATCCTGCACGACGACTTTGGCGCCTTCGTTTGCGAATAGTCGTGCTGCTTCTGCGCCAATGCCTTGGCCCGACCCGGTGATGATGGCGACTTGCCCGGCGAGCATGCCCTTGGGGTAGTTGAGGTGCCCGGCAATCTGGGCTGCACGTTTTTCTGCCATTATTGTTGAGAGTGTTGTCTATATTGTTCAGAGAACGATCTGATTATTTGAACAACGGGATGTTGTTTAGGTATATCACGAGGGAGAAATGAAGTGATGCTCAAATGATGTGGGCCCTTCACCCCGGATTTACAGATGCCGAGGTCCGTTCAGAAACAAACACAACAAACAGCTGATGGTGCACAAGCAGAGTTGCGACTTCTTAAACCTTGAAAGGGCAAGGATTAGAAAGCACCCGTTCTAGATTTCTTCTGCACATGCTAATAGAAGTCTTGCGAATCCCCTAACATCTAGCTGACGTATGGTTGTAGTCAAAAGCCTTCATCAAGCCATACAAGTGCGCCGCAGCTGCTAGCAGCACAAGAACATGGAAGACCTGATGTGAACTTAACCAGATATCAAAAGATCCTGGCTTCAGTCGTTCCGGAACCCGCGCCTGTCCATGCAGTCAGAGAAGTGATCGGGAACCTGACTGAAGATAGGGGTTACTCACGGCGTAGATTGCAGCGCCTAGGATATACAGAAACCCCTGAAGGACTACCCACGCCAGTCCCATTTGAACCCTCATTTGAGCGACTCCATACAGGTTTACTCCGTGCAGGACTGGGAAGACTGCTGAAAGTCCCATCAAGGTGAACATGACAGCTCGAAAGGGTCGCCACTGCGGTGTCCTGAATGTGGGCATTATGGACACAGTAGCGCATCCTAACCCGATAGAAGAGATCTTCATTTCCTTATTAGCCACAGCTGAGGATCGGTAATATTTGCTTCCCTACCATCGCCCAGTACACATTCTGTAGCCCGGGCTCACAGTAAAATCCATAGTAAACACTCGGTACAAAGCTTCCGGTGATCAAGAACACGATGCCGACGTAATCCAACTTGTTCCCAATAGTATTGACTCTAGGTGAGTGATTGGAAATAGTATGGTAGGTTGCGCTCATGCCCAAGCACGAAGCTGCGCCTAAGAAGAAGCAGCCGAACGCGAGTATATCAGCTCGCGAAGCGGAAGCATAGCGCGATGCGAGGACACGGTGGAAGACTACGCCGGACAGAGTGAATGTAATGGCTCCAAGCAGGTGCGTGTAGATGTTGACGGATTCATTGTGTAAGTAGCCAAGGCTGGCGAAGGACTTTGCGTAAGAGTTTGAAGCTGGTCGATAGCCGCCGTGGATGTAGTGATTGTCTTGCTGCCAGGGATGGGCGTCATCCCAGAGGACTGTAAGAAGGCGCTTCACTTCTTTCTGTGTAGCTTTTGCAGCGTCTTCCGCTTGTTCAAGGAGGGTGCCATTCGTATCGGCGGACTTGCGTTGACGTGCCACCATCGCCTGTCAAGATCTGTTTTGTGCGTTGCGAGACAGCGCTGTGGCTGACTCGCTCTTCTGAAAACTGCACATAGCACTTTGTTGGGACTTGGCGGTGCTTCATTGAGGTAAAGCAGGGTTAACAGTCCGGCTTGCGCTACCGTTTGTTCCTGGTGCAGATCTAGGTACCGAGGTTTATTTATAATAAGGTTGCCTTGCATTTGATCCACCTCAACGTGCATCATCTCTGAAGAGCACATTGCTGTGCCGGGCATCACCGCCTAGGCGCGATGGCAGGTATGCTGCAAGCTAATTACCGGCCATCAGCATGGGGAAGACTCAAGAGCGTGCCTACAGATCCGTTGGAGATCATGGGTCTTCCCTCGAAGGGAGATAACAGGCATGGAACCTTCATAGTCCATTTCAAGTACTTGAATCTAATGTTCAACAGGTTGCTTGACTTGAAAACCCAGGAGAGTTACTACAATAAGATCGTCGAGCGGTACATGAAATTCTGCGCGTCCACCGGCGGGGACTCGCTGGACAAGGCATTCGCATCCCTCACACTCTCTGGTACTACCAATGGCAGTATTGCACCAAATGGCACGAGGGAAAGCCTGCATAACTCACCGCCAGACACGTCAGCAGAACTCGCGATCATTATGATGGCAATGCGCAAACTCCGCGAAGCTATCTTCGCTTCCCGCCGGACCGATGCCTTTGCTCAACGAGCCTACATATTCATCATCCGTGCCGCAATCTTGACAAAGCATATGGAATCATACCATCCCGCAATGCTCTATCTGTTGAACGGCATTCATCCCTTGCAGCCTCTACCTGCGCCAGAGCTTCATGAGTTTGTCGGTTACTACATCCTTGATCTTGCGTGCCGCCAGGGTGATTGCGCTAGTGCATATGCTGTTCGAAATCAGTACGAGTATAAAGATAGAAGGGTAGAATTGGTACTAGGGGCGCTAGTGCATGACAATTGGTGCGTATTTTGGAGGATGAGACGCGCAGTGGATGGGTATCAGAAGAGGTTGATGGAATGGGCGGAGGATGGTCTGAGGGTGCATGCGTTGAAGTGCTTGGGTAGAACCTACTTGACGGTGGAAAAGGTATATATCGAAAGAGTTGCGGAGAGGACTTGGGAAGACTTGAGAAAAGAGAATGGGGTTGGGTGGGAATTAGACGGGGAGAAGGTTATTGTCCGGAGGGTGAAGGGGAGGTAAGAATACGTCTGCGTATTGCGGGGGATAAACTCGAGAAAGGAAGTTACACGGCATGGAGCAGACCCTCAGACGCCGGAAGACGCTTCATTGCTATAGAGTTACCTCACCATTCCGCGAGACGTAACTGGTGAGCACTAATCCAATGAAGCGTAAAATAACAGCTAACAGATCGCTAGATCCACGGATTGGTATTGTCGGATATGAGATGGGCCCATAGCATAGCTTCAATGGGTCTTATTAACGTAACTTAGAACACGAAATTGCATGGGAAAACACCGAGAGTCTGGATTTTCATTCGGCACTTTCATCACGGAAGACCGTGTGGCGGATGCCTCCTTGCATCTCTAAGTTGATGTTAATAAAGCAGTCTTGTACCTCTTCTTGGGCAAAGACACCGACTGTGCAAGATTTTGGGTATGCGTTGTAAGCGGCTCCTTCCAGATGCTAAACCCAAGGGATCCAAGATCGAGCATTGGCGGTCTCTACAATCAACGCTCTCAACACATACTGAGCCTGCACATTATTCAAACCGCCTTCTGTTCTTCCGTATCTTTCCATCGACCGTGAGCGTCCAAGCTCGTACGCCACCACCACTACTTTGTCACGGTAGAACATGCCTCTCGCTCTGGAGGGGTTAGGCTGCATCCCCACGGCCTCAAGGATGTCTAATCTGGAGGCCAGTGCGCGTGAACGCCGGTACGGATGAGTTCTTGATGTAGTTCATGTTAGGATTATCGATTCCTTCTTTTGACTCTTGATGGGCTTGTTAGCGAATTCAAAGGTTGACCTTATTACACTTGGCTAGATGTGTAGGTAGTTCATATCGCAGACTTCGATGCTATTCTTTCTGTTAGGAAGATGTTGGATTTGCTTACTCTGCTTTGCCATCGCTTTCAAAGCACGACCGCGAAGCATGAATCTTCCATTGCTTTGGGCTTAGGGGGTATGAGTAATTCGTTCTCCCCTAGAGTTTCATTGAAGACTCCAAGGAGAGACCTTTCTCAGCCTCTATCGTTTGCAAAGACAAGCAATGAGCCATCCAGACGGGAAGAGATCAAGTGCGCCAACATCAAATCACAACAGTACATCTCTCCTGAAATACCACACGCCAAACAGAGTGTACATCCGATCAAACCTTCAACCACAAGTTCAAAACTCCTTTCGTACTCCACAATCTCATCCCCACCCAGCTTACTCTCCCCATACACCCTGTCGACAAACGAAATCGGCACCTCCGCCACGCTACACCCCATCGCCTTCGCCCTAACCATCATCTCCATTACTTTTCTGTAAAGGTGCGGTTGAGGAGCCAGATTATTATGGAGAGGTTGCGGCGCTCGTTGTTTTGTCTTTAGTGGCCATTGTGACGACGGAACTCGTACTTAAGGAGCGTGGTGTCGACTGTCCGTGTAGTTAATTGATTCAAAGAGTGGCTTTGGAAGATGTCTTGGGTTCGAAGTAGGAGCCTGATGCAAAGTGGTCCCCTGCCCCTGAAAGATTGGAAGGGAAGGTTAGCCGAGCCCTTCATTGTCGGCTTCAAAATAATGCCCTCAAGAGCTGACTTCCCTAGCTTCAGGCATTGTGCGATTACTGTTGTATTCCAAACCAGGTGCAAGACGCTTCCAAGCTGCGCTAAGCTTCTGGTAAAACGTTGCTGCTCTTTACGCATCCTATGATTCCAGGTCATAAATAATTGCCGATGTCAACGCAACCACCAATATGTATGGAGAACCTCACAACAACATGTCATCAAGGCCTGTAACAGTGAAATCCAACAGATGACATGCTTGTAAATGTTTAGTCATAGGTCTAAATACATGTGGTTTTATGTTTTCTGTATTCACGGAGTCCGTCAAATAGGTGGGATGGGCAGTCATTTCTGACATAGAACTACATGGATGTGACAAGCCAGCCGTGTAATAGAAGTGAGCGAAGATATGGGTCGTCAGGGCGGCACTCGTCTTTCAAGCCCCTTGCAATACCATCTCCGACCTCAGATACTCGGCGAAACCACTTTCGATCGAAGCGGAGAAGGTAACAAAGAAAGCCATCGCATTCGACATCGGTGGCGGACAATGCTGTGGATGGGCCTTGACGTCCAGATGCTGAAGGCCTTTGATAGCTGCAAGTTGGTTCATCCACTCCATGCCCTCAAACCTTGAGATCAAGTAAAAGTCGGACTTGTCGTACGTCTCTTTCGCCTCCCATTGTGACGCTGGTTTACCTCCTAGAACGCCAAGACCCAGCTGTACCAACTCCATGCTGTCGGAGAGATAGGCACAAACGCTCCGCCACTCGCAGTGATCAAAGTCTTTCAGGTAAGGTAATGCCCGCTTTACAATATGAATACGTTTGATAGAGCTCCTCGCCTCGGTAGTCAGATCTTGAAGAAAAGGTACAACGGCTTCGACGTCCTTGTCGAAGTCGAAGATATGTTCGGAATAGAGAACGTGAGATGCTTCAGTATGGATTTGGCGATTCACACCGAGAATTGACGGATAGATGGCCAGGTCACTTGGAAGGTGGTAGGTCGTCTCGATGCTCCGTGCTCGAAAGCGGTCGGCCATAATCCTGTAACTCGATCGACGCCTTTGCTTGAGGTGTGGAGAGGCACAGTCTGTTGGGTCTTCGGTTCGGATTGAGAGAGTCCGTTCTTGTTCGTTGACAAGCAGAAGCTTGTAGATCATAAGGCGGATCTCGGCTGGTATCTGCATGAAGTGTGCAGACGCCATTGTATTGAAATGTTCGAAAGATTTATTGTACTCCCGCGCCGTTACCCTGGCAGATGGCCTGGTAGTGCACAAACACTGCGGAGGGTTGCAGAGAAGCCGGCGACTCCAAGCCACAGCGAAGCTTTGCAGACACCGGTGGTCACTACCAATACCAGTGTATCTAAGGTAGAAGAGATGAGGTTCAAAGCATATCACTACGGAGTCCTGGTCGAATGATGACTTGGATTCGAGGTATCCGGAGAGTGCTCCACATAAAGCCAATAAGGTACTATACAGGCAGAGTATCGATCCAGTCTGTTCATGTTGCTATGCTTCGTGATTGCTGGTTCCCGATGAGCACATTCGATGACAAGAATAATGCCTGATCGGAGAGACGCATTTTAGTCCGAGTATTATGGTCTATCCTGCCAAAACGCAGTGATGTGCTCTCAATAGATGACCCAAGTGTTGGTCTTCCAGCCACCTTCGCGCGAAGCGAGTGTCCATAACCAACCTCTTCCCATTTGCACAACACCAACCAGCGACGTGCATTTGAAGATTCTTTTTCCAGCCATTGCCAATTCCATCGTAGTTGATGGAATGTATTTTCTATTTGAGATGTCTCTCAATTGTTTGAGCCAGTTTCTTTCCATTCCTTCTAAGATCACCGTAGCTACCATTCTTGCAAGATCTCTTTCGCATTGGGGAGAACGTTTGCTATCTCTATCAAGTATACTGTTGGGCTTACGCAGAAGACTTAGCTTCACATCACACAATCGCGCCGAGCTTGCTTAGGTCTACATCACCGCAATGCGTCTTACACCAGCCTCCACCATCTTTGCGCTCTCATCTTTCGCCCTCTTCACCCACGCTCTTCCTTTGTCTCCTCAACGACCAGGCGAACGACAAACCAATCGCAAAAGAGCAGTACAGTACTCTGTCGTAGCCGTCGATGGAGGCTCCTCAGCTGCAGCGGCGACCAAGACTGAAATCCGAACGGTCACGCAAAGCTCGGAGATTACAACAACAGTTACAGCGGCCCCAACGACACTTCCTCCGGCTACAGAGATCGTGGTCTCTACAGTGGTCATCAGCGAACCCGAAGCTCCACAGACTGTAACGATTGCCACGACTCAAGACACAGGCTCAACAGTTGCGCAAAGGCCTTCGGGAGTTGACTCGGCACAACCCGGAGGGTCCTCAAGTTCGGTGGCATATTCAGCAAGCACAGCAACAGCCACTGTGCCTTCGTCCGAGGTCACTACAACAACGATATCCACCACGACTGCGGCAGCGGCAAGCGACACGTTCTTATCCATCAGCTCTTTGGCTATCAGTGCTCAAGCTCAGCCGACTGCCAGCCCATCATATGACAATGGCCTGTATCACACAAGCTACCCTTCGTGGAATGCTTCGTCGTCCGCATCCATCACCTCTTTAGGGTCTCTTCCGACATTACCATCACGTACGGAAGACCCCGTGTTGAGGGAAATACCTACACCATTAGGGGGTACGCTTATTCAGCTTCTTCCATACAACACGACTGCATCGTCGACAACATCAGCGACGACTTCATCACCATCAATGCCGAAGCTTCCTTCCGCTACGGCTGGAATTGCACCTTCAACGGGGATACACTCAATAATCGTCGCTGAGGAACATGAAGTCCCGGGAATTAACCGACGACTTCCATCCCCAACCGGCTCTCTCGGATCTTGGAACGGCAGTGGAGTATATATGCGCGCCAGAGCTCTTGCAGGTGCTCCAGTTGCCGTACCGGCGAGGAGCTGGGAAGAGACAACACGCTGAAAGATCAGAGCTTCAAAAGCCGCTGGTTCGGTCAAAATTAAACAATCTAATGAGCAGCAAGCGAATAGAAACGGTTACGATTAGAATATAAGTATAATGTATAGATATATTTCTGGGTGGATATTAGTGTGCAATCACAAAAGGGGCATGGACATAGGTGGACGGCTGCATCTTGGGACGGTGTTTCTGCTACTCTGCATAGCTTTGTATGGTTATAGAGATTAGTTTAATTATGACAGAGCATTATTGACCCACCCATCTGTTTGTTGCCGGCCATGGTTCGAGATTGTGATAGTTTTAGTTGAGCTGACGAGCTGCCGAAGTCCTCTTCTATTGTACGACGTGTAGATCGGGACTGCTATTGCGAGTGAGGTGAAGTGATTATAGTAACGAAGCAGAAGCCTGAGTAATTTACAACTTATCGTAGCCCATGTTTTGTCTGCTATTGATACCCGTGTAATTTGTATATCATAGCTAGATCAACCCGCTACAAGACTTGCGCGCTGTGTCGCTCTGTGCAGGCGTAGCTCCGAGCTCAGGCAGCATTACCATTCAAACTGATATACGAATGTGAACAATCACCGATGATAACTCGTACACTCACATATCCAAGACGGGTACTAGTCACCAGCAGCAATAAGAACTAAGTTCCGCAGAAGCCGTCATGGCCTCACCACCAGCAATTGAAGATCAAGCTCGTCTGCTTGAGGATGCATTGGCTATGGTGCGGCAGCAGACGCATCTGATGCGCAAATGCTTGGAGACCCCGGGCAAGCTTATGGACGCTTTGAAGTGCAGGTATGATTGACTCAGATGACTTGTGTGCCGTACCGCAGCGAGATCGTTCCAAGTGCGCTCCCGTCCAGGCTGACCCAGCTCTCTGATGAATAGCTCAACCCTGGTATCAGAGCTTCGCACAAGCAGTCTAGGGCCCAAACAATATTACGAGCTTTACATGTCCATTTTCGACGCCCTGCGGCACCTCTCAGTTTATCTGCGGGAGAGTCACCCTGTCAATCATCTCGCCGATCTGTACGAACTCGTCCAATATGCGGGCAACATTGTTCCTCGCCTCTACTTGATGGTTACCGTTGGCACAGTCTACATGGCTATTGAGGATGCGCCGGTTAAGGAGATCATGAAGGACATGATGGAGATGAGTCGTGGGGTACAACATCCGATTCGAGGGCTATTCTTACGATACTATCTTTCGGGTCAGGCAAGGGATTACCTGCCTACGGGTAATGGGAATGGTCCAGAAGGGAATTTACAGGATTCGATAAGCTTTATATTGACGAACTTCGTGGAGATGAACAAGTTATGGGTAAGGCTGCAGCATCAGGGACATTCACGCGAAAGGGAGCAGAGGACGAAAGAGAGGCAAGAGTTGCAACTGCTGGTAGGAAGCAACCTTGTCAGATTGAGTCAATTAGTGGACATGGAGTCATACAAAACAGTTATACTGCAACCGTTGTTAGAGCAGGTGGTGCAATGCAGGGACGTACTGGCGCAGGAATATTTGCTCGAAGGTTCGTTCTACCCTGCACACTACGCTGAGACACTTGTTACTCACTCTGAATGGAACAGTTATCACACAAGTGTTTCCAGACGAATTCCACTTGAATACGTTAGACCAGCTTCTTTCCGCCATCGCTCGACTCAATCCCCATGTCAATGTCAAGGCTATCGTCATTGGGCTCATGGATAGATTATCAGCATATGCCGCTCGAGAGTCAGAATCGGAACCACCAGAAGTTCGAAAGAAAATCGAAGAAGAGGCTACTACGAGGCTCCTGGAGAAGTTGCGAATATCTAAGGAGACCAAGACACCTGCAGTGAAGGCAGATCAACCGGACGGCGAACAAGCTAATGGCACGCAAACCAACGGCAACAGGCCTGAGACGCCATTAAAAACGCAAGAAGGGGACTGCAAATTTACCGATGGCGAGTCAGCAGCTAATGGCGATGAAGAAAAGCCACCATCCAAGAAAAGCAGAGGAATCCCTGAGAATGTCAAACTCTATGAGATTTTCTACGAGCAGGTAGTTAATCTCGTCAACGCCCAACGACTGCCGATACAAGATACGACAGCCCTTCTGGTTTCTCTCGCAAATCTTGCACTGTAGGTCCCTGAGCTCCTCCGTTTAAGCTGGACAGCGCTGACGATATCAGTAATATTTATCCCGAACGATTAGGTACAATCCGGCCATCATGGGGTCTTAGGACGAAGCTGACACAAGGCAGATTACGTTGATCAAATACTATCCTACGCTAATGAGAAAGTCGCACAATATGCGAACAGTGCTGACCTGCATTCGGCGCCTGCACAATCGAACATCCTCAATCTCCTCCTTGCACCTGTCAAGGTCTACCTTTCTCTCTTTACCGCCCTCGCGCTTCCTAATTACATTCCCCTTCTGCACTCTCAGACATATCCTACTCGACGGGCAGTTGCCGGCGAAATCGCTCGAAGTATCCTGCGGAACCAAACTAAAATATCCACCACTGAGAACCTGAATGGCGTACTAGAGATCCTAAGGGTGCTGATAAAAGAGGGCATGCAGCAGCCTGGTGGATATCCTGGGGTGCAAAGCCAGAGACGAGGCATCGAGACAGATGAGACGATAGAAGAGCAAGGGTGGCTTGCGCGGATCGTACACCTCATCTACAGTCCTGACAACGACACTCATTTCAAGCTTCTCCAAACGACCCGCAAAGCCTTCGCGGATGGCAATGAACGTATCAAATTCACAACCCCTGCTCTGTTGACCTCCTCACTTAAACTTGCCCGAAAATACAAGACCCGGGAACACTACGAGGACAATTGGTCGTCACAGTCTTCCGCTTTGTACAAATTCATGCACAGCTCCATATCAGCTCTGTACACCCGTGTCAATGGTGCCGCGGATCTTTGTCTTCGTCTCTTCGTTGCATGTGGTCAGGTTGCTGATCAAACCGGGTTCGAGGAAGTTTCCTACGAGTTCTTTGCGCAAGCCTTCACGATATACGAAGAAGCTGTCAGCGACTCAAGAGCGCAATTCCAAGCGGTCTGTGTCATTGCGGGCGCCCTTCATGGGACAAGAGGCTTCACTAAGGAGAACTACGACACACTCATAACGAAATGCGCCCTACATGGCAGTAAGCTACTGAAAAAGCCTGATCAGTGTCGAGCTGTCTACCTTGCAAGTCATCTATGGTGGGCAGTGGAGATCTCTGCACGGGGTGAGGAGGATGCTAAAACTGTGAGTTTATCGGATCCATAATCATGGCTTGCTTGACCACAATGGGATCTGACAGCTTATCAGTTGTATCGGGATGGCAAGAGAGTACTTGAGTGCCTTCAACGTGCTCTTCGAGTCGCAGATGCTTGCATGGATGCTGCGGTCTCAGTGGAGCTGTTTGTCGAAATACTCAATCGCTACGTCTACTACTTTGATCAACAGAACGAGACGGTAAGTGATGTACATCACCGTCCTACTAGGAGACACTGATTTAGTACAGGTGACTACCAAGTACCTGAACGGGCTCATTGAGCTCATCCACTCAAATCTGCAGACAAACCAAGAGAGCTCCTCACTGGACAATCCGAAAAGACACTTCCAGCGGACAATAGACTACATAAACTCAAGGGAATACGACGGCGTGGTCACGCAAGCGAAGTGAAGTTGCTGATGTTTTTGGTTCTTCGAAAGGCTACAGCATACGAGCGTCCTACTCCTGGGAAACATTGTGTGAATACCGCTTAAGCGCTGGGTGACCGGGGTTTCTCTTCAGTCCTGAACTGTGTGGAGAAGCGTTTACGTTGTATGATAGCGAGTATGTATCCTGAGCCAGTCTATACCCTGACTCTAATCCAAACTTCAAATCATCACCTCTTTCAAACATATAGTTCCAGGTCGTACATGATTGCCGTTGTCAACACAATCACCAAATATGTATGGAGAACCTCACGACAACACGTCATCGAGATCTATAACTGTGATTCAATAGATCACATGCTTGTAAATGTGTAGTGTTGAGTCTATATACACATGATGTTGTTGTGCTCTGTGTCTATGGAGCCCACCAAATACTCAGGATTAACGGTCCTATAAAATATAGACCTATAGGGCGGAAGAGGACCTTCGGCGTTGCACTTCCTACATATTTGACTGTTTCTTCAATGGGCTTTTGCTCGCCTCTAGCTCACTATCCTCAAGCCTTTCAAGGAAGCCCACCACCCTTTTCAAAAGATCCTGCACCACCTTTTCAGGATTACCCTTCAAGTTATGTGTCGCATCCTTCACGAGCCCAGAGTGCTTCTCATCTACCACACCCCCTCCTTGTCTCACAAACTCCATCCACCTCTTGACCACCCCCTCCCTATCCACAAACTCCGGCACATGCTCATCGCTCTCACTATACAGTATACACAAAGGCGTCCTCGATGGCAACTTCCCGAACGTCTTCTGCAATTGTCCATCTTCAAGATCAGAGCTGAAATAATCATCATCCCCATCTTTTCCCGGACTAGCCAAACTCAGCCAGCGCCGCGCGCAAACAGGCGTCCCTAAGAAACCCCCCGTCACGGAGAAGGGCAGGACGTCTTCGCCTTGACCCTCTTTCACCATTAGCTCTGCCAATTTCACACTCTTCTCATTTACATCAGGCAGAAACTCGACCATGGCTTCCCTGTCGCTCACCGACGCCTGGATGATCGCGCCCTCAATCGGCGGCCGAGACTCGGCGTGTGGACCCACGAGGTAGTGCATTGCATCTTGACACCCTGTCGAGTGGCCCATCAGCACTACCTTCCCGTCAGGTCTCTTCTCCTTCAGGTATGTGACGCATTGCGCTATTTCGATACAGTCTTTACTGAGGGAGGAGGTGCCCCAGCCTATGTAGGAAGAAGAAAGTAGGACTTGGGTTAGGGTGTAGGAAGGTGGGAGGGTTTGCGCGAGGAGAGTGGTGTACGGGACCGTGAGGAAGCCATCAGTGAGGCCGCCTACAAAGAGGAGTGTGTTTATCGGAGAGGAGGTGGGGAAAGGCGCTTTGCGAGTGTGTTCGAAGGCGACGAGGCGGGGGGACTGTGGATGATGTTAGACGCATGAGTGAGGATTAGGGAGTGGGTCATATACGTAGTGATGCAGAATGCCCTGCTGTGAGCTGGGTGCGAAAGCCATCTATCACATGTAGTATTGGAGGGCCTGTGAAATGCAGAATGCGGGGCGGGTAGTGGGGGTTGATGCAGCTAGTCTCACCGCCTGCAGTCTGCAGATCCGCAGCTACCAAGAACCTAGACAGTTCCTCTTCTAGACTATTAGAACGATTCTTTTTATCTAAGGGCTGAGTACTTCGTCCATTTGATCAGTCATCGTCATGAGTACACAGCCATCCACAGATGACCCGTCAAGGAGTCACCGGAGGATAATATCAGCAGATGAACGTCGTCGAGGTACATTGCACTTAAATCTTTGTACCTTTGCAATGTTCAAAAGTGCCATCTTCATCTGCAATTGTACACGTCTCTTCCAATGCTGATCTCTTCCGTAGCCGCCATACCACGCCGTTTGACGAAGGGCCC
>JAABUP010008114.1_pt1 | contig 13560 bp, 16 predicted proteins | sample 5559201 | NCBI WGS metagenome assembly JAABUP01 (sample SAMN10711887, study PRJNA513373) | rock metagenome | isolation source: Antarctica rocks | place: Antarctica | reverse complement strand
TCCCCGCACTTCGTCCCCCATGCACTTGAAAAAAATCCCCTCCTCCACATCCCCCAACCACCAACAACACAACCCGCCCAACCCCTCCAACCCCAGCCTAACCCTCATCTCCGCCTCCAAAAACTCACAATCGGCTCCTCCGCCGGCGGAACAGTCACACCAACGAAACCCCCCCATCCTTCAAATTAAGCGCAATATTCCGAAACATATCCACCAACCCCCTCCTCTCCGCCGCATAATTCAACAACCACGCCCCAAAAACAACATCAAACCCCCCCTCCCCATCAACCCTCGGCGCCGCACAATCCGCCTCCACAAACTGCACATCCCCTTCCCTCCAGCAACCTGCCGTCTCGCCTCCCCAATCATAACATCCGAAACATCAACCGCGACGACGGATCTGGCGCCCCGTTTCAGGAACGAGGACGTGTAGAGGCCGGAACCGCAGGCTAGTTCGAGGACGCGGGCACCGGCTATTTAGGGGCAGATGGTGGAGCGGACGTTTTCCGTGTTCGATGAGGGCGATGGATTTTTTTGCGGATGGAGGAGTCGGGGGCGAGGATGGTGTTGTATTGGGTTGACATGATGGGAATGGGGAAGGGGATGGTGGGTTGGGGGGAGGGTTGGTTTTTTTGTTTTTGTGTATGATAGGAGGTTGGAATTATGGAAATAGGTGACGAGGTCTACTAGAATGTTGGGGAAAAAAAATAGGGATTTTGTCCTTGGACTTTGAAAAAGGAAAAATGTATATATAGATGTCTCAAGGTACTCTGTGTGGGGCACACGTTATCATAATACATGAACCATATGAATCTAGCGAAGCACCGATTCTTATGTACAATTGATGTGGGGCTCCATGGCCACTAGTTCTAGTGCTGAATGGACTGTTGAACCGTCTCTTCGACTGCCGTGCTCGGCACAAAGTCAAGGACTCTTGCCATCCGATTGGGCTGTAGAATGGCATTGACATGGACATTTCTGACATTTGTAGGGGATCTTCTATGAGCAGACTGCCAGCGGGTGTTGTATTATCTATAGACCGGAGGCAAAGAACTTTTCGGTCTCCAAGGTTTGCTGGGTGGAAAAGTTTACTATGTTTACTGTGTACAAAATCAGATCGAGCCTCCTCCCCCGCCCGTACCTATCTCCCGACTTTCCTCAGCTCCAAATACCTCAACGGCGGAAACACAGCACCAGCAAATGCAATCGCCATCCAGGCCCCAATATCCCCTCCATAACCCCCAATCTTCAACGCCACAGGCCCCTGATACCAAACCTGCTCCATACCGATAATGGCCCCCACCCAACCAACCAACCATGCAAACAACGCCGCCAACCCAATAGGCAATCTCTTCCTGTCCTCCCACGCCGTCCAATCGAACGGCACTCCTCTGAGTACGTGAAACAGAAGATGCTCTTCCAGCACGATGGTGACCCACGGACAAACCCAATAGCTCATGATCGGGAGGAAATCCTCAAAGATATTAAATAGATGATTCCGTCCCGCAACCGCGCAAATGAGTTCGATTAACGTGATGACTACGCACCAGACCCAGCGCGGGATGGCCTTCGCATAGCGTCCGAGCACGTGGATAGTCAATGCCGCGGCATAAGTGCACGGAGCATTATTAGTGACAGAACCCAGTGCGAGAATAACGACACAGAAGCTCCCGAAGCCGCCGAGACCTTCATAACATGCTAGCAGGAGTGCGCCTGACGAGATACCACAGGCGTCATTCCAAGCTGGAGTATTAGCCACACCGGTGGCGATACCGACACCGACGATATTACAGAATATCAAAGCGATCCAGGTGCCTGACCAGGTCTTGGAGAAGGTGATCCATTTGGGAGTTGTAGTTGGGTAATAGACGTAGAAATCAGCGCCGATGGCGGCAAAGCCGATCACGCTGGCGAAGTCGAGGGCGAAGAAGGAGCAGCGGTTTGCAGTGACTGGGCCAGCGGAACCGACTGAGACGGCGGATATGTCGAAGTTCTTGCCAGCGGAGCCGACGAGGACGAGGATGGCGGCCATTTGGGGGATGAAGGCGTATCTAGCCCGCCCATGAGCTAACATGCTCTCTATCGTCCTTGCAGTGAACATAGAAAACGCACCTCTCGACTGTGTGGACAATAGCAATACCAAACGTGGCGATCAAACCAATGAGAAGGGCACTGATGACACAGCCAACAGCCATACTTAGGCCTGCGCCGTTGATGGCCGAAAACATCTGGCCGGCGATGATGCATCCGATAATTCCCCAGCCTATTTGCATGATTAGGTTGAGAATGCAGGCGAGCTTTGAGGGCCAGTAGCCCATGAAGTATCGGCCGATGATCTATTTAATTGAGCACGTCGAGGTCAGTAGAAGCTCTGAGTCCCCTTGTAGATTCCGCATCAGATTGTCAAACGTCCTGGAATATGCGTAGCACCTCTATGGAAAATTGGGTAAACATTTTTTTCAGACATACCATAGTGGACGTATAAGAGGCCCCACAAGCAGAAAGACCGGTAGCAAAGATGACAATACAAACAGAGTCCACCCAGCCCAGGGGAAAGACCAATGGCCCTAGAAACCCAGTGATGATATTCGTCGCCGCCAGATTCAAGCTGAACCACAATATAGCCATCTGCATGTACTCGCGAATGCCACCGCCATGCTTTTCTTCCGGCAGCACACGGGTTATACCACGAGCTTCGAGCCCGGCAAGCCCTTCAACTTTGGCGTTCCACCTCGCGAGTTTACCTTTGAGGAGAACAGGGGTTGGCGGGATATTTGAAGAGTGGAAGTCAGGAGCATTATGGGAAAGATCGCTGTCGGTATGGGTGGTGACATTGATGTCACCTTTCAGTTCACCATGGGCTTCCAGTTTCTCGACATCATACTAGACAATCTGGTAAGCATCCGGGTAGCTCAATAAATTCATGATTGATGTACGATCGCACGAGGAAAGGAAGTGGGGAGCAAAGAGACAGAATTAACTGGAAGGATTCGAAATCATCCCACATTGCCAGAACGACTGTCCAGGACCAAGGTACTTCCTAGATACCTAGTAAAGCCGTTGATAGTTTGTCGCATAGGCCACGAGCGTTCCGTCAGTACTAGGCAGGAGCCATCGTTCCCACGCGAGGCCCCAGCTCTTACTACCAGGTACCAGTGGCCTTTGGCCGACGAGCTTGTTGAACTTGTCGAATTGAAGTACCTTATGCGCCCTTTCTTTAGTGTCACATTCTGCAATTACCCTGCAGGGAGTTTAGGACGTCGAGCCTCTGATATGAAATGGCGGTGGGACATGAAATGTCTGTCGGCCGACATGCAAGCAAGAATCCTGCAGGCCCCACAATTGGGCTTGCATTTCACGTGCAGATTGCGGCTTTGCTTGCGCCCGATCTTCGTGAGGTACCTGTAAAGCTGGTAGGGTTTAGTGTGACAGGGTCTGGAACAGTCTATGCTTTTACACTTTGCATCGGTTCCCCTCCATATTGGCGCGACAGCGGGTACAAATTCTTAAGATCCATGGTACATTCGTTACTGCTGGTAGGGCCTTGGTGGCTACGTTAGTATGCATTGGGCCGTCCTATTAGCTTTCATTGGAGAATTTGATGGACTTTGCCTGCAGCTGCAGCTTCTAATATGAGCTGTGGTCAAAAGGCAATGATATTTGCGATAGTATGGAGTTCCCGATAAGTGCTAGCTCAGTGTCGAGCTATGTTACTGAATGGGTAGCCTTGAAGGCCGACTACCCGTCCGTATTTACATAATTGTTAACGATATCATATCCATCCGAGTCAAATATTCATAACGGGTATTATTCAGTCAATCCCAAACCAGGTGGCCTGTAAGGCTTGTACGTATTGCTTTTGCTTTGCGTCTCGTTCCCTGGTAATTCGGCTGCCTGCGCTTCAGCATCGGTCTCATGCACCGTAGGAGGACTCCCCTGCAACTCTGACAGCCTGGACCGGGGGGTCCTCGCAGCGGTTGAGTTACTCGCTGCCAATTCAGACCTCGGATCTCGGAGACCTCCAACTCCTACGTCATTCGGAGTGTGGTAGCCATCTCCAGGCCCGTCCCCTGGTGTACCTGGGGGGATTTTGGACATATTTGGAGAGCCCTCGAGTTCTGATTTCCCTGTATATGGCGAGTCGACAAGATCTTTGCCGTCACTTCCGTACATTGGCTGCGTTTTATCCTCCATAGGTGGTGGGCTAGAGGCACGAGTTTGCTTTTGCCGTCGTCGTCGGCGGAAGAGCACAAAAGCGAGGGCAGCAAGCAGCAGGACGGCAACAGGTACTGCAACTGCCGGACCAATGATCGGTCCCAGTTTGTTCGAGCCTGAAGCTGGAGCTGGGGTTGGGCTCGATGCCTGGGAGGCAGAGGCAGGGGCAGCCGTGCCAATGCCCGAAGTGGTGGTTACAAGGGTACTCGAGCCTCCTGTGCCTTTGGTGATGACGGAAGTGATGATCAAGGCGGCCGCATGTGTATCGCTACTTGACCGAGTGGAGGTGTCAAGGGTGACGGACGGAAGCGTAGGTGAAGCGTTATTTGAGGAGGAAGCCGAACTGGAAGTAGAGGAGGAAGAGGATGAGGCCGAGGACGAGGATGAAGATGTCTGTGCAGCCGAGGGAGAGGCGGACGAGGACGAGGAAGAGCTTGCTGCAGAGCCACCAGAGCCACCAGAGCCACCAGAGCCCTCTGCGCCCTCTGCGCCACCTGGCGCAAGAGGCAATTGGGCTAGAGGAAACCTGTCGCTTGAGGTGTGACAACAATCTTTGGACTGGTCGATGGAATTATCAGGACTGAGCTCGGGACGATTGGCATCGCAGCAGTACTGTCCCGAGCTGCATTCAAGGACAGCTTCGGCTCCCGGAGCAGTGTTGTCTGATCGTGGTAGAGTCAGTACGGCGAATTTGCTCCAATCACATTGTGGATTCTATAGCACCTACCATGTGTGCAAATATTTGGGCACCCTTTCGAGCTCCACGACTTGTCTGTGCAAGTATAGCGGCCATAGTAAAAAGGCTCGGCTAGATGACAGAGGCCATTGGGCTCACAAGACCATCCCTGTGGGCAACAAGCGACACCGTCGCCGCCGCCGCAGGGAATGTCACTGGGAGACTTATTACCATTGGGATAGTAGCATGTTGCGCCAGACATGATTGTCGTAGGAGACAATGGGTGCACGAAGCATCAGGAACGTGAGGGGGTCAGTGTCAAGAATAATGTGCCTGTGGAGTGAGGGAAGAACAAGGAGAGGTTCGCAGAGTGCGGAAATTGGCAGCAAAAGGCGACAACGGCATGATGCACCGCAGCCAGCCCAATTAGGAAACTCAAGCATCACCAGAGGAGCGAATGGGGCCATCCTGGCATTCGTCATAGACCACGGTATTCGTATTTCATGTCGATCTCGGCGAGTGCTCCTCTGTGCAGACTACGTCCACTGGGCCTTAAGTACAGACCTTCTCGAGAGCTGGCAATTCGTGCTCGAAAGCTATTGTTAGCTGCTCGTGCGCGAAAACAGGACGGGAAATGGACATGAAGTGGTTTTAGCGGGCGATCATTTCTAGTTGGAGCGAGTTGCGGTACTAGCGCCAGCCGAGCACTAGCCGACTCGGGATGTGCCTGAGTGCATCAGCCGTCCTTGCCGTCGTCGATAGTATGTTCAAGGGAGCAGTAAGGTGTGGAATCCTTTCTGACGTGCTGACCCACGCGGGGATGGGAAGTCAATTATGATCTCGTGGATTTTCCGTACTGCGGCAAGAATTGCAACCAGGCCTTCGTTTGATTATCAAAAATCAACGGACTGGCAGCAAACGAGCAGTGGATCAAGAGCGTGATTGCTGTGGAAGTCTTAAATCGAGTGTGATACCAATTACGGTGAACCATCCCATGATTCAGGATTTAATCATACTCTCGCCTTGCCCCATCCCTTCTTTGCCACTCTACTGGCCAAAAGGATCATACAGCCGGCCATGAGCACACTTCCCGTAAACATTTGAGCGTACAGGTAGCCTCCTCGTTTCCGTTGAATCAATGCTCCCGCTATTGGTGGACCTGTCAAAGATGCAAAGCTGACCACACTGAACACCATGCCCATCCGCACACCGGCTTTCTTCAAATCGGTCGTCAGGCTTGATAAAGTGGCCGGAAAGAGGCTCTGTATGCCTGCAGCAAAGAGGCCATAGATTACGGCGAACCCGACCAAGCCACCTTTGGAGTTGACGGCAGCCCAGCAGTACAGTAAAAGACCCGAGATGAAAGTAATCGGGATTAGTAGATTCAGAGGTCCAGAATATCTGTCTGCGAGGTGGTTTGGAATAAGACGACCGAAAAACCCTACACCATTGAGTATGAGGAGGTCGTTGATACTGTCAGTTTGAGTGACGCCAAGAATGTTGCGCCCAAAACTTCCTATATAATAAAATGCAGGGTACAGACCCCAAAAGATGAGAAACATTCCAATGGCGAATAGAGCGTATGGTAGCTCCTTAAACGCCTTCCACTCGACGAGGGCACCAGATTTCCGTGGTGGAAGACGCGGTTTGCTGAAGGTTAAGCCTACAGCTTGTATAGCGAGCATGACAAATCCAATGACCCGAACCGTCCAAGGGAACCCGATTTTCGGTAGCAGCTGCCGGACAATGACCGGGAACACAAGGCCACCGGTTGCACTTCCCGAAGCGCCAATACCTATGGCCAAGGACTTCTTCTTGCTAAAGTATGTCGATAGTAGGGAGAGCGAAGGACAGAAGACAAGACCGTTCCCTAGGCCTGTGCATATACCCTGGGCGAGGAACAATTGCCAATACTTAGTACTTAGAGAAGTCATAAAAACTCCGATCAGCTGGAACAGAGAACCGACGATGAAGGTAAGCCTGAAAAGACCATAGTCTGTGGCCCGTCCCGAGAATGTTCCGATAAAGAAAAGGAGGAATATCTGTACACTGCCAATCCAGGATATATCTGAAGGTGGGTGATGTAAGGCCTCGACATAATAAGTTTGGAAAACCCCGAAGGAATTGATGTAACCCCATGTATTGAAGACCATCAAATGGGTCATCAGAGCTTGTGTCCAACCCTCGAGGCCTCCATCTGGTGGTGGACCCGGATCGATTGAGATGCGAGATGTAGTCCGACTAAGGACCTTTGAGAGGACGCCGTTAAGACCATTGTGATCCCCCACCGCCTCTATTTCGTCCTTTTGATTTCCTGAGGCAAAACCATCACTCTTCCATGCAGCAGATTTTGGCTCTGAGCTATTCGAATTGCTCATACATGATTCTTCGATTTTCCAGGCGGCTTCTCCTGTTTCCGTAGAGAGTGAGACAGTATCGCTAGCATCATGTGTCATGGCCTGCTGACGTTGAACTTGAAAGGACTCTCTTTTTGACAGAGCACGGTTGTAAGCTGTCTGGTGGATCGAGTTTTATCTTTGATTCGACTAAATATCTTCGAAATGGAGCAGCGTCTCCAAGCACGGGGTTTCTCCTAACATCGAGGACTGATTGTTCATTCATATAGATTGAAGCCATTACCAATGACCAGTGACTCAATCTTTGCTAGCAAAGTAGTAACTTTGTCGATGCACCGCTCCAAAGCGTGCCGTAATTGCCGTGTCCGATACCGGTCTTGGCGTTTGGTATTTCCGCTAGCTCACTTTAAAGCCGGCAGGCTGAAGGAAATGTTCTTTCACCTTCAAGTCAATCCATACTACTTTACCCACCCATTATCCGTATGAACCTAAAGTTCTGGCAGAAAGGGTCTGTCGGTTCTAAAATCATGGTCTCGCAGAACTCATGACGAACCCACAGAAGCGTAGCTCTTCGCTGCGCTTCATCAGAGCGCAAGCCCACGCCGTCTCACAAGCTTCATGGCTTTATCCTTTTAAGGTACATTATCATCAAACTCTGCAGATATCAGAACAAGCTAATAGTTCCACAATCAGGGCGTATACTACTTCTTCGCCCACCCATTCCTATATCCACTCCTTCGGGCGCGCCTCCTGCCGAGCCTCCTACTCTCCCTATTTATCATCACAAACCTCTTCCTATGGACCTATCTACCCCAGGTGGCTTTCCTGGCGATTTTTCACGGCAGACTAGCATGGCTCAACGCGACGTTCCTAGTATTGGGGGAAGGAGCTGCTATCGTAGCTCTCCTGTTTGAAGCGTTTTGTGTTGATGATACGCTGGTCGATATTTTTGACTTTGTCTTGATCAACGAAGGCAATAAAGATCTCGTCGCTACATCTCGTATCCTTGATCCCGATGGAGAAAACCCAGTGAAACAGCTTGGCAGACCCACCATATCCGCCGTATACTCGCCTTTCTCTTTTCGCCAGATCCTCGAGTTCATCGTCTTTCTACCTCTCAATTTAATACCTGTGGCGGGTACGCCAATGTTTTTGGTGATAACTGGCTATCGAGCTGGACCGCTGCATCATTGGAGATATTTCAAGTTGATGGGTTTTACCAAGAAGGAGAGGCGTGCGTTCATTAAGCGACGGCAGCTGAAGTACACATGGTTTGGGACTGTCGCTTTGCTGCTGCAGCTGATACCAGTGCTCAGCATGCTGTTCCTGTTGACAACGGCAGCCGGCTCTGCCTTATGGGTTGTTCAGCTTGAGACGAAGAGAAGAGCATCAGAGGATGATGGCCAGGCAAGGGACAGATATGTGGACGATCCCGTCTAAAGCGTTAGCACTTAGCAGCAAAGAAAATCATGAAACAGCTCTCATTGAATCGCTTCTGCCCCGGCATCCAAATCTGTCCAGGACTATCCATAACAGTACGCGCTAACGCGATCGGCGGGGTACCCGAATACAGTAGCCACATCTGATGACTTAGCCGAGTTCCCTTGCATAAGCTTCCGTCCGGTCTGCGCCAAAAGCTCCAGTTCCAAAGCCACAAAAATAGGATGGAGGGGACGTTGCGAGGACCACCGGTCCTGACATCACTTCGTTCCATCATCCCATCATCGCTGTGTCCTGCTCTCAGCATCACTCTTTAACACCGTAGCGGAGAGCGTATCGTAGGATACCAGGTTTGTTGAGATGCATCTCACCTAGATCGGGGTATGGGGCTACGAGAAGGTCTTTACAGGTCTCCTCTCCAAGACATATTGGCAACACCGGCGGGTTTTGTTACCAGGCCAAGAGCTCGCATGGACAACACGGACTGCTGATCTTGAGAATTCAAGCCGAAAGGATTCATGATGGACTCGAATTCTGAAAGACTCATGGAGGACATCGCGGTGCCACGCAAGCTTGAGCCGCACTGGAACGAGGGCATGATGGTGGCTTCTATTGCCATCTCGTTGCTGGGTGCCTTCACTTCCACGCAGCTGTGGGTGCTTTTCCCTTAATACTGCGCTCCAGAGTATCCCTCATGTCTAACTATAATCACTCCTCCGTAGGATGTGCCAAGCGAGGACGTCCGTATACTTCTCGAGCGTTCTGATCTGGAAATTACTGACCAGCCTGACTTTCGGTTTCTGCTCAATCTGGAGTCTTCACTTCGTCGCCATGCTGGCTTGCGAGCTCGATGTTCCCATCGACATAGATGTGCCACTGACGATACTCAGCTCGGTCCTAGCAGTCTTCTTCACCTTCGCTGCGTTGACCTTTGATCTGCTGTGGGATAGATTTCGCCAAGGAAGTTGGCAAAGAAGGCAGTTGAGGAAAAGAGAACGGAGTATGATGGCTTCGACTGGCGGTACTGGCTCAAGCTTGTGGACCGGTGGCGCGAAACCGTATTCCGAATCCTTCGAGCAGGAAGAGGGCGAGAACAGTGAAGATGAGGAGGCTTCGGAACATGCCGAGTTGTTGCAAGATCACTCGCCCGACGTCGACCTGGACCTACCATACCGAACTACTAGTGAACTCGATTCTCCTACGATTTCCGCATATCCTGCAGCTCGTAGCGACACAGTACAAGAATGGCCACCTCGTTCACCCACAGTATCTAATACGGAGACATCAAAACCCTCTTGCAATTGTTCGGACTCAAGACGGGACTCCAGGAGACCTTCCTTAATGGGATCGATGCAGAGCTCCCATGGAATGGCTAATATCATGAATTTTGCTCACCGCAGCACAGCTCCTGCGAAAAATGCATTCGTTACGACTGGCGAGGCGCTATACACAGGCTGCACGCGAAGAAATATTATCAAGGCCTTTCTATGGTCCTTGGCCGTGAGTGGAATGCATTACGTCGGTATTGCCGCACTACGAATCCCGGATGGGCACTACAAGCTCAACCCTCCTTTGGTTGTGCTATCTGGCCTCATTAGCTGGGTTGTCTGCCTCGTCGGTGTCATCTTGATGCTTCGTATAGAAACAAATCTAGCCCAACAGATTCTCTTCTCGGTCGTCGCCAGTACTGGAGTGGCGGCGATGCACTTCACTGGTAAATCTGTCTTCTGCTCTCGTTACAATCTGTATTGACAAGGTGATATAGGAATGGCAGCGGCAACGTTTTGGTCTCGCACGCAGCCCTCCGATTCCCGAGGTTATCCGCCTGCCCTTGCTGCTGCGATAGTCATCATTGCCATTACGACCTGCATAGCTGCAAACTTTCTCTTAGCTCATGTTGCGACAATATCCCGCAACAAATTAGCTGAGATCGTAATGACACGGAAAGAGCTATGGAAAACCATAGCCCTCAAAGAGAATGCCGAACAAGCAGCGGCAGCAAAGAGTGACTTTATCGCGTCGGCTTCTCATGAGATTCGGACACCGCTCCATCATCTACAGGGATATAGCGACTTGCTTTCACGTACCACGTTGACCGAGGAAGGCCGTCTACTGCTATACGCAATCCAACACGCTACAAAGACGCTCTCACTGAGTGAGTATTCAATCTCATTTATTGTTAGGTACTGACAGATTGTTAGTCACGAATAACGTGCTTGACTATTCTAGACTGGAAAGGCATGCAGAGGCCGCCTGCCGTCCTATTTCCTTGGATATGCGAACCGTTTCTGAATCAATTCTGATGCTTCTACCAAACCGTGATGATGCAGAGGAAGTGGATCTAATGGTTGTTGTCTCGCCGGATGTTCCACACTCACTCTTTTTGGATGAGACATATATCCATAGGATACTGATGAATCTACTTTCCAACGCCCTGAAGTTTACAAGGTCCGGCTATATCCTATTGCTTGTAGAGCTCGATGGTCAAAACCTCGTTGTCACTGTCAAGGACACTGGGTCTGGAATTCCTCCATCTTTCCTGCCGCAATTATTTGAGCCCTTTACCCAAGCTCAAAGCAAAGGATCACAAAGAGGTACAGGGCTAGGTTTGAGTATCATCAAACGGCTTCTGCACAAGATGCAGGGGACTATCGAAGTGAAGAGCAAAGATCTAGACGCCGCAGCGGGTGAGCCTGGGCAAACTGGTAGTACTTTCGTCGTTACAATACCTGTCCAACAATCAAGTGACCCTCAAGAAATGGTAAATGGTACTGTACAGCGCCCCCGCATTGCCATCTTTCACGGGAATAATGAGCGCGCTACCCAAGGATTACGCATATCATGGGGAGTCTTCGGATACGATGTTGAGGTGGTGCAAGATTTCTCCGACTTGGCTGGATCGGACTGGAGATACATCTGGGCGGACTTGCAATATTTGAGGCAAAATTCGGCCCAGCTCCAGAAGCTTCTGGCCCAACATCAATGGCCAGTTCTTGTACCTTCAGACTCTCTGGAAGCGCTAAAGCAAGTTCCTGAGATAACGTCTGCGGATCATTTCATCGCTTTACAAAAACCGTTGATATGGCATTCTTTCCATCAGCGAATCGCCGCGAACAAGGAAACACCAGACCACATCACGACAAAAGCCGTCACATTTGCACCTCTTGTCGACATATTGGAATGCGACAATCAGGAAAAGCTTCAGGATGAGCCGACAGTGGAGCCCCAGGTGATACTCCTGGTCGAAGACAATCCGGTATTTGATATCGAACATCGCATCCCTTGTGTGCTAGGCTGACGCTCATATAGATCAACCAAAAGCTCGGCAAAAAGATGTTGTCAGCATTAAAGTACCAGGTCCTGACCGCTGAGGATGGAGAAGATGCCATACAGCAGATTTTGAAACACGATGGAACTGTGGACGCAATCCTTATGGACCAATCTATGCCTCGAAAAGATGGGGTCACGGCAACCAAAGAAATCCGAGCCATGGAAGCGAAAGGAAAGCTTTCTCGCCGAAGACCAATCATCGCTATAACAGCCGTCGTCAGTGCAGAGTCTCAAGCATTATTTAAAGCTGCTGGCGCGGACGACTTCCTGACGAAACCACTCTCGCTAGGCGAATTACAACAGACCCTAGCGATTCATCTGCCTACTTGATGAAAAAAATTAGGGCTGTGAAGACAAGTGTATACCATAAGGGAGTGTCAGAAGCCAGTCGTGCCGAGTAACATCAGCACGACCATGCGGCCTGTCAGTGGGTCACTGTACCTGAATAGGAATCAAACCCTACAGCTGTGGAGTCGACGAAGTACAGGCCAAGAGGTCACTCTAATTTTGGCGGTGGAAAATTGGAGAAATGTGGACACTCAAACCTTTGGTTGGACACTAAGACCAGCAACTTGCAGGCAGACCACACGGAGCGAGCCTTTTTCTGCAAGGCTATGAAGAGTTCTCTGGGAGTGGCTTGTCTCCGCGCCGAGCGCCCGTGATCCATGCGGAGCGACGGAAGCAACGAATCATTCTTGCGCGCATCATGATCGCCAAGGACGGTCCAAAGCATGGAGCAAAATGCTATCGTCTTGATATTGCCATCCGGTCTAAGAACGGCAGCAGACTCCGGGCATAAACTCCCAATAATGTTTGAGACGTGGACAGAAGAGTTGAGGAAGTGAAAATTAACTTGGACTTTCGGGACCGAGCTTACAAGATCAGCAGCGGTAGCGAAGAGAGTATGTGGGATACGACGGACAAATGGGATTGGATTGTTGGAGGAAGGGACTGGTTCGAAGGTTGATGGCCGAACATCAAGTGATTTGAAAAGTTACTGTAACGGTAGCTCTTTCTCCACGCATTCACCACATCGGGCGGGCGAAGTCCAGCTGCAGGGTTCTCGCATCTTTCGCACACGGCTTGCTACGGTTCTGGATCTCCGAGACTGGATCATCAGCTCCAATCGGTGACGGCTCTTAAGCCACAGCTAAGTGTAAGTACTTTATGTCCTTAGTGCGACACGACACCTCGCCGAGTTCAAGGGCCGTGCCTTCGCGGCAGCCCGGCAGCCCGGCAGCCCCCACTCCGCGCGGCTTAGTTGCCGGTGACACGAGCCGGGGAGGGAGCCTGGCATTGGTCCAACTCGACCGGGTTTCGGCCACCACTTGCCCCATGCGGCATGACTCCCCCCCATCAAGCGAGCGAAAATACCCACAACAGGAAATGGTGGAATGGTTGGACAAATCAGGAAAACGCTTCTTTCTTCTCGCTTAATATTTAAAGACTTTGAAAGCTCGGATTTAGTGACGGCCTTAACCCTGGACTGACGATTGATTATTTGTCAATTGACATTCAAGGCGGATTACCTGAACCTCATTT
>JAABUP010008113.1_pt1 | contig 13563 bp, 14 predicted proteins | sample 5559201 | NCBI WGS metagenome assembly JAABUP01 (sample SAMN10711887, study PRJNA513373) | rock metagenome | isolation source: Antarctica rocks | place: Antarctica | reverse complement strand
CGATGTGAATTCTGGGTCAGAACCGGATTTCCAGATCTCATTGTACGAAGATGAACGTGGTAATAGACTGGATAACATGAGTAGCTGAGACAGATCCGCCTTTCCAGCTGCTACATAGCTCTATTACATCTTATATCAAGTCGTCAATAGCCAAAGGGTTTGAACCCTTGAAGCATGGGTCATCTCCATGACGCTCCTTTCTGCAATGCAGAAAGCGTTTGGTAATGAGAGGACCTGATTTTTCTAGACGCATTGTCTATGCAGAAAAGAAGTGATATCAGAAAGAAAAAGGGACCAAAGATTGCGGAAGTCCAAGACTAAAAGAGCAGACATAGGGAACATCGAGGTCATAAGGTTTGGACTGTTCTCTCCTATCTCAGGAATATAAGACTTGATATCTGGGTTTACGGCTTGGTTGTCATAACTCAACCTTTTCTTTGCAATGAAAGCAAACACGAGCAATGACCTACTATGGGATATGAGAACCAGATGAGGGTTTCCAAGATGTTTTCACTGGTATGCTAACTAGACACGCAATACACTATAAGATTAGTCTTCGTCACTATCTAACGGTGATGGGACGGGAACCAAACCTAAACGACAACTGGACAACATTAGACCCATATTCTGGTCAGCATACAAGTCCTGACATCGTTGCCTCTCTCAGAAAGACCTGACTTCAACACGAATATAGATCTCATTGTTTTTGTTCTGCATGTTGCCGTTCTTTATAAGTGTTGTTCTTAGTTTGATTTCCCGCGCTACCTCTAATAACGAGCAGTAAACAACATCTTGAACCTTTTCCGAAGGATTGCTACAAAACTCTCGCTCTTGGCTCACTCCGTTGAACATTTCTTTGTCAAGCCAGTAATGTCACAGCCACCAACACCGCACGTCAAGCTGCCAGAAGTGATGCCGCAGAAGCATATCGTGCCCGGCCCTAATTCCTGGGCACTGTCGGCCACGCAAGGGGACCCTAAAAAGCTTCCACAACCAGCACAGAGCACGAACCGGGAGAAATATGAGCAGAATCCCATGCCACGTACACCAGGAAAGGCTCTAGATGATGGTAAACTAGCCGTGTCAAAACATCGTGTGTACATACAGCCAGCCACGCCACTAGGCTGTTTGAACCAGAGCTTGCACAATCAGAAAATTCGCGCTGCCACAGACCCTGTTATACCTCAACCACTTTTCACTGGCAAACCTGGCGGCATTGCTCATATCCGCCAGAAGTTTTCCACTTCCAAGAGCAATGTGAACATCATCAAGGAAGATGACGTAACGCAGACATCGTCACCTCCTGTATTTTCTGAAAAGGCATCCCAGATATTAGGGGCATGGCCTGTTCGCGATAACAGTCGCCGTACGCCTCCAGCTTCTGCACCCCCATCCACGAGTACACCTGATCCCTACCGTATCTCGTCCGATGATCACGCGGCTCGTTCAACAAGCCCAGCTCGGAATATTCAGTCTACGCCAGTACCTACGCGTCGCTTCTTGAGAGAGAATAAAATGACGACCCCTGAACTTGAGCGCGCTTCTCTTACCACTACTGCTGAGACTGGTGAGGACGAGGGAGTTGATATGGAAATATCGGAAAACCCAGAGGGTATGATTTCAGGCGATGAGGTGTTGCATCCTACCCGTACAGGGACTTACGGTAGAGTTGGTGGGGTAGAATATGTGAATGAGCATGAAAACCAACGGATAACGAGCTACGCTGGGATAATTGAGAATGCCGAATTCATTGATCAGACGAGTCCGACAATGGTCTCAAACACATCCCAAGGACACGACTCTGGAGGACTTTTACAACCAACGGTCTATTCACCGAGCAATTACGATGGAGTCTGGGAGAATGACCCTCATGTGGTAAGTCGGGTTTGTTGGGGGATCAAATGATATGCTAATTGCATGATAGGGCTACTCTCTTCCTCCGTTCACTCCATTGCGGCCTCAGCATGCTCCAGCGCCAGAAATGCAAATGCGCGGGTCATCACAAGATTCTGGTACCACTGTTCCGGTAGTTTTGCGCGACTATTACCAACCCCCAAGTCGTTTCTCTGTGTATCCACCATCAACAGCATCAGTCAATAGCTGGGCACAAAACTCGCAATTCTCCCTAGGGAACTCCTTCGCAGCTGCTAACCATCCATCATCGGCTGGCATGCGTTCTCAGTTTCCTAATCAACACATGAGCAATGCCGCTCCGACACCTCCGCGTTCGCACCCTGAGTTTCAGCCATCAGGGCCAATGCCGGCTGGATTAGCGCACTTGGAGCTAACTTTGCACCACCACATTGAGAACTGCTTTGGGAGCTTGTCGAGGCTTGTGGCTGACAAGCATGACCGAGTTATGGACCAGACAATCCGGCGTCTAGAAAATTTGGAAGAAACGGTTACGAAAGGGCAGAAGAACGGGAAGGGAGACGTCAAAGATATGAAGAAAGAGTTTAGCAATCTCAAGGCAGAAGTGAGAAACGTTATCAAAGGTAACGATGAAATTAAAGACCTTATCAAAGCGCTGGATGAGAAAATAGGGAAGCTTGAGAAAAAGGTCGAGGCAAGCGGGTGTAAAGGCCAATCGATCGCTACAGATACTACCGGACATGAAGCCGAGACTTCCAAGGCTCAGAAAGGCGATATTGTTCATCGACGCACTGAGAGCGCGCATAATGGAGGAAATCCTGAGCGACTACAGCAAAATCAGAGTGGGGCCAATCACTCAGCTAGTGCTCGTCACCAAAGTGGTAATAGTAGCAAAGGGCGTCGATCAAACACCACGAGCGGAGGAGGTGCAGGTAGTGCTGCTGGAAGTTCGAGAAGAGAGTATTTCACTGAGCTGGGAGCTAGCAGAGGTCCAGTACCTGATGTTAGAGAGCATCCTGCCTACTCAGGCGGGCAGCAGGGGTATGATCTGGCTTACGATTCGAATGGTATGCCAGTGGGCCTGGGAGTCTCTGATACTACGATTTTCCAAGCACCCTCTTTCAGTGAGGGCTGGTATCAACGAGTCTATGGACCTTGAAACATTGTTTCTATCCTCAGCCGTGAAGTGTTCAGCATGATTGGTTGCTTATTTGTCGAGGTAGATGGTGTCGCAATGCCCCCAAGGCCTAATTGATGTTCAATCAAGTAGTAGAGTCTATTTGGACTTTCAATAGCTGAATGCGTAATGGAAAGCGGCTTTTGTCTAAGCTCTTTGTCGTATCTAAGGTAGAGTGTGGTCAGCTAAAATCTAGACTAGTAAAATTTGCAGCTCGTACCGATTACCGAAAGAGCTTCAACACCATTTGACAGTCTTGACTGCACGCAAATTGTGTTACAGAATTCGAAGATACTGCGCCAACCATTGCATAAAGAGTCTCTATTCGTAATTGACCAACCTGGAATGGCTTTACCCTCAGAGCATATTACGATCAAAAGGAGACGTGACGATGAGCCAGTAGAAGCTCTTTGTAAGTATCCGTACCGCTAGTGGTTACAATACTCGACTGATCTCCATAGACTTGCGGCAGAAAAGATATAAGTCAGACATATGTTGGGACCGGGTCACCAACTCCCAGTCCCCAGATGTGCCTGTATTTCTGCCATCGGCTTCAAGCCGATCGAACGACGCTGTGCCTGATGCCACCGATATACCACAGGTGCCCAAGATAAGACTTACCTCCCCCGAGGAGGACCTCCCGAGCGAACATGCTTCCAGCCTCGAAGCAAAACAACGCCACTCAGTTGGGACGCAAAAATTAACGTGTACCAGCAACCGTCCGAACGGGTCTGTTCTTACAAGCTCTAGGAACCCCGGCCAGAAACGTTCAGATGTTTCAAGATCCAGTACCGGGCCTCGAAGGTTCCACTTTATCAAAAACTCGTCATATGCGTCCTTAAACACGATTGGACCAGCTAAAAGAGTCGAAAAGCACAGGAAAAGTCGAAGGGGTGATCTGCCGGTTTTCGTTGAGGAGACAGGGTCTACTTCCCAGCGAAGGATCGATCCGGAAACTTCAACGGAAATCGGTAATGAGACACGTAAGGACCACGTCGATAGCCCACCGGCAGCCCAAATCTTGGAACAGAGGCAAAGAAAGCGACCCATAGTCAGCGCAGTGGAACAGAAATGGAGGATGGAAAACTGGGCTAAGTCAACAATAGCCGATCGTGATGTTCAAGGAAAATCAAGATCAGCGCAGAGTATCCATGAACCTTCAAGTCAGTGGGATTATAACTCGGAGATACTTGCAGCGCAGCTGCAGCAAGTCGCATCTCAGGAAACCAAAATTGCGACAGCTAATTGGGAGGACGCCAGAAATGCACCGCAGCTAAAGGTACAGCCTAAACCTCCAAAGCCCCGTCCGCCAATTGTACAGCAGCATGCCGATGCTTTCGGCGAAGATGTGTCAATCATGGACATAAGCGAGGACGGAAACGAGGACGACTATGTGTATGATACATATATTCGCTCCGCTGGACGACTAGCGGGTGCCTCCGGGAAACCTTCTGAAGGAGATATAGGCCGTCTTCAATGCATAGACCACAGCAAGATTGGAATATTGATCATCGCAGAGGAAGATCAAGAAGAGTGGGAAACATTTGCTGAAGTAGATCTGGACGGCGACAAGGACTGGAATAGTGAAGAAGAAGACGAGAATGGTTCGTCCAAACGCCAGTGATCGAATTTCTATATAGATTTTACTGATTGGAACAGCGGAGGATTTTTACGGGAATGACTATCCAGAGGATGAGGTTAAATCCGACGATGAATTCGATGAAGGTGCTTACAAGTATCGGACAGGCCCATCTGACGAGGAGGAATTCGATCATGATGTAGACAGTTGGTCTGATGAGGACGAGGCACGATATCCATGGAAGCACGAAGTAGGAATTGTCCAGCGAGAAGGCGACAATGACAGCGATCATGACATGAACACTTGAAGAAAACAAGCAGATACACTTTCCGTTAGCAGCCACAACTATAACGCCAAGTACAAAAGTGCACGGCAGATCAGCTTAGGCGATGAAGAACGCATGTAAAAGTAGGGTACTCGTTGCGATGATTTCCTGCTCGGAGCAAACAATACCACCAGGGGCTCCAACAACAGGGTATCCAGAACGAGTATGTCTAGAAGCACAGCATATACGAGTTTTCATTCAATAAACGGAAATTCCAAAGCCCCAGTCCCATCTTTTACTCGCACTAGGCAACATTAGATGACATCCTAGAACTTCAACCAAGTTCCTGACCGAAAAGATGGAGATACTGTGCTCATCAGCTGCAATTCATCATCTTGAGGTTGCTGTGACTTACATCGACATCCAGCTATCTATCTGTGCATCCAGGGATACGAAAGTCCGGTCGTTGACTGCATACCGTATGCATTCACTGGGGAGCTTGACCTGTTACGGAGTCGCACCCTGGGGATGTTGTAAGCTTCACGCAATCGATAGTATTTGCATTGGATGCCTCCGAAGCCTTCGCGCTGTCTTTGCGGAAATTGAGCGTTGTAAGCACGGGCGATATCGCTCCATTCGTAGCCAAGGTCGATCCGATGGTACCAAATAAAGTGAATCTCTTCCTCCGAGTATGGCGGCCGGAACTGACGGGGCGCTCTTGTGGCCGAGGATCTCGACGACGTTGAGGGCATGCGGCGGCGGCCGTCGTTCGATTGAGTCGGGCTCGGTCGTCCAGAACTACCGTTAGTGTTCGGGGACCTGCTCATCTGGCGGTCTTCTTCACTTCCGACCCGGGGTGACTGATGTCGAGGAGGGGTGGGACTGTCCTCATCCGAGGAGTTGAGCATATCATGGATGGCCATGCTTCGCCGGCGAGGATTGTTCCATTGTGAGCGAAGGGCATCATGGCCCTCTTGGGAGCTTCTGAAATTGTCTCCCGAACTGCCATGGCTTCCGGCCCAGCCGTGATTGTTTTGCCGAAAAGACATGATGTCGCGTTCGAGGATGGTAATGAGAATGTGGAGTGGGCTGCTGTCCTGCAAGCTTGCCTCGTGTGCGGGACCTGGAATTTTCATGATTCACTCAGTGGACATGCTCGAAGCCTTTTAAAGTAGCAGAGAAGGAAGGGAGGTCTGCCTAAATTATCTTAAGCAAATCGCACATTGCGGGTTCCGCACCTGCAGACGCCGCCTGCGCCGGAATGTGCCCCCTCTGGATTGCAGGTGCAGGAACTGAGCTATCACTAGCTAAATGTTCTGCAGAATACCTTACTCACCTTCCGGTACTGCACCAATAGCTAAACGTCCAGGGTGTGTTGGGGGGGAACCTTAAGGTTCACCGTCCACAGCAACAGCACTCAAGGTTGGGGCTAGGAAGGATGTGCCAAGTGAAACTTTGGGGAGAGCCGAAGGATTGTGTGATTGACAAGCAGATATCAGAAACATCAACCGAACCTCAGTTAATCAAATCAAATCGTTTGAGGTCCCAAACAAACCAGGCTGTCCCAGAGCTGAAGGTACTCGATGCCTGTTGCACGACGTTGCGACGCTGGTGACGGATTCCTCGAATGGGCTTCGGGTCTTCTGGGAGAATAAACGGAGCAAAGCGATCAGCCCCCCCCACCCCCTTCCCTGGTGACGCTGACTCTACTGTAATAATCCTCCAGAATGCAACAGCAAAGATACCTGACCCATGGGAAGTAGATTACAAAGCTACCGACCGCTTGGGTCAGATCACTGCGCCCTTTGAACGACGGGCGCCTCCCATACCTATCAAGGCTCTGGGCGGAAAACCGTTGAATCGCTGAATCGCTTCCGTGCTTTCTCTCTCTACTATATCGAGACTTGGCAAGCGGCTGTCACCGTGTCACGCCGTTCTAGCTGTCAAACTCGCCCTTGCTCATACTATAGGTACTATCTAGGAAGTGGATACCAGCGCAGGCGTGCGAGCTGAAGTGCCGAGGCCGCTGTACGGAGTTACGCAATGGGCTAAAGACGAGCCGTCCGGCAGAGTGGGGCTTACATGTCCCCGTGCTCTGATTGGACAGGGCATTCTTCACCTCCGACCCTCGTCTAGACTCGCCCAGTCCATCGACCCCCCCGTGCTTGTTGCTCTGCTCCATACTCAACCGGACCGAACAGGTTAGACTGGAGCCAACCCTCCTTCACCAAAATATGCAGCAAGGGTTACTAGCTCCGTGGAGATCGCTAGCTCGGTTAGTGTATGCGGCTAATCTGCGATGTGACTGCACCCCTTCCTGGCCTGCGCTTGTCTGGGGCTGGTGACATGCACTGAACAACGAATGAAATGCCCCCGTCTGGACGAGGCCAAGTCGATGACGCCGGCCACGTGAAAGCTGCCGCGCGACTCCGAGTTTGTGTGCACCAATACTTCCCTGGGCCCCTGCGTGCTTCTTTCTGCATGGGTACATCATCGACAGCAAAAGATCAATACCGTGCGCATGAACTTCCAATCACGTGCTGCTGGACCGATATCTGCCTTCCATTATTCCGTACTGTACTTTCAACGCTCAGAACTGTTGGTTCTTCGTCTTAAAAGTAAGTTTCAGATACTCGGCCAATGAACAGTCTCCATGCACAGGACTCTCTATCGGGTACAGCCCAATCCATCCGAGTCCACCCACCCACCCACCCCCACCAACCAGACGAACGATGGAGAAGGATTGACTGCCAGCATCGCAAACTCATTCATGTTGAGTATCAGAACCGGGGGATCTACGGTACTGTGCCGCGGGCAAGCTGAAACGACAAGCCTCGGATGAATCCATGCGCTGAGGCTCGCCGCCATTCAGATCGTCGGATTACGCGCCCTCGTGGGAAATTGAGTTCTAGCATCATCTCCAGCCCAGCGTCCCAACGGATCAAGATAAAATTGGAACCGTTGGTGTTGGCTTTGGCGTCCCGTCGGCCGCTACTCGTGGAACCGCAACTGCGCCGATCTTCAACAGCGGAATCCCACCGTACACAAACTCAACCTTTACATCGTGCTGCACTAACAACCTGCGGCCCGGCTAGTCTTTTAGGGGGCTTATACGAACCTGAACACATCGACCCTCCACAGCAGCCCGTTTTGTTGTCAGGATCTTGTTGAGGTCCAATCAACATATGGCGGTTTGCCCTCCCGACAGGGTTCACATCATATTGTCGATGAGGATTGCGAAGCCGTAGGTGTACGAACTGGGGTCCTACGAGGCCCTTGAAACCTCTATCACAAGGCTTGCATGTGCATGAACTACTATCAGGCGCGCGTTTGCTCCAGATTCTCCGCAAGCGATGCCTTGCAGCGAATTCATTCGTTCGTCGATGCTTTTCGAAGCCCTAGACTAAGGATCTTTGAGTAAGCCACCTCCGGACTTGCATTACAGCCCCAAAGGGCTGCAGCTACCAACCCTACGCCAAAGTCCTAACGGCAATCTACTCGCGGACAGTCGTTCACATCGTTTCTGGCTACTGTTATCCACTACGAAGCCGCAAAAATCCCGCAAAACCGGTGCAGACAATGATCATTGTCGTTGGTTGGAACTTCGGAGGTTGGCTTGCCTGGGTGTGCGGACACATCAAATTTACCATGAAGTGGAGTTGATGCAGCCGTCGGTGGATACTTTCTTCAAAGCTGCAGCCTTAGATCGATGGTCTTCATGGGGAAGGTCAAGGTACGTAGGTAAGGTACATGGCCAGATGGACTACGCGAAACGCATGCAGGTCGAGCTCGATTCAGGAGGATCGGCATCGGCCAAAGAGGAGTTGAGAAAAGTTTCATAAAACAAAACAAAACAGAATCCTTTGAAGAGTCGTCAGGGTTGCACAGACACGAGTGTCAAACGTGGTCGCAGGGAAACCGATCCTGCTTCCTTCTTTCAGCTCACGCATGACTGTACTTTTCCGCTCGGCGCAATTACATTTTAGAGTGGTTCGCAAAATCACCTGCACGCTGCACAACTGCACACCGCTTTCGAATCAGGCGTTTAGTAGTATTCCGCTTCTCCGCGTTGGAAGAACATCAAATCCAATGAAACCGCACTAAGGTACTGGAGGTACTTTAATACCTTACTAAGGTAACATCAGAGACGTCGAAACCACCACCCAAATCTTTTATTTGTCATTTAGTCAGTCCCCCGTGATATTAGCGATCGAAGCATGGCAAATACCTTCAATATCCAAGCCAGTGGTCCTACCAGCTGAAGGATCCATGAAGTTCCAAAGAATTCTTCTCTCCAATTACGCCTCGCGTAGGACTTGATCTCATCCCCACCGGATTGCACCGATGACGATGTTGTGCGTCTGGAATTTCATTTCGTCCCGGACTGCTGTCAAGGGGCTGAGATATGGTAAAACAAGGATTCAAACAATTCCACTCGATGGTGTCATGGTACTACAACAATCGATGTGTGTGGCGTAGTTGTCCATGTCTGACTTCATCTGCGGGTAACAGAAGAAACAATGCGGCTCTACACACTGTGAGGCCATAACACTACACTTAGTCGATGGCTTTCAGGCGGTGGTTCTGGCTACTTGTTACTTTGTCATCGCTTTCCTTGACTACTGTGATCTGCTGTCGTTCTGGTCCCGAAATCTTCCGTCAACCAGTTCAGTCTACATCATCACGCATGAGGTTTTTGTGGGTCGTTTTGAGCAGAACGTCTCTGAGGTTGCCTGTAGGTATTTCCCTAAATCTGGGGATTTGTCCGAATACTGTAAAAGGGAGCTTGGTCTTTCTTCGAAGCCAGCATCACCATCGGTTGACAATGAAGCGATCAGCACCATCCTCTCTTTCACTACTACGATTCCTCCATCACCCCTGTTCGTGACAACCTGGACATGGTTTCTCTTTCTCTTACATAGTCAGTTCGACACGTACTGCTCCGAATCCATTGACTCTTACCCATGATAGGTCTCAAGCCCAAGAGGTACCGGCAATACTGAATCCTCACCCCGAAGCAGTGAGATATGTATATAAGCCAACTACGAAGCTACAGTCCTAAACCCTCTGCTAGTTGTCAGAATATATCCGTTCTTGCCTCGTCTAGATCCACCTAGCCACCCACAATCTCCTTGCGTCTCTCCGTGTCTCCACCTCTACAATCTCTTGCTGAGCCATCGCGGACACGGCGTACCTGAAAAGCGTGATAGGCACTTGCCTTTCGAAGCGGAGGTAGTGCTAGGATGTATGAGAAGACAACGCACAAGCTCTTGCAGGGAAAGAGGCGACACACTCGGAGTTGGTACTGTGAATCAGCATAGTGAAACCTTCTGTCGTTGGTTCTTAACAAGCTTCCGAAGGGGAGTTTGACTACTGTAATCCGCGGCTGTAGGTAAACACGTATAGCTCCGAGTTTCACAAAGCAGATGACGCTCTTGAACCCAGTGTATAAACTGAAACAGGTCAGATGCCTACGCCCTGTTTCTCCATGCGCAGCTCGAGAGCTTGAAGCTATTCCTACAACGCTCGTCGATCTTCCTCAAATCTCTACTTACCAACACCTCCTGGAATAATGAGACCCGCAAGCACAGCCAGGAAACCTTGTGCCGCAAAATTCCGCTGTCTGTCTGCATACTAACATCTACTTCTCAAGCGCTTCCGAAGAAGATAGTATCATCCCACCAATAGCCTCGTGCCGCAGTGCTTTACCAACCGGTTCCCTTTTGGGTACCGCTCCGACTGCCGATGTGTTCTTGTGGAGTTGTGTTGCAACCTCAACCGCTCAGCAATCCTCTCGGGAACCGCCATCATCGACGTAGACCTACCTGCCTAATCAATACCACTATCAAACACCGTCCACTAACGCTTTGTCTGGCCCTTAATCTCAGCTACGATCTTTCGTCCTCCTATCTTTGAGCAAGTGCGGTAATTACTCCAGCTGCAATAACCGCACCCCAGTCCGTTAAGGACCGCCCAATCAAAGGACACACACACAATTGCCGTGCCACAGTGTCAATCGTCCCCCCCGACGCCTCCATTAACACAACACCTGGGTCTTATTGTTAGCCGGGATCTCCCTTGGTTCAATTTTCCCTTCTACCACACGAACCCGTTGCTAACATCCTTGGAGTCTATTACATCCAACGCACACCCACCCGCCTTCTCGAAATAATACCCAAAGGCCCAGTGAGCGATACGCTTAGACCTTGCTTCCAGCTCAGCAAGGATCATTTTTTCATGCACATCATCACCTCGTGTCAATAGCCCTGTCGATGGACACGCAGCCGCCTCGTCTATCACTATCTGTGACGCGTCCATCAATCCTGCAGCTGGGCTCCCACCTAGTCGCAACCTTCTCCCACCAACGAGCTCCTTGAAACGAACAACTTCACACCATTAACATACGTCTATCTCCAACGCTCCTGGGGTCACTGCGCCTAGGCCTCAAGCTCAGCAAAGCATCCACAGTGTTACAAGTCTCGAGCACCTAGATTTGCTTGAAACAGTCCCACGTGGGTGTTCCAAACCAACTCATCTGGAGTCCTCTGTAACGCCTCCATTACCGGAATACTGGGACACCAACCTCAGCCAGGCTGTTCAATTCCTTCCATCCACACCTCCGCTGCTGATCATTGCTATGGAACGACCACTCCACCGGCTCCGGATCTGCGCCTGGACCTCAGCCATGATCCCCAATCCTGTTCGTGGAAAGCAAGAATCATTGGTCGCTAGGGAGAAAGAAGCATGCCGGACACATCTCTGTTTTGCTAACCAGCTGAATACCTTCAGCAGTGACCTAAGGCATCTACTCCAAGCGCAGATTCGCTCTCGCATACTCTGAGCAACCCCCTAATTCCAGAAACCCACAGGGCAGAAACCAGTCGCCGCTGAGAACCAATATCTAGATTCGCTGTGGAGGCATCAAAAGAAAGAAAAGCGGCAAAGACACTCATTCACAACAATTTGGACGCTATTAGAGAGAGAAGGATTCCCCTACTTCACCCTGTCAACTCTGCTATCGCCTCTAGGCAAACACGTCCTCTCACAAAGCACGGAAAACGAGGCATTTATACACATTCGCTCTCCTTTTCTTCCCTCATCAAAGACGTCATGGTTGATCACATAGCACAGCACAGATCTCAGAAAATCCATCTCCAAAACCAGGCAGCTCTACGTGTTGAACACCTAGCTAATCTCTTCTCCCAGTCCCCAATCCTAAGCGTCTTTTGGCCCCTTTCCGGTGGAAATAATAGCTCGATGCTGTATACATCTTTCGACGGCAATAAATTTAGACTGTCGGTCGAAGATGACTTGCCGAGCGGAAAAGCACCAACTCTACCACCGCCGTCATTGTTGCATACACTTGTGAGGGCGGCACTGGGACCATTTCACGAGAGTGACAGCTCCCACACAAACACTGTGACTTTCCACAGTCGACGATTATACTTGCAGAACTTCCACTCGGTGGTCTTGGTCCATCGAAACTGTTAGCGTATACTACACAACCTTCCCAGACAGCTATATAATCCCAAATAACCAACGGGACACCTGAACTGAGTACGAAGCAGACTCTCACAGATAAAGTGACTTGTCTTATTAAAACGAACGCATCTCTAAATCTCCCTCTCAGTATTGAAGCCCACTCACCAAAAGCGCAGGAGCTATGACCACACCGCTCGACTCCTCCCTCTCCCCACCCAAATCCCATCCCACAATCTCCAAACCATACAATTCCCACTCCCCACTCCACCATCTCCATCCCCACTCCCCACTCCACCACCTCCATCCCCACCCCCCTCACCACCTCGAAAAACCTCCCCGCCTATAGCCCACCCCACCCCGTCCCATCATCACCATCACCATCTCCATCCCTAATCCGATGCCAAGAATGACGCAACCGCATCCGAACACCCACCCCCTGCTAGCGCTTTCGCAAAAATCACGCCAAGGTAGACGCTGCGAAACAAGAGAACCTTTCGACATATCGACAACGCACGCTCATCCACGCGCTCTTTTTCCTTGTTGCCAAAAAAAAAAGCCAACGCCACTCTCGCGCGTCTACTGACTGTAGCTCTCGTCTCGTCTCGTCTTTTGATTTTATATAAAAATTAAAAAGCACGGATATAGAGTAGGCAGTAGGTGCGATAAGATACCGTGAGGTAGGGGAGTACGTACAGTAAGACGGGCGGTCAGTCATCACTCCTCAACTCTTATACGCTGCGCAGTCTTATATGCTGTGCAGTCTTATACGTCGCGCATCTTCTCATACATAGGTACATACTCTCTCCTACAATTTCCTTTACTTGCGAGAAATGGTATGTATATATGGATGGATGGGTGGGGTGTTTGAGGGGGTGATGAGGGGATGATGAGGGGATGATGATGATGATGATGATGATGGAAGGGGAATGGAAGGGGAATGAGATGGAAGTGAAAGGAGATGGAAGTGGAAGGGGAAGTGGAATGGAAGGGGAATGGAAGAGGAAGTGGAATGGAATGGAAGTGGAAGGGGAATGGGAAGTGGAATGGAAGTGGAATGGAAGTGGAAGTGGAATGGAAGTGGAATGGAAGGGGTAGATAGATATATATATATATAAATGCCCACTCTCTTACCTTTTAAACTCTCTTACCTTTCAAACTCTCTTACCTTTCAAACTCTCTTACCTTGTC
>JAABUP010008111.1_pt1 | contig 13564 bp, 17 predicted proteins | sample 5559201 | NCBI WGS metagenome assembly JAABUP01 (sample SAMN10711887, study PRJNA513373) | rock metagenome | isolation source: Antarctica rocks | place: Antarctica | reverse complement strand
TGTTATAGCTATCTATAAGGTCTACGGTGGCTATATACTCGATTTTGCCTATAGGCCAATTTTTCGTGGTCGCGCAAAAAAATTTCCCCACTAGCGTCTCGCGCCAATGTTTTTAAAAACAACTGTACTGCCGCGTCGTGGGTGGGAAAGGACGTTGGCGGCCGTCCTGCATTTGGAATCCTCATTTCCCCACCAAGCGATCCCTCGGTGAGACAGCAGGATAGTTATTCGTGCAGACTCGAGGCCGTTGAACTCTGAACAACGCCATGCTGGGCTATGGGAGGAATGTCTGACCAAAGAGGAAATATCTCGTCGGGTTCCATCCCCTTTTCGTCCGGACTCAATCGGGAACTCGGTGCGGATATCTAGCCCTTCTGGTGCGCCATACCGCTCCTGGTTCGCGACTGTCAACCCCTGGCACGGCACACGCTATACTGCGACATCAGTCGAAAAGAAACATGCAGCTTTCCCCGTTCAGCATGGTGTCTGCCCGACATGCGTGTAGTCTGGTCGAAGCTGAACTTAGTGGAAGTCAGCTCGAATTCCTTCCTCCTGCTGTCAGTCTTCGACCGCGGACTGCCTGATGTGCATTTGATTCATCTCTTCTCATTCTACCTCTGCTCCGACTCTCGCAGACATGTGTAGTCGCCGAGACCGTATCTGCTACGGCCGCATGATGTTTCCGATCTGACCTGCGTTATCTTGCATACGGCTTTCTCGTACCCCGCAGTGTCCCCCTGCCTGGGGAAGGTACAACCTGTGAAAATGCACTCCTCGATCAGGCCAGGTACTGTCTCACCCGAGTCCGTTCGAGCGCCCACCCCGACCGCCAACGACTTCCCCACGCCAGCTGGTCAAATGTACCATGTGACGAAACGGGATCTAGGCCTCGTCTCTCCAGCTCAATCCTCCTCTTTCCCCGATGAGGAAGAACCGCATGCGATTTCGACCCCTCGAGATATCATGGAGCAGAGGGCAAAAGCCAATCACATAGACCGAGGAGCCCCGGGGGATGGGGCCATAATTGCAGCCACCAATGGATCTTCACAGCAGCAAGATCTTCGGAGGAAGAAAAGCAATTTCTATACAGAAGTATTCGCGTATCGAGAGCCAAACCTGACACCAAAAGAGCGCATTTACAAAGACTCGATTGTCACGGCGGAGGTTAGGACAAATGTCATCGTATGTGGGTGCTTCATTGTTGTGCGACATATCGCTTACCAGCCTTCCACCGCCAGATAAAAGATGAATACGAATTCCTGCAAGACTTCTCTCAGCAACTATCTCAAAGATTCCAAAGGCCGACCTCATCCATTTTCATAACATTGAACCACTCAGCATGTCTCCTCTTCGGCGGCACCTTCGATTCCGCCTACATGCTCACCATCAGCGCGCTACCCTCCCAATTACTCCCCACAACCAACAAACGGAACGCCGCTTTGCTACAAACCTTCCTCGCCGACTCTTTAGGAGTAGCACCAGCACGAGGCGTCATCCGATTCCACCGTATCCCCGACGAAGACATGGCTTTCAACGGCACCACAGTGCTCGGTCAAATTGAGAACCTCCAAAAGACCACACCGACCGAGTCGAAGCCAGCCCCAGGACTCTCGCCATTCCCGCAGAAACGCCAACTAAGCAAGAGACAAGCGCAAGCGCAGTCTAGAGATCTTCCATTACGCGAAAGATCCAACTCCAGACCTAACGATCTGCCCCTACGCCAACGATCGACTTCCAAGCCTAAAGATCTCCCACTGAGGCAAGGTACACAGTCCGTGCCTCTCAGCAGAGTCGCAAGTCCCCCTTTACCCGCCATGCCAGTGGAAAAGAGCGCCATGGACCTCAAGGCCGAGAAGGTGCAAAAGCTGGGGAAAAGGAGAAGTTTCATGGCTATGTTTGGGAGATAGGCTGGGTCGCTGTATACTATGCTAGGGATTTGGAACATTCACATGGGCATCTTAGGGGCAGGGCATACGAATGTATTATATATGGATCACGCCGAAGTGGAACACGAAGCACTGGCATGCTTTGGGTCTGGCTTGCCCATAGGCTGTATTATTAGTCGTTGCATAAGGAACAAAATGGAAACAAACATGATGTCGAAGAACCTTGGGCAATCCCAACATCCTTGGCCCATGGCTATCTGTGTGCACCCACTCTTGTTCCATGCCTGTCAAATGAGACCATTTTCCGATGAGTCTAGTTATCATGAGATATCATGGCAAGGGTACTCTTCCCCCCAAATTGAGTCTGCCATTGAGGGAATTATGTGTCCAACAGAATCTTACACGCAAGATCCAAAAGACTCTGATTCTCCATCTACCCTCCGCGACCACCAGGATTCGCAGGCCATATAATACAAGCCAACCATCAATCGGGCAATCGCCGCGTCCACATCCCCACCCATCACAGACCACCCAGCCCATTCCCCACCCCTCCATCAGACCGAGTATTCCCACCAGGAAGCACCTCCCCATCCGGCGCCGTATTCGGATTCAAATCCTGTTTCGTATAGATGAAATAGGACGGATATCCCGCGTTCACCGCTGCCCCTGTTAAGCAATCAATCAGCACATGCCATGACGATTTTCGGGGAAAAAAGAAAAGGAAGGAAAAAGGGATAATCGCCAACATACCAGTGCCCGCACCGTCCGGCAGCGCATACTGCCCCGGCACGCTCCCTGGATTCGTCTTCAGATTGACCGTCGCGCCATTCCAACTGATGGCATTGAACGCCGCATTCCGTATCGCCCTAAACACATTCTCGCACTGTTTCTCCGCCGGCTTCGCCGCAGCCCCGGGATCCGCGGGGAGATAAATCCCCATCTGGCAGCCCAGGGTCCCGTAATCCAATGCCACGCTGCTAGTTTGAGGACCCAGGTGCCGAGCGGGGTGGTAGCGGAGGAGATGGATTGGCAGATTTGAGAGATGACGGGGTCGCAGATTGTCCAGTCGTAGTTTGTGGGGATTTTGTTGGTGAGGCCGAGGATTCCGAAGGGGAAGGGGGAGGAGGCGAGGGCGGGGGTGGTGGTGCAGGTGTCGGGGGGGTCGGTGGGGGCGTGCACTTTGGGACCGCAGGCGTCGATGGGGGGAGCGGCGGCGGCGGCGGCGGAGGAGGAGGAGGGGGAGGGGGAGGGGGTGGCGGTTGTGCTTGGGAGTGGGAGAGAGGTGATTGTTGGGTGGGTGAAGTGGGGAGAAATGGTTGGGGTTGTGGGGGGTATGGGCACTCTGCTGGGTGTTGATATGCAGTAGGCCGTGGGGATGAAGGCGCCTGCGTCTGTGAACCCGCAGGGGACTTTGGGGGGAGGGTGTGAGGGGTTGGGAGGGCCTTGGGGGAGGGCGCTGATGAGGTGGGGGAGGAGGGAGGTGAGGAGGAGGAGGATTGAGTACATTTTAGAAAGAAGGAGATTTGGTGATGGATTGGAAGCGCTAGAGATTGGAGAATGGAGGGAGAGGCGAGAATATTATATATTTTGATGGGTATAAACCGCATTTTGATGTTTGCTTTTCTGGAACTTACTAACTCGTGGGCCATCCTTATGATCTTGGATGTCCGTTTCGCGCATTTATCTTAGGCCCAGCTGGTTTGAGGACTTCCTCGTGTAACGTGCCTAGTTGCGGCTGTATTGAAACATCCGATTCGCGCTCCATTGTTGATTGCCTAGGTCAAGGCACTTGTCATTTGACATTGAAAAGCGTACTTCCTCAAATGGCTGAAAAATTTGGTTCATCAACATTGCGTGCTATGTAAGATGGATGATTAGTCGAAGGATCCACGTTGAAGCAGATCAAATAGTGCACCGGCGGAAGTTGCTTGCTGACTCATCAGCCCTACCAAAACGCTTTCTGAATTTCTCATCTCGAACGTCACTCATTTTGAAACTGTTTGGCGCAATATGACAATACTCAGTCTCTGTTTCTTTGTTGCTCGATCTACATAAGGTTACTGAAATCTTTATGAACGAGTGTTTTTCCATCACTCTTTGCGAACCGAATCCTGCATAGCTCCACACCGTCTCCCCCGTTTATTCATAATTGTGCCATACTGCTCAATACTTACCCATTAGTCCTCCCCTGAAGACGATTCGCAATGTCGCTGACATACGAGGGCGTCGCCTTGAGACCATCCGAAAGGTTGGTCTCATCGATGATGCCGGAGTTGTACAGTCTAAGTGCACGATAGATTGTCGACGCCGTGTCCGCATTGTCGAGCTGCTCGAGATTTCCTTTGTAATGATTTGTGCCCGCGTTCACCATGGACGAAATTTGGTCCTTTATCACGAGAAAAAAACACGATCATCAGCAATGCCTAGCCACTCAACCTCAGTCCACAAGGGATCTACCTGCGATAAATTATGCTGCCCCGGGAAGGCCGGACTCTCCTCCGCCTGCATCAATCCTCCCGTGGGATTTCCATCGTGGTCATGAGGGGTTCCCACACCGACATTACCACGGCTTTCTTGCATGATGATGCACAGAATTACGCGCTCCTCAACTCCAATGTTCTTCGCAGCGTCTTCGATGACGTTGAAGACACGGCCAACATCTTCACCGCTATCTCCAGTCTGTAGCATAGTTGGCTTGTTGATGTTGAAGATGGTTATGAAGTCTTTCCATGTAGATTTGTCAGGGAATGCGGAGGCCGGGCCAGAGTAGGATTGGAACGACATGTCGAAAGCTGTGGGGTATGTTCGATACTACTCAGTGGCTACTCCCGCCGAAGTCAAGCGTCCTGCGACAATCGAACGAGGACGGATATTTTGGTCAATTCAAGGTCAGTCTTTTCTGCCTCTTATGTAGTCTTCGACCCTGCGATCTCGAATACTGTATGGATAGAAGAGTGTATCATTATTCGCTCGCTCCGACGCGTGAGGGATCATCTTGGGTGATGTGTCTGCTGCCTGTACAGAGATTGGGGCTTTCGCATGACATGGCTATTGGTGGTTTGAGATGAATAAGCCGCCTCACGCCATATGTTGAAAGCTGACTCGTCCGAGATACGAATGCTAGAGCAAATTGGACCTGGCTGTCAGCAGTGCATGTTTGCAGAAGATTCTTGGTGAAGTCGATTGCTTACAGTTAGAAAATGCTTGCTGCCCGCTTATGAATTGATTTGAGTGCATCTAGGGCTTGACATGATGCAAGTAGGATATTCCAAACCTCGAAGAAGCGCGAATAGGCGCCTCTTTCGAAGAGCAGATGCAAACTTGAAATCGGCTTGTTAATCCCTTATCTGCTGTCACGGGGTGCCGGTTATGCGTGTAAGAATCTTGGTAAAATCTTACTTGTATACTAAATAACCAAATGGATACAATTCAACGTCATCAATTATGATCGCACGATAGAGCCATCCGGATACTTACTCAGTCTAAGCAGTGTGTACGCATAACTATAACAGAACTCATGTGTCCTCGAAATTCGGCTGATTTAGCGACAATTGATTGGTAAAACCTGACGATGGCAAGCCTTTGTAACCTGCGTGCCTTACCTCTCGACGCATCACCTACTCATACGAATTTGGAGTGTCGAGCATTGTGTAGTTGGATCCTCAGTAGTCCAGTCGATCAATACGACTCCAGGGTCCAATAGGCCATCCTCAATAGCCGGCATCTGAGGTTCTAACGGCGATTTAGGTGGCCTTTCTGTAAAGGGGAATAGCGCTGAGATTACCAATCCGTCGCTCGAGTATCTCAGGTGGTCTGTTCTTCATGGTGCTTAAGGAGCAGACCAGGTCCATTCAGACTTGAAGCAACGTATGGTTTCTTAAGAGATTGATGATGAAATATATCAAGATGCAGAGACTGAAAAGAACGCAAGGCACAAGAGGTTGGATCAAAATCTAGCGTCTTGCGTTTCAAGCTGAAACATATAGCGACCGCAGAGCCAGTGTCTTGTCATCAGAATGGGGCTTACCATTGTGGTCTGTATGCATAGGTGAGATACGGCTCTGATGCTGCGTGGAGCTCCTTAGAACGAGCTGTCAGTCGCATAAGCCTTTCCCAATGCCGTGCCCTAATCTCGCCTACAGAGACCACTCTGTTCTCAGGCTCACTATTGAGCTGTTGTCGAGGAAAGTGCTCTGGGAAGACGTTAATAATGTAGATTGCGAAGCCCCCGCTTTCCGAAATTGAGACATTGATGAAGAAGTCTTGAGAGAAACGATAGCGGATGTGAGATGAATCGTGCAAAGAAACCAGGTGAGGTGAGCATCCCAATAACCGACCAACAAATTCGAACGAACTAATCGTAGAACACTGTCGATGTGAGCTTGGATCAAAAAAGATCTCTGATACAGTCTCACACTTTCGCTCCTCAGTGGGTCTGAAACAATGCAGCAGAAGTCTGCAATTTGTAAGATGCGATGAGCTTGTGATCTTCTCCTACCTTTGTTACTGTACTTGCCGACACGGACACAAAGGATCCTGGAGTGAAGGCTGTTGATGGAATCGTGCATAAACTTCTCATTCATGTCTTCTTTAGAGCCCGGAGCCAGAGCTGTTTGGGTCAAATGGTATTTAGCCGAAGTTGCTCGTCATTGGGTGATGTCGGCGTCAAGCCTGCATGTACCCGAGTTTAGATGCCTAAAGTGGCAAAGAAAAGCCCCACCCTTCAGCCTCATTTTCTATGTTCATGTCCTACACTTCCCTCAGAGGTCTTCATAACACGATTGAGCCGCATTATGACTCAACGTTCAGCGTCTCATGTTACACCACTGAACCTTCAATACATGCTCAACTTCTGATAAACTTCTGCCACCCTGCGAGTGCTCTCACTCGCGACAAAAATGGATTTACCCTCTAAGGGTCATCCTATGCAGGACTATCAGGATCGTTTGGCTCGTTTTAAGGATACTGACGCGGAGAAGAACCAGTTGGTCAGTGTAAGCTATGGAATGCATTCTGGATATTGTTGTGTCACCAGCTGACAGGACTTGGTTGTAGGATCTCATGGACGAGCTGGAGGCTTCACGAAAGGAAGGCCGACAAGCCGCTCAGGACCTGCACGGGGAGAAAGTCTCACGTCGCAATTTCCAAGACCAAGCTGAAGCGCTTGAGAAACAGATTGTAAAGTCCTCGACCCGTTTGGTGTTCAAATCCGCTGACCCTTCAGCGGTTACGGAGTGATCAGTCTTTTGTGCTGGTATTGGTTGATGCTGATGCTGATGATTACATCGTACGTCCTTTTTAGCCTTTGGCTCCTCATTCGCCCATTACTTACGCTTACGCTTTGGAAATTCACCAGTTTGCTGAAAATTTCCTGAGCAATGGCGAGAAAGGTGGACAAGATGCTGCTGACGAGTTGAATCGTCAAGTCAATGACTATATGAAAACTCTATCTATCGATGATGCATCCACCAAGGTCATGGTTCGGGCCTATGCAAATGTCAAGGGTCTCCAGGATGCTTGCCGAAGCAATGGGAAAATGAAGAACGCGGCTAGTCTGGACCGTTTTGTGCACGGGTTTAACCGGCGTCAAGCCTTGTTTGATTTTGTGGACGTTGGTCCTTGGAAAGAGGGTGCTGATAACAAGATTCGAGGTAATTGGAAGCCACGTCCATCCTCTCGTGTGTAGATCAACTGACTTCCAGGTGTACCAGAGTGTCTCGATTTCTACATCGATAGTAGTCAGTGTCAGCACATCATCTTCGGCGGTTGTCACGACTCTGGCTATGCCGCTTTCCTGGGGAAGTTTGCAGCGAATACGGAGAACCGCGATCGTATAACCTTGTTACAAGGCGTTGCTGTACATCCCGATATTGCTTCCTTAGGATTTCAGAAGATAGTTAGGTTTGACTCGGTCTTCCCCCTTCGTTCCACTGTCAGGCGTTCGATACAAGGTTCCACTTCCCTGGTTGCCCCATCACCTGCTGTACCTGCAGGAACTGCAGTGGTACCGAACGGAATTCACGGTCCCCCCTTCGTCAATCCGTCCTCTCCATCAAACAGACTTGGACCCATCCTTTATAACGATGCCGGCCAGCGTGTGGATAAAAAGCTTCATGTTAACCTCGAGTCTACGTTCTTCGGGCTTTTGCGGCGAGAAAGGTTATGCCCATGGTATTACCTACGTGGCAAGTGCGAGGGTTGCGATAAAAAGCACTTCATCCCCCCTCTTAATGCCAAAGAGTTTGATTGTCTCTGGTACACAACTCGTGGTGGTCTATGCTACAAACTGTTGAAAGGTAGAGTTTGCGAGGATCCCTTGTGCGTTTACGGACACGAAAAAGGGTGTCAGATTGGTTCAGGACGGGTTTGATATTAGTGTCCAGTCGACTAAATTGTATCTCGTTAACTTTGAGGCGAAGTATGAAGTGCTTGGTTTTGGCCCGGTTCGAGGTCAAGTGAGCCAGAGAGTAAGTTTATTTCAAGAGGTGGGTTGGGCCAAGTCACCTTTTGGGCTGGACTTTGAGCGTTAGCTCAGCTTGGTGACTCATGCTGTATGCATCTCAGACGGGGATGTTGGATAGCAAGTCAATGGTAGGGGGGGGGGTGGGGGGGTGGGTTTCACTGATGCGAAGGCTTAGATTATGCAAATATGATATCTTCCACATAATGACCGCTCAGATATAATCAAGATGACCCATGCGCCAACAAATGCAGATACATGCGAAAAGCGAAATGTCTTAATAACATCTACTTTACACTCCCCCCTACAACAAAGCCATCAAACCACTCAACCCCACAGCCAGCGCCCCAGCCCCCACCACAACCCCATTCCCCCCCGCCCCATTCGACGAACTCGGCGTCGGTGCGCTTGACCGCGAAGTCGGCGCCCCAGTCCCATTTGCCGAATTGCTAGGCATACCGCTCGTCGCCATCGTAGTACCAGTGGTTGCAGACATTGACATCAAAGGGATGGTTGACATTGTGACGGTCAAGGATACTGCGGATTCTAGGTTTGATGCGGCGGTGGCTCCGAGGGATGAGGCGTCGGCGCCGATCATGGTGAGCTGGGGGGATGTTAGTTGAGGAAGAGGGGATTTTGGGGAGGGGGGGGACGAACTGGGTTTTCGGGTGCCGCTGTGGTTTGTGCTAATGCGCTGGCGCTGAAGAGGAGGGTGATTGCGAGGAGGGATCGTGTGTACATCTTGTTGGATTTGTACGGGGAAAGTAGGAGAAGAGTGGGAGATTGATGGAGTTTATTGGAAGTTTTGGTGAAGGAGTCGGATGTATGTATGTGGAAAATGAAAAAAGCGAATGTTTCTTGGAATGACCACAGAAAATCTATTGGATGAAGATGTGCTTGATGAGATTCCAAAGAACGACTTGAGGAGACTTCATATACTTTGCCATTTCCCCTGTTTCGCCCACTCCTCCCATACGAAAATAAATACCACAGCATTTTGCAGGGCTGAGACCGAGCTGCGGATCGATCCTCCGCTAAGCCGCAATGGATGAAACCAACATGAGGCTGTAGAGCTGAGAATCCTAGACCCTTGGCATCGCTATTGACGTTGCATAAGAAAATCCTTTTGAGCAAGAGACAGGCAATTTGCAGTGTCACATCATCTCATGTCGCAAATTGGTCCAATCAAACATCAGGCTTGGCGCTTTGGAGGCTGAAACTTCGGTATTTCCATGCGACCCATCTCCAAATCCTTTGACCTGTAAGAAGAATGGTTGGATCGATCTTCGCTCCTTATTGCGGCTCGTGCTTTCGAACTTGTCAATCCTACCACATAGCCCATAGCCCTTGAAGGGTCTGACCCTCTCATCCGTCTATCAGCTTGCAAAGCCCACGCTGCACACGGCTGCCTCAAAGGCGTCGCAATTTGATCTGTCTCGTACCTTGTGCTTAGTCGGAAGATCGGACCAAATTGAGTCTGCAGCATGATGGCTGTCAGGAGGATATCGTAGTGTGTGCAGGTAGAGTTCTCAAATTGCCCGAGGGTACATGATCCTTCGAGCCTTGACCGACGAGGGCAAATTAAGAACTTCGGTTCTGCTGGTCAGGATTTATGGTGCGGCGTATCATGATCAAGCCACCAAGTGGATTAAACGACCAGTGTGTCGTGTGTGACCATTTCATTCAGCTCCGCGGCTGACCGCCCTCCACCATGGCTGCTGTGTCTCCATTGCCCCGCCTTTTTGAATTCAGGAATCCTCAGAGAGCCTTTCGATATGCAAGATATTGAGGAAGACGTTGCTCTGGACAAGTGCTCGAGATGGTCGCAGGCCGGACCCCACTAGTGCTTAGGCTGTTTCTGAAGAGGATTGCCAATATCACAGTCACGTGATCATCACCACATCCCCAACTCCACCATCGACCCAACCCTCCAATATCGCCAACGCTCCCTCTCCCTCCTCTCCATCTCCTCCGCCCTCCTCCACGCCGCCAATAACGCGAGCGAGGAGATTCGGCTCAGAGGCGATGGACCGCTTCGCTTAGACCATCCACTCATCAAATTGCATGATGATCTCGGCCATGTGGCGTTGGTTATGCATCCTTCGGTGGATTGTCTTTGGAGTATGTGGGGAACGACTGTTAAGGAAATCACGGATTTCGTGGATACGCACGCGTTCAAAGAGATAAATTTCGATATCTATGAGACCGGAACAGTCACTATCTGTGACACTGGAACAGGACGCATCTTTGGCTTAGGGTATATGGATGGCACTTGTGAAATAGCTAGATGGCAACTTTGTTTTTTTAACTTTGACCCGAGTAATTGCAATTGCATATAGAGAAGTTACGACCCTACAAGACAAACCTAAAGCCTCTCTGACTCGCCTCACCAGGCACACCTTCTCCGAAAGCCGCGGCACCCTTGACAACCTCCCCTCGATCAAGTTTCTTGTTGAGTCTGACAAGGACTAAGCGGAGGACTGTAGCAGCACATATGGCCATGAATGCCATGACGCAGTTTACGCTCATGGCAACAATGAAACGAGGACCTGCCGATTCTGGATACATGTATGATGCATAAATAGACGAAGCGTTCGAGACAGCGTTGATTGCCGCGAGGGCGGCGGCACGCTGCAAAAGAAGTCAATTGATGCTTTAACAATAAATCGTAGTTGGCTTACCTTCGCAGGTGGTCTGGGCAGCGTATTTGATATCCATCCCAAAGCTACGACGTATCCAGTGTAAACACCAGCGGGCATCAACATCAGGGCGAAGTATCTGGGCCCGATCGCTGTGGTCGTTGCAGCGATGATGAAGGCAATGACGGCGAAGTATAGGGGCAAGGTGATGTGGAAGTAGCGTTCTCCGGTTCTGTCGGCGTGCCAGGCGTTCAGGAAGGTCGTTATGACTGCTAGGACATATGGAGGGACGGTAAGGAGGAGAGAGATGACGTCTGAGTAGCCGAGTGTTTTGACGACGGTGGGGAAAAGATTCGTGACCGTGCCACTTGCGACGAAACCGAAAAGAAGAACCATCTGAAGTCTGTAAGCAAGAGTTGATACACAAGTAACAATCGAATATGTACCAATATCCACATCTTGATATCCTGAAAAGCCAGCTTCATCCCATGGAAAAATGTCTGGTTCTTTGAATCCACCCAATCATCTTCGCCGATGTCTTCATCCAAGCGCCAGATTGCGAGCTGTCGCTCTTCCTCCGTAAGCCATTTGGTAGTCCTGGGAAAGTTGGGAAGAGCTAGGTATGCAACGAATGCAATGAATATAGTTATAACACCCTCAATGATGAACAGCCACCGCCATGCGCGCTTTCCTCGTGCTCCGTCCAGCCCGTTCGTGATACCAGCGGAGATCAAGCCAGAGAAGGCTCCAGAGAGCAGTGAGCCAGAGTACAGCAATGCCGTCCGGAAACCGAGCTCTTTCCGTGTATACCAACAAGATAGGAAGAACAAGCACCCGGGGAAGTAGGCAGCCTCAACAAAACCGAGGAAGAACCTGATAGCGATCAGACCGCCATAGCTCTGTGCACCTGCTGTCGCAGCCGAGATGACGCCCCATACGATCATCACGGTTGGAAGGTATAGCGCTGGCTTCCCAATCTTGTTCAAAAACAGATTCGACGGTATCTGCATGAGAATGTATCCCACGAAGAGGATGCTCAGCGCTGTCAGATATTGTTCACTTGTGAGGCCGATTCCTCCCTTCGCCTTTGGATCTTCCAGGCCAGCTAGCCGCGCCGCGGCGATATTGTTACGATCGAGGTAATTCATGACGTAGATGAGAATGAGCATAGGGAGTATTCTCAGATCCATCTTGCGGACCAGTACTGTTTCTAGGCGTTGTCGTTCCTCGGGCGTGAAATTCCTGACAAGCTCTGGAGGCTCGCGCCTGGTTCGATACGTCGGCGCATTTTCGAGGGAAGCATCTGAGATATGCTCTGCAAGCTTCGAGTCGTCGCCATATCCTTTCATCTCAGGTGTAGTCATCGTTGCAAGTCTGTGTCCTCAAGAGAGGAAGAAGCAGATACCAGAGGGGCGGGCAAGGAGGTACACCATCATCGGAGTACGTCAAAGACCACCCTTTCGACTGGCCGGCACCCAATGACGGCATCGTGCTTGTCGTCTTGAATAGGCTGAATGAGAGACGCGAGATGTAAGGGAGACAGACCAATGAGACGATGTGATTGACGAGGGTTGCGCAGCTAAGGTAGGGAGGCAGGGTAGGCTTGAAGACCGCAATGCACAATGCAAGGCGATAGTTGTAGATAATGCGGGGAAGCGCCGGCGGGAAGCATAACTTTATGCGCCAAGACTAGTTCTAGACATAAGATTTTGCACTAAGACGCCTTTATTTATATAAACACTGGATATTCAACAACCTGCGAGAAATCGAAGAGCAAGGCAGCTCACAAAGGAGAAGAAACGTCCCATGACCCGCCATACCGCAACGTCGATGAGATCTTCCCGAAGTACCCAGCGACAAACTCGTAAGAACAGCAATTCAACGGCTTGAAATCCCAATACTCGCCCTCGACTTTTCGGGGACCAAAAGCCTTAACGAACCAAACTCACCTTCTTCCACTCCTCCTTGTGCAGACACTGAAACGGCTTGCCATCGAGACTGTACACGACCGTCAGTCTTCAGATTGAGATGTCAAGGATCCTCAGGGAACAGCCGGTAATAACCAGATATATAATTTCTGTAGATGCGACTTACCAACGATCGGTAGGTCAGGCACTATGGCTAGCCTCATACCTCACGATTATTGACCTAAAGATATCTGGGTTCAGAAATAAGACTCCGGAGAAATGTCACACTAGATACTCAGATTGATTTAGCCGATACCTGGTTGCTATTAGCGTATTAAAAACGACGTTTTCCTGTTAATTGATAACGCGGTAGGTAGTGATAGGCACGGTACACCAAGAGGTAACAAGATGTAATGATACTGCTCTCAGCTGTCGCTGAGGAGGCCACAAGCCACACTGCCCAGAGAGAAATGGCGTGTTCTGGATCGGGGAATTTTCCACGCTGACTTGCATGATCTAGTGCGGAGAAGGAGGACGGCTGAAGTAGCAAACAGAGTGTTCAACCCGCGGGTTCAAGTCTAGACTTGAGGCGAACAACCTGTCAGAAAGCCATGGCGAACGCCCAAAAGACGCTGTATCCTCAACGTTGTGTCAGAGGTCCCCAACGGCCGT
>JAABUP010008110.1_pt1 | contig 13565 bp, 25 predicted proteins | sample 5559201 | NCBI WGS metagenome assembly JAABUP01 (sample SAMN10711887, study PRJNA513373) | rock metagenome | isolation source: Antarctica rocks | place: Antarctica | reverse complement strand
TTCTCACGCTTGTGTTCCTTGAGCGAGCGCTCTACTTCTCCCAGTCGTTTTTCGAAGTTGTTGCAGTCAGAAGATCTGGCGGGAGAAGCAACAGCTTCTTTGAAGCTCTTGAAAGGTGTTGGTGAAATAGTGGGTAATGCAACAGGCGGTGTGCTGCTGGAAGGCTGTGATTGAGCATCGTCGAAGTCGCTGGCATCGTGAAGTAAGCGGCAAAGTAGTGCTGCTAAGAGATCAAGCTTGGCTACTGGTTCAAAATCGCTACAGTCCATCTCTTTCCATACTTTTTGCAGCTCCGGCTTGCTCATCTCAAGCAGTGGTCGAATCTGTAGCAACAGATCGTCCTTGACGTCTGTTGGCGCCGCTAGCGCCGTCATCGCGAAGAAAAGCAGGCTAGTCGTACTGGCATGAAATCATTCTCACTCCTCTTCTTCGAATTCTCAACAGAGTCTGGTACCGACTGCGTTGATCTTTGGCTCGAGTCAGCAATGCGAAGGAAGGACCACCAAGCATAATGTCTTGGCTGTTGTATAGAGCGGCATTTTGGGTCAGGGAGACTGGCCAGGCACTAGATCGACTGGGATGTCGTCTGCAGGGCAGCATCGCTTTTAACGAAGAGTGTAAGCTTGCACAGCCTGCATTTGCCCGGGTACAGTAGACATCACGTACCTAATCTGATTTTCACTGCAGTCAGCAGACACCGAACCATCATGAACTTGTGCATGCAAAGGCCTGGGCTGGCCCAAGACGTGTTTGTAGCTCCCAGTGCAGCAGTCATCGGCGATGTATCTCTTGGAAACAAGGTGTCTGTGTGGTATGGATGCGTCCTGAAAGGCAAGCGTGGTCACAGTTATTGCTTTCACGTTTGATTAGATGCATAGCATCAAACTCTGTGCTGGTTATAGGTGATGAAGGCAAAATAAGCATTGGCAACAACAGCAACTTGCAAGACGGCACTGTTGTTTGCTCTGCAACCTCCGGCATCAGTGGAGTAAGCGCAGATACAATCATTGGCAGTAATGTGACCATTGGACACAATGCTACTTTGCGTGCCTGCTCCATTGCTGATGCAAGTTTGATCGGGATGGATGCAACCTTACTGGAGGGCGTGCAGGTGACCCCTCACAAACTGCTGTCAGGTGTATGACAAATTTGGGCGTTGCTGCTGAATGAAGATGATCATTTTCTTGGTATTCATTTTACTTGCACAAACACTTCACTACAGATTCTTCAACCACAGCTATGGGCTTTCAGGTAGAGAGTGGTGCACTTGTTGCAGCAGGGGCTGTGGTTCAGCCAAACACAACAGTGGCAGCTGGACAAGTGTGGGGTGGCAATCCAGCAAAATTCATCAGGGACCTCAAACCAAATGAGAGAAGTTTTATGCAGAAGTCTGCAGAGGCCTACTGTGCACTGGGTGCAGACCATTTCAAAGCAACAAAAGATGGTCCGGCTGGGTTTGCTGGCTTGTGAGGACTCTGCCAGGACTAAGATCATTTACGGGTAGACAGTACGCAACAGGAAATCAGCAATGTCTGCTTTTGCCCAAGCATTCATTCATATCACAGGATGTCTTTGCCTTCTATGTGATAGTGAGCATAGGGAAATTGCTTTTTGTTGAACAACTTGCTGTCGTGCTGGTAATCAGCGTCATCAAGCTTTGTATAAGCTTAAGCCTGGATTTTGACAATAGCTCTGTCGTGTTAAACCAACAGGCTGGAGTGCTCTGCATAAAGAAGTCCCAAACTCGCTTTGCGGCTTATATATATATTTGCTTATCATCAAGTATGGTGACACAATTACATATGCGTACCTGAACGGTTGCGTTGACTTCATCGTCCCAACTGGCCGATGCCAATGTCTGTTGACCAAGTTCACAGCCTGCGATATGCGTTTCTAATCGATTGTTCATCGTTATGAGCGGCATACCGCCGTTTCAGTGGGAAAACGACCTGTCAGCAAATGTTGGTCTTACCATCTCTGAGTTCCGCTTTGCTGTCAGCTTTTTCCTTTCCGTCTTCGTATCGTGGTGTTGGCGCTTTGTTCCCACTTCACAAGGTACGCGTGTGACTGCTGGGTTCACCATTCACAGCATTCACACGAGCCACGCTAGTCAGTTGCTGTTGCCAAGTTGTGCAGGACGTCACTTATACGCGGTCGTTACCGGGTTTTGCCTGATCTACTATCCGTTTGGCAATGGTTGCTTTCACGCACTTGTTCCCAGCACACTCACATATGCCATCATGCGATACATGCGGCCGCAGGCAGCAAGCCTTGCATGGCTCATAAACTTCTGTTACTTGATAGCATGGTGCGTGATGGACCCATACATGTGCAGCGTCAAACTCTTATGCCAATCATGTTGCAAGTACTGACTTGTGACTTTTTGCATGGCAGCCATGTGTCAAGTGCAAGCGGCACAGCCTGGAAAGAGGGACACATGGACTTTACTGGTAGGACAAACATATATTTTTTGCACAGATATGTCATGCATCCTCCCCAACTGATGTAACCCAAGCATGGTGTGACTCTGCCAAACCTGTACTGCACTCCATGAGGAGCATCAATGTTGCAGGAGCTCAAATGGTGCTGACCCTCAAGATGATTTCAGCAGCAGTCTGCTATCATGATGGCCTCATGCCAGCTCAGGTATGTAGTGCCTTTGACCCAATGCCTCATCGCCAGGACACAGTGCAAATACTATAAGTGCAGCAACTCCGACTGCCCTGGACAGTGCCTGCAGCAGCAGCTGCATCAGCAGGCCAAAATTTGGTGCCAGGTCATCTCCATGGATGACATCAACAACGATGAGTTCTCATGCTGCACATTTGCATCCTCCCACTGGTCTCATTTGCAGCTGACAAACAGAACCTCAGATGCTCCTTTCAGATACGTGATGCACAAGCTGCCTTGCTGGTCATTGACACTTTGTTGTTGCCCGCGCCTCACAACACATCGTTCAAACATTCGACATCTCATACACATGCAAGAGATCTGTGCCCAATGTGTACACCTCTGCATGTTCTGCAGTTACCCACCTTCTGTAGCTGTTGTGCAGGAACTGACGCCATATCAGGAGTCACGCAAGCTGGTAGCAATGCCAAGCCCTTTAGAGTGGCTCAGCTACATATTTGCCTCCGGCAACTTGCTAGCTGGCCCATTTTTTGAACTGCGAGACTATCGAGACTACATCCAAAGGCAAGGAGCTTGGGCTGGAGGTTTTCCAAGTGGTTTGCTGCCAGGTGTAGTCAGACTGCTGAAGGCACTGCTTTGTATGGCCTTTCATCTCAGGATGACTCAGGGCTTCAATGCTTCCACTTTGGAGTCGGCTTGGTACTACAGTCAACCCTTGTGGAGCAGGTGCGTCTCACACTGAATTGGTTCATAGTCCTACAACCAGCAACAGGAATTGCTCACAACAGTATGCAACAACCCTCTGTACCTTGCAAGTTGCAACAGCTGCATACATGCATGCGTGCATGCTGAGTGGCTTATCCACAGCTTGCACCTACCTGCAGCATACAGTTGTACAGTAGTAGATAGCAGCCTCATTTTGTAGCACCAGAAGCTGGCAGGACTGAGGTCTGAACGTTTCAAGAGGCAAGTTTGTCACCTCCTTTGACGGAGTAACACCAACATGCCAACAAACTTATGCCTAGCTCCAGCCAAACAAGGCATTGCAGTGATGGTCTGTAGAACAAAGTCTGTATGCATTTCATCAACACAGGATACTGTTGCACATCGCAGGGTTGTGGTGCTATACTTGGTCCCCACAATCTATCGGTATAAATACTACTTTGCATGGGCAGTGGCAGAATCAGGTCTGACTGTGTCAGGCTTTAACTACAATGGCAAGAGTGCCAGAGGATCATACCAGTGGGACAGGTATGTGAACACCAGGATCAGGCATGTGGAGTTTCAGACAAGCCTGGCGAAGCTGCCAGAGCACTGGAATGTCTGCACAGGCCTCTTTTTGAGACAATGTAAGCTCTCCAAAGATTGATGTATCTCAAACACTGTGTGAGCTGACACACTGTGGCGTGAAATGTCTTTCAGATCCTTAGACAAGTGATTAAGCAGCATCCTGCTTTTTTGGGCTGCTGCAATGCATCAGCAGCAGACAGTGGTCAAGATAAATTGCACGAGGTGCACAGAGCTGAGTGAACCTAGGCAGCAACATGCTGGAATTGACCTTGGTGGACTTCTGGCCATTGTTGCGTCCTCGCTGCATGCTCAGTGATTTGGTTCAAGGGTGGTGTGCAAATGTAGATGTGTATGAGAGGCTGACTGTCAAGGGCAAGCCTCCCACCTTCTTCACCCTCATTGTCACACAGCTTGTCAGTGGTATCTGGCATGGCCTCTTCCCTGGATATGTGTTGTTCTTCATCAGCTCAGCTCTGATGTTCCAATCTTCCAAGGTGCTGTACCGGTATGAGCGCAACTGGCCCAAGCAGGTGCAGAATTTCCCATTGTGGGTTGTAGCCAAGTGGGCGTACACGGCTTTCTGCCTCAACTACTGTGCCAGTGCCTTCATGGTAAGTTGCCGATATAAAAGTCTCATGCTGAATCTTGCCATTCTTTGCTGCTGCTTGGCTGGTGTTGCTGAATGCCCTATCAGCCCACTTTGTGTCGTCTGGCCTCTTCGGCAGTACCAATGAAGTGGTGAATGAGCACAAGCAAGTTGTTGCAAATGTTGCTGTGACAAGGTCATGTGCTGCATGTGTTGAACAGCTGCATGGCCACATTGTCCAGGGAGGTGCATTGCTGTTCTGCAATGCAGATTTTGACATTCAAGGAAAGCCTGGCAGTCTGGAGATCCATCAGCTTCCTTGGTCACTTCCTGATGATTGCTCTGATTTTAGTCAGCATTGTGTTGCCACCAAGAACCCCCAAGAAGTCCATGCCAGCTGTCAAAGATGAGCAACATCAGCAGAAGCCTGAGTCTCAGTCAGGGTTGAAAACCAGTTGGGCTACAGACACACATACAGCACCTACAGCCCCAGCAGCACGTTAAGCCATGCAGCAGGCACTATGCAAGTGATTGCCAGAAGCAAGGCATTTTTCCTGTCTGCGTCCATACAGTTCAGTGTGCAGAGGGTTTCCCCCAGTGCAATCAGGTTGAAGTGGCAAGTCGTTGCATCATTGGTGAGGTGATCGTCTTGCAAACAGATGTCTAGCGCACACATGCATTGCCAATAAATTGCCTGTGATTGTTGTTATATAGTACACAGCTAATGCGGCACATTAGACTCAGCACGATCACAAGTGCCTGCAATGACGTGATGTTAGAATGGTGTTTCGTGAATGCTGCACTTGAATGCAAGCAGTAACATGTACTCTGCTAAGTCACATTGCCTGGTTAGGCTCATCCTTCCAGTTTGTCTTAGACACTTGCGCGTGTATGATCTTTGAAAGAATTGACGATCACCGCTGGGAAAAGCTGCGTTGAGAGTCCTCTGCTCGATTGTAATAGCATCCACCGTTGTTCTGACAGGAGTCGATGCAGCATGCCATCGTACAGCAAAACGCGTCCTTGGTCCCGTGCTGCATTTCAAGTCGCAGGACGGCCCTGATTCACCGATCATACAGGTGTCCGAAGCCGGGCCTACGTTCCCTGTGCAATGCTCAGGGCCCTGGCGGCAGGTCGACACCCTCAAACGAAAGCCCCAGGGAATCAAAGGGACCACCCAACCAGAAACCTGCGTCTGACAAGCCTCCTTTGGGGCCAAACACAGTTCCAGCTGACAACGCACCTGTCTCTGGCAGACCAGCGAGCCATACACCCGCCAAACCGCAAATGGCCAAACAAACCCCACCAGTTGTGAGCAAAGAAATTCCAAAAGCTAATACAAGGCCACAGTCTCCAGGGCCAAAGGTAGCAGCCTGGGACCAAGGTGCTGCAGGCGACTGGGGCCCTGTAGAAAGCAGGCCAGATTTCATTGGCAAGTTTCACATTCTTAAAGTTGCGCTAGCACTTAACATGCTTCTATGAAGGATATTCCTGCCAGCTTGATGATTTAGAGAATTGTGCAATGCTGCAGTGTTTCTGTTTGCAAGCCAAAGTTTGTGCATGCAGGTTCCTTTGTAAGTGGTATTTTCATTGCTGGAGCCTTCCTACTGACCACGATTTTATTCAAGACTATCGGTAAGGTCAGCTTTTGGTCAACAGCAACAATGACAAATGGATGACCGTGAATGACACAACAGACATGATTTTGCTGCTCACAAGGCTAGTGTTGAAAGTGCACAGTGTAAGCAGGAGGCTACAGAGCAAGCCATCCACCCAAGCCAGCATCGGCTCCAGAGGCATGCCATGTAAATCATAAACAGGAGAGGGCTGATGCTGCAGAGCATCAAGCCAGGTGTGGTCATCTTTCACAATCAGTCAATGTGTACAAGGGGTATACAAGTATGTAGTGAGCAAGTTGAGACACAAGTTGACTTGGACATATAGGACTTCTCAATCTGCCAAAGTTGGCGGTCAGGCTGCACAGGAGATGTCAGGCCAGGACAAGGTAGCTGCTGCAGCACAGCCTCAAACAAAGGAGGATCAAGAGGCGAACAATTCAGCTGCATTTGCTGAAGGGCAGCAGGAAAAGCAGGATCAGCACAAGTATGAGGATGTTTCAGTGGTATGTGCTGATGCCTGGTACTGAGGTTGCTTTGCATCAAACAAACATCTATGTGCTTCTACTTGTATCTTTGCAAGATCAAGCCTGCAGCAGCTTGCTGATGTGGATGCTGAGTGCAGTTGCAATAGCCAACTTAGCATCTTAAGTTGCCGCCATGCATCCTGGCAATTGCATGCCATGCTTTTAGCACGCATGCCATGGCATGTTACTTTGGGTCAAAGAACTCATAGTGGTATGCAGTCTGAGTCTGATTCAGACAGCAATGCGGCATTTTCCAGCTTTGGCAATGGCAGTGAGCATGCTGTTCATGAAGAAGATCAGCCTGGCCCTGGCAAGGAGGATGGTGCTGCCTCCCATCTGCCAACTGAAGCCAGCCACAGTCAGCAGGTATTAATCTCAGCCATCACACAAATGTTTATCTTCAACAATGTTCCTTTTTGCAGGTCTTGCATGCTTCTTTCTGGACTTTTCCATGTAGCACACTTTGTGTGTGCATCTGGTTGTCTATGCACAACATGATTTGAAACAATCATGTACTGTTGCAAGCATTGCCAGGATCCGTGACAGCCGTGCTACTTGCATCATCCACTTGTGTGAGAAACAGTTTCCTGAGCTGTGCGGGCTGTGAGCAGGACAATCAGTCAGGTGATGAGGCTGATGCCTCCCAGCCCTCTCAAACACAGCAGCCGTCAGCTGACGAGTCTCAGCAGCCACAGCTGCCATCTGCCTACCGTGAGCCCAAAAAGGCATGGAAGAAGATCCAAAGGACAGGCCACCTTGCCCCGGCCCCTGGGGCTGCTGACCTGACGGTGGAACACAACTTCAGTGACGAAATTTCCATTGACTCGTTGAAGTGAGTGACATGCCTTCTCACTGTTGTTTGTTCCATCATCAGCTGCTAAGCCCAGTGTGTGCTGCCACAAGCTTGTCACAGCAGGTAGCATGCATCCGGCAACTGCTTTGAATCTTGACTGAAAGGTTATAGCTTCGGCCCAGGAACCAGCTAGCTTGCCAAAGCCGAATGCGCACTTTACACAAACAGGTCTTCCAGGTGTCATACAAGGTCATGCTGATCAGTAGGACATATTCATGCTTGCAGGCAGCGCGTGTCAGCAGCCATGAAGGCCTCAGCCTCAGCAGCTGATGCATCCCGGCATGCCTCTGGCTGGTCTTCTGCTGCCAGCCAGGCAGCCTTCAAGGCAGCTGCCTCTGCAGAAAGGTAGATCGGCTGCAAGCTTGTGTGTCCTGATATAGCCTACCTGTTGACTGCAACTACCACTTGCACATTGAGACACAGCAGACGCAGCATCAGCTTCTGCCTATTGTCTTTGCACAGCCGTGTCAGATAGCAATCAGATGTTGTGCTGCAAGCGTGCTTCTGCTCAGTCTCTGTCAAGATAACGTTCCGGCTTGGCATGTCAGCAACAGATGTTACAACATGTCTGTTTACTTTGTGATTTGCAGTCAGCCATCTTATCCTTCATCCTAATGCATGACAAGGTCAAGAATTGCCAGTGGGAAGCAGTTTGTCAGACTCATGTTGACGATCCTTGCAGGGCCTCAACAGCTGCAACTAAATGCCAAACACAGTTGCAGTCGGTGACAGAAAAGGACACAGAGGGGTTGAAGGATCGCATTGCAGCTGCAGAATCAGCTGTTCAAGAGGCTGAGCACAGTGCAGCAGAAGCCGTGCGCCTACAGAATGACATTGTTCAGGCAGCTTCTATGGCTGAAGGGCACTGTGATGTAGCCACATCACAGTCAAATGTTGCTGAGCGGGTACATTGCATTTGTACAGCGCTATCTGCTCTGTGCTAGCATCGCATGTTCCATCTTGTTGTTGACCATGCATGTTGAATAGCAGCAGACGGTGCTCCTGTGCAATGTCTTGCTTCTCTCTCTGTTGGACAGGCTGCTGTCTCTGTTGGACAGGCCACTAAGCACAGTGCAGCATAGCACATGATGTTACTGATAGCACATTCCAGGTGCAAAATGCCGGTGTCAAGCAGCACAATGCCTCATGAGCTGTAAAAGTTTTCATATGCATGAGCCTGGCTTGATTGATGCAGGCTAGTAATCTTCGTACTGGTGACAGGCATGGGGTCCAGGGTGCGCTTTCAAAAGCTCAACATCAAGCTGCAGAGATCTGGCAGCAGCTGGTTCATCAGTTCACACACATAGGAGGGTAAGCCCATGCCCTGCAGTGTGGTGGCCCTGGCATACACACCTGACTTGTTTGAAGTGCTTGTTGCTTGACCTTCATGTTGACTCACCACATGATGGCTTTGCTGATAGGCAAAGTATGAGGGCCACATGTGATCGAACACTGCCTTGCCACTTTGTGTCTACTAGCATTGGGTACGGAATGGGATTGATGCTTGGCCGTCGTTGAAATGTTTTGGGTGCCATAATAATGAGCACTGCTGCGCAGATCCTTCTCTGAGACGTGGGCTGCAGTTTGGGCGTGGATGCAGAACAATCTTGCTGCCATAGGGACCTGGTTGCAGCATCAATTCACCAGATTAAAGCACAGTCTGCCAGGATCTGGAACATCTGCGTAAAGTAATGCTTCAGTTCTATGTCTTGCATTTGCGCTATACAGGCCATAGCTGCTTTGGCGACAACACATGTTGGTGCCATGAGCTGCCCACAGCTAAACGAGTTAGTTTCGTGATCGGGGTGGACTCTTGTTTCTGTTGCCAAAGCAGTGAAACAAGCATTGAAAGCGTGCTGTATCCGTGCATGATGGTATGCAGAAGAAACATACAATTGCACGACTTCCATCACAGAGGCTGAATGATAGATTGCTTGCGCAGCATATTCCTTGACATGATTGTTGTCAAGAAGACAGACTGCTCCAGGCCATGATTTGCATGCAAAGTTTAAAAGTCGTCAGACACAGGACAAAGATTCAAACTGATACAGTAGGCCAAGAAATACAACATTAAGTTCCAAACCAGGCACCCAGAGAACAATGGCAGATGCGCGTTGCAAGCTAGAGGCAATAGGAGAAACAATGGGGCGGGCCAAAACAACATTAATACCTCTTAATCCCTGGGCGGCCCAGTATAATACTTGGCTTACACTAAATTGACGCAAAAAGGCGTAGTGTTTTCTTTCCTGTTCTTCCAAATCAGGCACATAATGGCACAGATGTAGCCAAGGAAGTGAAACAATGATACTCAGACAGGACAGGCAACTTCATGTTTGCCAGTGCTGATGCGTCCATTGTGCCCAGCACTTGCTGCAAAGTATATTGTTACCCAGCCATCAAGCCAGCAATCAAGATCAGGCATGACAATTTGCAACTGAGATGAGGCATGAGAAGTCACAACCAGACCGAACCGTCGCTTTCTTCATTGTAGCTTTACTTGCACGTCTACGCCAGCAGGCAAGTCCAGGTCCATCAGACTATCAATCATGGCTGGTGAGGGGTCCCGAATGTCAATCAGCCTCTGGTGTGTCCTGGTTTCAAACTGCTCCCGGGAATCTTTGTTCACATGTGGTGACCTCAATACTGTGTACTTGCGGATCCTAGTCGGCAAAGGTACTGGTCCAGATAAATTGGCCTCTGTACAACAGCAGAAGAGGTGAGGCCGCGTCAGACTGTCAGCATTTGTGGCACATGTTGCTACTCCTGCTGCACGCACAGCTCATGTAAGCATGAAGTTGATGTCTGAAACTGATGACAGCTTGTTGCTGATGAGAGTGTCATACCGTTGCTGTTGGCAGTGGTAATAATTTCCTGCACTGACTGTTTCAGCAAGGGTAACTCGTATGCCTTCAGTTTGATGCGAATAGTCTGTTGTGCTGGCTCCTTTGCTACAGCTGCAACAACTCTAAGCCTTTGGGGGCAGGACCAGGCTTTTGACACCCTAGGCGCTTGCGATCGACTGTAAGATAGGCTGGCGTGGGGACAAGGCCCACTGAGCTGCGACATGGGCATGTGGCGAGGCAAGGACACGTAGCTAACGTAGAGTGTACTACGCAAGTCCAGACCAATCTTGGCTTGGTGGCAGCTCTGCAGTGTGGCTGCAAATGCAGTGATAAGCTTTGGTAGAAAGCTGCACGTGGGTAATCCACGTGCAGGAACCCTAAAAATGTCGGTGAAGGCGATAATGCTAGATCCTGGTACCAAAGCCGGGCCATAAGATTTGTGTTGAAGCCTCGCTGATCGACTGAGAGGTACTCCACTCGTACAAGTCAGATAGTTGATATGGTATCCTTAATGATGTCACAGGGAATTCTGAGCAGCAAGCCCTTCGCCTGCCGTCGTCGATCCTCTTATCACAACGCAGCACACGTGTCTGCTGCTAGACAGACTCTTTGTAAAGCAGCATCTAGTGATGAGGCTTTGGGTTTCAAAATGATGAGGAAGGGCGTGAAAGAGGCGTCAGCCGATACAGTACTCACCCCTCGCTTCTACACCACAGACTTCGACGAGATGGAGCGCTTGTTCAGCCTGGAGCTCAACCCAAACATCGACATGGCAGAAATCGAAGCGTGCCTGAGAGAGTTTAGAACGGACTACAACCAGACTCACTTTGTCCGCAACGACTCCTTCAAGAAAGCAGCAGACAATGTGCAAGGCGATGTCAGAAAAATCTTCATCGAATTTCTGGAGCGCTCCTGTACAGCAGAGTTCTCAGGCTTCTTGCTGTACAAGGAGCTGGGGCGCAGGCTGAAGAAGACCAGTCCAGCAGTGGCTGAGATCTTCTCTCTCATGGTAAGCGCCTGCCTGAAAGTTTGTCAGTCCGGCATCACACGCTACTGCTGTGTCATTAGGTATTTATAAGTGCATCAATACCATCACATGACGGTTGTGTGCAGAGCCGAGATGAGGCTCGCCATGCTGGTTTCATCAACAAAGCCATGGGTGACTTTAACCTAGCTCTAGACCTTGGTTTTCTGACCAAGAACCGCAAGTACACCTTCTTCAAGCCCAAGTTCATCTTCTACGCCACCTACTTGTCGGAGAAGATTGGGTACTGGCGGTACATCAGCATCTACAGGCATCTGCAGCGCAACCCAGACTGCCAGCTGTATCCCATGTTCGAGTATTTTGAGAACTGGTGCCAGGATGAAAACAGGTATTCATAATGTGTATCGCGCTGTTGTGCCAGCAAGTTGATGGACTCTGTATGCCAATGTGCTGCATCAGTTGCATAAGCTGGATTGTTTGCAACTCACCACATGCAAGTGGTGTGCATGTTGCTCTGAGCCTGTTGGTAGATATTCTGTGCATGATGTGATGTGCGCTGATACTCGTTGCTGTATTATTGTTCTGCAGTTCTGCTTAGTACTGTGCCCCCACATAAGCATCGTGTTGTGCAACACTGCAGGCATGGTGATTTCTTCACAGCTATTCTCAAGACACAGCCGGCCATGATCAATGACTGGCAGTCAAGGCAGTGGAGCAAGTTCTTCTGCTTATCAGTATATGTCACCATGTACCTCAATGATCATCAGCGAGATGCCTTCTACTCATCTCTGGGCATGAACACCACCCAGTTCAATCAGCATGTCATCATTGAGACAAACAATACCACTGCAAGAATCTTTCCAGAGGTTAGCTTCACACTGGTACTGTAGAACAGCATTTGTTGCTGTATGATTGCGGGTAGTTGCAGAGCGGTTTGACATGACTGGTGCAATGAGTGTTGCATGGGATGGCAAGATGCAGCATGCTTGTGCAGTGACAAATGCTTGTGCACTGACGCTCATTGGACCTTTGCTTTCTTCTTTTATAATCTTGTAGGCTCAAATCCAAACCCATCACTAATGCGGCATTCAGGTACCTGACTGTGAAGCACCAGAGTTCTGGGCTCACATGGACAAGCTGGTGGCCTTGAACGGCAAGCTGTCACACATTGGCAACAGCAGTGCACCCCAGTGGCAGAAAAACTTGCAGAAGGTTCCTATCTTCCAGCAATTTGCATGGGAGCTAGGCGCGCTGTTCTTTGGGAAGAGTATTAAGTCTGGCACATACGATGCACAGCCTGAAACTCAGCTTGTATACTAGATGAGCTGTGCAGCTGTCCACCCGCACTAGTAGTCGGTAGAGCAATGGCTGCATTGCTGTTTTATTTGCCACTTGCTGTGCAACTTTCGTTGCAGGTGGTGTTGCAAAGGTATTTTGCAGATTTCTGGCATACTCCTTACTGTGGTCAGCTTGAGTCATTCAGGTCCACATGTATGCACAGCTGTATATTGTTGTAGTAGTTTACCATTACAATCTTGAATGCCTAGTTGACTCAGCATGGCCTTGCATGTGACGTGACCAAATTTTGAAAGCCTGAGACTCGGGTCAAAACCTGGGGTAACCTTCAAAAGCTGGACGCGCAATCATAAGTCGAGCACAAAGGGCCAATCTGTTCAGTGTGACAGTGTATTATGGCATGACGCAGCCCGTTCCCAGCAATGTCTTGTCAGGGTACAGCTCTGCAACCAAGCTCATTATGATTCCATAATATGCCAGCTTCGGTGTGTGCCCAGTAGCACTAAACCATATGCCAGCTTCGGTGTGTGCCTAGCAGCACTAAAGCAATTACCTGTATAAACGTCACATAATCCCGTTTTTGTGGAAAAGTAAGTACCGGTAGATTTTCTTAGTGGTATGAATCCGGTGACGAGTTCCCGAAATTGCACTCTTCAGCAAAGCTCGGTAAACTGCCGGTAGATTGCACAGCTGTGCCAAGCAAAATTGACAGCACAGCAAACAAAGGCTTGTTGACTGCACAAGCTTGCTCTTTTGCAGAGGCAAGCCTGTGCAGTCAGCAGATTTTCGGTGCTCCTTGGGGTCTAGCTCTTGCTGGTAGCACACTATGTCGCTGCACACACCTGATATGTACAGCAGGAGTCAAAAGTCTGTATCCAAACATTTGCATTGCTGTACATTGCAGCATTCCCTTGCATCCCCAACTGCCTTGGTATCAT
>JAABUP010008108.1_pt1 | contig 13566 bp, 15 predicted proteins | sample 5559201 | NCBI WGS metagenome assembly JAABUP01 (sample SAMN10711887, study PRJNA513373) | rock metagenome | isolation source: Antarctica rocks | place: Antarctica | reverse complement strand
CTACGCTGCCGTCTACCTATCCATAGGGCCACAATCGTCCTGGCTCTCCCTGTCCACCCTCAGGCGTCCTATACGCAGGCCGCTGGTCACGCGGAGAGGGTGGCAGGCACGCCAGAGCAGACCACGCTGTGAGCCACGGCAGCGTACGTGTCATACGCTCCGACGTGACAGCCTGTCGCCGCATTGCCGGCAGTGCCAGGGAAACGCGCGATGAGAGCTTTGCGCTCGGGGCTCTCAGGGTGGCGCTGCCATGGTGGTGGCGCGCGTGGCGGCCTGTAGGCGTTTGGTGGTGGCGCTGGTGGCGTAGACGGCGATGCCCCCCACGCGCGGGTCGAGGGCGGCGTCGCCCTCGCTGATGGCCGCGTCCTCCGCGTCGGCGGCGAGGGCCTCGGCAACCTTACCCCAGGGCTTGCGGGCGACGAAGACGGTGTAGCGGGTGCCGGCGGGCGGCTCCGGCAGGCCCTTGGGCAGGTCTGGTACCTTCTCGTTTGTGAGGGCGACGACGATGGCTTGGCCCTGTTCGACGGCCGTGCTAGGCCGGCCGATGACGGTGATCTTCACGGTGGTTAGCCTCCCTTTGTTGTCCTGCTGTAGCTGCGGTGCAAGCGCGCGGTAGGTGTCGTCCGTCCACGCCAGTGGGGCGGGGGCCGGGGGGGCGGGCGATGCTGACGCCGGTGTGCCGCGTCCCGCTCCCTGTGCGTGGTACGCGGCCTTGGGGAAGATGGAGGCGCGGTCGTCCGGGCTGAGGTCGGGGGCGGTGCGCACGAGGAACAAGAAGGTGCCGCCGGGGGTGCGGCGGCGACCGTCGGGGAGCAGCACGCCGCCGCTGGCCTCGATAGTGAGGGCCTGGCCGAGGAGGGCGCGGGCGCGGACAGGGCCGAGGCGGTCCACGACACGGGTGATGGTGCGGATGGGTGGGGGCAGCGTTTCACCGAGCACGGCGGCGATGCCACGGGCCAAGGCCCACACGGCGGGGGGTACGGACACGTACGACACCGGCCGCAGCGGCCTCGCCTCGGCAACGGTCGCGACCGCCGCGGCGGTCTCCGTTGCCACAGCAGTTTCTGTTGCCAGCGGGATCTCGGTCGTCGCCGTTGTTATGTCGTGTTCCACCGTCGGTGTCGCGTGCGTTATGTCGTCTTGCACCGCGTGTCCCCTCTTATGGGTCGATGCGCCAGGCACGCTCGGCGTACACAAGCCGGCGTTCCCCCCGGCGCGTGTCCAGGTGCGCAAGGTGGGCCGGGAGCGCATCGAGTGCCTGCGTTATGTCGAATAGGTCATGCCCTCTGACGGAGACGAACACGCCATCGGCCTTGAGCTGGAGCGTGGCCGGCGCCGCACGCTCCCCACCCCCGATCCCAAGCGCGGCGGCGAGGGCAGCGGCGACGCCGGCCGGGGCTGAGGCGGGGACAACGAGTTGGGCCAGGGATAGGGGCGGGCCGGACGCGGCCAGCAGGAGCACGCCCGAGGGGTGGTGCTCCTCATCGCGCACGGGCAGGAAGGCACGGCGCTCGACCACGACGCCGACGGCGTACAGCGCCGCAGCAAGCGCGTCTACGGTGCCTCCGGTGGCCTGATCCGTTGTGAGGGTTATAGATGTGACGTGTCCACTGCGATCCTCCGAGTCATCCCTGTGTCGGCTACCCCTATCCATCGCTCGCGCCATGCCCCCATTGAATCTTGTCCTTGAGCCAGGCGAGGTCGGCTTCCAGAATGCGCAGCACTGTTATAGGATCGGCGGCGGCGAGTTGGCGAGGCTCGCCGTCACGGCCCTCACGGAGTTGGATGATGCGGAGATCGCGGAGGCTAACCTGAGCCGGATCGGTAGCTACTAGGACATTGTCCGCCACTGTCCCCGGCGATTCGCTAGTGACGGATTGGGGTGCTATTGCCGGTTTAACCGGCAGTGTGGGGACAAGGGGGGATGCGGTTGCCGGGGGTGGGCCGTGCCGATTGACGTGATCGTGCCCGTCCTGCCGATCGACGTGGCCACTGTCGGCCGGACGTGCCGGTTTAACCGGCACGTCCACCATATCGTCTTGCCCTTCGATATCGTGTGGTGGGGCGTTCAGCGAGGGATCAACTGCCGGTTTAACCGGCATGCGACGCTCCAGGGCTGCCGCATGCACGTCCTTGACCTTGACCCGCTCGCCCCGTTCGACCCGTGTCAGCAGGGTCGTTCGCGCCTCCTCATCGACCAACTCGGCAAGTTCGAGGGCGACCGTCGGGCCAAGCGTGCCGATTTTCACGGCCGCGGCGATACGGGGGTCCCGCACGATCTTGAGCTTGTCGTCCACGTAGCTGTGATTCTTGCCCAGGCGCTCGGAGAGGGCGCGCGCGGAGAGCTCAAACATCTCCATCATCTGCTGAAGGGCGCGGCCCAGGTCCACGGGGCTCAGATCCTCGCGGAACACGTTTTCGATCAGGGCCAGCTCTCGTAGCTGTCGATCGTTCAGGTCGCGCACCACGCAGGGGACCGTTTCGAGGTCGGCGATCCGCGCGGCCCGCCAACGGCGCTCCCCGGCCGCGATTTGATACAGGTCCTCCTCGCCTGGCGTCTGTCGCACGAGCAGGGGTTGGAGGACGCCGTGTACGCGGATCGACGTGGCCAGCTCATCGAGCGCGGCGGCCTCGAACCCCTCTTCTGAGCGGGGCTGGAAGGGGTTAGGGGAGAGGCGCGCGACAGGGAGCTGCCGGGCATTAGCCAGGTCGGTCACGCCATCGGGAAGGGACGAGCGGAGATAGTTGCGGAACATGGAACGACGGCTGTCCTTATCCATGCGCCACCCCCGTTTCTGTCTCCCTCGTGGTCGACGCCGTGGTCCATCGTGCGAGCAGCCCGTCGGCGATGGCCAGGTAGGCTTGCGCCGCGGCGTCCCGCTCGGCGTAGTCCAGGATGGAGCGGCCAGCCTGCATCGCCTCGTTCACACGGGTCGAGCGTCGAACCTCGCCCAGGATCGGGATGTCTGCGCCGAAGGCGGCGCGCACGTCCTCGGCGACCTCGCGGCTGTGGCGATTGCGCGTATCGACCATGGTCAGGATGATGCCGCCGACGACAAGCCTGGGGTTCAACTTCTCACGGCGCATCTCGCGCACCGTGTCGAGCAGGCCCTTGATGCCGATGGCGGCCATGTACTCGGGCACGACGGGGATCAGCACGACGTCGGCTGCGGTCAGGGCGTTGACCACGAGGATACCCAGGCTCGGAGGGCAGTCGATCAGGATGGTGTCGTAGCGGGCGGCTGCCGGGGCCAGGGCTTCGGCGAGGACGTACTCGCGCCGGCGCACGTTTGCCAGGACATGCTCGGCGCTGGCCAGGCCCTTGCTGTTCGGGAGCAGGTCGAGGTTTGGCCCTAGCGCCGTGACATATCCATCCAGGGGAGCGGCCTCGCGGGCGGCGATATAGTGCTGCAGGACATCGGCGACGCTCGCGGCCGGTTCATGCACGCCGGCGGCGATGCTCAGGCTCGCATCCTGGGGGTCCAGGTCCACCAGCAAGACGCGCTGCCCGCGCCGGGCCAACGCGCTCCCCAGGCTCGAGGTGGACACCGTCTTGCCCACTCCGCCTTTTTCGTTGACGATCGCGACGATCATACTCATGCTCTACGCCCCTTATGACGTGGTGTCGCTACTCTCGGTGTCGTTGGCGGCGTCTTCCGCGGCTTTCGGTTTCCGGCCCCGATAGCCGCCGCGCTTGCCCAAGCGTTCCCGCCGGTACTTCTCGATGGCGTCCAGTGTCACCATATTGAGCCGTGGGTTGATCGGGATGTAGTCCAGGGCGCCGCGGCCGATCGCATCTTTGACGGCCCCAGAGGTAATCCCGAGGAGGTGGGCAGCTTCGGATGTCGTGAATAAGGTGCGTTGTTCTGCGTCGGCCATGTGCGTCCTCCCCAAAAGATCTCCCCCTATCGTACCGCCCTGAGGCCGGGAAGGACATGGCCCAGGGGATTGTGGTCGGTGAATAGGGATAACCGACGGGAACGGGGGGGCACCGTTGCCCCCCGCTCTGTCTGCGGGCGGCACGCGGCGCGCCAGTCGTTGCGTGCACTCAAGGCCGGCGCTCGCGCCGCGTCCGGGGACGGGCGGGCGATGCCCGACGCTGTGAGCCGGTTGTTTCGAGCATCGCGCCAGGCGGCGATGTGGCCCGTCGCCGTGGCATCGTTGGGGACGGGGCACACCGCGCGGTCGTGGGACCTGTTACCTCGGGGGCCGATGCGCGTGCGCAGGCGTACCACATGTCTCTCCTTGTCGTCTAGTCGATGCCAGGCGTCGGTGCTCCCGATCGGCCAACTGACGTCAGGCGGCCCGTCGCCGGGCATCGGGGTCCTCATATGTGCGGTCGAGACGGATGCGCAGGTCGGTGACCAGGGCGCGCAGCGCGGTGTCCGTGGCGAGCCGGGCGGCAATCACGGCGATGTCATGAATCACCGTGGAGTGGTCACGCCCTCCCAGGAACTGGCCGATGCGCGCGGCAGGGAAGGGAATGGAGCGCGTGAGGGTCGGCCAGCGCAGGTCCGTGCGCATCAGGTACATAGCGATCTGGCGCGCTTCGATGACGGGGTGCGCGCGGCACGGGGCACGCAGGTGCGCCGGCGTGAGTCGGTAGCCGTCGGCGACGGCGCGGCGGATGCGGCGGGCCTCGGTGAGGTGCGCGCGGCGCAGGCGTCGGAGGGCGGCCCGCCGGCCCTCAGCGACGGGAGTGCGGCGCATCACGTGGGCCCTCCTCCGCGTCCTCGTCCTCATCGGCGGTGTCGGCGTAGGGTCCCAGGGCCTCGAACGCGGCGGCAAGCAGCGCGCGATCCCACGGGCCGATCTCGTCGTCGTCGAGACCGTCAAGGGTATCGAGGGCGCGTTCAGCGCGCTCGGCCATCTCCTCCGCGTGGGCCTGTTGGGCGTGAAGGAGGCGTGCGATCTGGCAACACGCCTCGGGTGTCATTGTTATGTCAATAGTGTCCACGAGGTATCCTCCGTCTCACTCATACGAGGGGCCGGGCAGTGGGGCGGCCGCCCGGTGCGTGCAGGTGGGGGCTCAGGCGGCGACGTGGGCCTGGGCCGGGACAGGCGCGCCCTCGGTGCCCTCCAGCGCGTCCTGGGTGTTGTGCGGGGGCCTGGGGACTGCCGGCATGGTGGCGCTGGTCTGGTCGCCGGTGTAGAGCTTGAACACGGGATCGGGGCCGGCGCTATAGTGGTTGTCGGGCTCGTCGTCGCGCGCGGCCTGAGCCTGCCGGAGCAACAGTGCCTCTATCGTCGCGTTGACGAGGCCGAGCGGGTCGAGCCTGCGCAGGTCCGCGATGTGGTCCGCGCTCGGGCGCGTGCTGCCGCCCGCGCGCATCAGCGCGGCCACGTCCACGCCGTGCCGGCGCGCGATCTCGCCCCAGTCCTCCTTGCCCAGGCTGACTTTACAGAGAGTATAGGCCGCGAGGGTGGCGAGGTCGTGGGCCTCGACGTTGGCGATTAGGTCCACGGCGCGGCGCACCGCGAGGACGTTGGGCATGTAGTCGGCCTTCTGCGCGAGGCGACGCGCGCGGGTCTCCTTGCCCTTCTGCGCCGCCGTCTTCTCGACGGGTCGCGTGTAGCCGCCGGTGGCGATGGGGCCAGCGGGGGCGGCGCCGGGCATGACGGCGGGCGTATCCTTCTGGCGTGCGGTCTCGGCCTCCTCCCACCTAGCCTTGCCCTTGGCGTGCAGATCGGCGTAATGGTCGGGCATGAGACAAAAGCCCTCGTAGTCGCCGTAGGGCGAGCGGTACGCCGCGAACGGACAGGCGCGGCACACATTGTAGGTGTCGAAGTAATTGCCGCCGTAGCGGCCGCCCTGGGCGTTGTGCCAGTGGGCCAGGCGCTTGACGAGCCCCGCGTGCAGGCTCGCGGTGGTGCTCGGGTGCGCGTCGCTGTTGACCCCCTTGGCGATGTCCTCGGCCATGGTCTCGATCAAACGGGGGAAGCCTTTGTTATCCCGGTTGCCGTGGGTGTACTCGTGTAGCTTGAGCATCTTGGTCAGGGTCAGCCGCCCGGTGGTGTCGCGCAGGTAGGTGTCCTGGGCCGTGGCCGGGAGGTCGCACAGCTTGAGGCGGTCCTTGACCCACTCCTTGCCGCGCCCCAGCACCTTGGCGATCTGCTCGACCGTGTAGCCCCGGCCGGCGCGCAACTGGGCCAGTCCGCGCGCCTCCTCCATCGGGTGGAGGTCGCGGCGCTGGAGGTTTTCGAGCACGGTCGCCTCTAACGCCGTGTCCTCGGTCAAGTTGTGGCGCACGATGGCGGCGATGGTGCGCCGCTTGAGCAGGTCCCTGGTAGCTCGCAAGCGGCGCTCGCCGGCCACGAGCAGGTAGGGGGGCGCGCCATCCCCGGCGTCGAGGTTTGCCCGTACGGTGATCGGTTGCACCAAGCCGTGGGCCTTGATCGACGCGGCCAGTTCGCGGAGGCCGGCCTCGCCGTCGAGGTCGAACAGGATACGCGGGTTGCGCCCATCGGTGGCGATGTCGGCCACGGCGATCTCGCGCAATTCTGCCAGGCCGGCGGCGGCGGGGGCCGGCACGGTCGCGCCGGCGGTGTCCGTGGTGGTGGGCGCAGTCGTCGCAGTCGTTGTCCGTGTCATTGATCGTTCCTCCTCAATCCGCTATGGGGGAGGGCCGGCGTCTAGTGTCGGGGGCCGGCCCTCCGCGCTCCCATTCTCAGGCCGCCTCGGTTTCGGTCGCGTCGATCAGGGGCGCGATCTCGCCCATGATCGACGCAATGCCATGCCTGATGGCGTCGAGGTTGGATGCCAGTACCTCCCGCGAGACTCGATAGAGCGCGAGGTAGGCGGGCGAGTTCGGGCAGGGGACGCCCAGCGCCTGGCACACGCCATACGCGACGGCCTCGGCCTGGCACTCGACCTGCTGCGTGGTGAACGTGCGGCGCTCCTCGGCCCGGTGCATCCGCTCGTGCGCGATCTCGTGGCACAAGGTCTTGCAGAGGTTCCCGGTCGGGTTGCCCGCCTTCAACTCGATGCGGCCGTCGCCGTAGCTCACGCCGTTGGCGTCCTGGACAAGGCGCGGCTTAAAAGCGACACGCAAGCTGCCGCGTTCCGCGACCTCGATGAGTTGGTGTAGCAGGGTCTCGTACCGCTCGCCCTCGACGGCATGGACGGTCAGCGCGGGCAGGTCCGCGCCCTCGGTGTCGGCCACATCGAACACGTAGCCGGTCCTGAAACGCAGGGCGATCACGGCGTCGTCGCCCGCCTCGGTCTTGCCCTTGATGGGCGCGGGGCACAGGATGGCGATACCTTTCGCGCCCTTCGCAACTTGTCGGCCGAGCGCTTGCCATGCTCGGTAGCCGGCAACGCGCGTGGCATTGGGGCGCTGCATGGCGATCAAGGCGCAGTTGTGCGCGCTATAACGATAGAAGCGGCTAAGGGTCCGTAGGTAGCGGGTCAACTCCGCGCCCTGCGCGGCCTGGTCGGTCTCGTCCGCGAGACGCTGCATCCACTGGTCGATCTTGGCGAGGTTGGCGGCGGTGGGGTTGGTGGTCTCGGCGGTCATCGGTGTGGGCTCCATCGGCTATGAGGGGGGAGGGCTGGCGGGGATGCCAGCCCTCGGGGTGCGACGCGCGCTACCAGGCGTACCAGGGGGTTGGGAGGGGGAGTGGAGGCGGCGGAACGATGGCCGCGTCCTCGGTCATGGCCTGTCGGAAGGCGTCGCGGTAGGTGACGAGTCGGGTCAGGGTGGCGTCGAGGAGGGCGAGCAGGCCGGTATCGTCCAGGGGGTCGGGGGAGGTTGTGACCTCGGTTGAGCCGATGGGGTCGCCGGGGCGAAAGGTGACGGTCACGGATACGTCGCCGTCGTAAAGGGCGACGGCGGGGCGGGGCGCTATACTGGGGATGCTGGCCGCGAGGTGGGTAGCGGGCATGGCTTGGGTGGTCATCGCTGTGTGTCCTTTCCGTGGTCCGTTTAAGTGGGCGGGGGCCTTATTCCCCCGCCCACTTTTTTATGGTTAGAGGCCGAAGGCGTCGAGCAGGGCGGCGGCGCCAGTGGGCCGGGCGGGCGCCGGGGGCGGCGCGAGGCGCGCGCGTTTGGGGGTGATAGCCCGATACCCTTGCTCCACCATGAGGGCGAGGGCGAGCGCCCAGCAGCGCATCCCCTTCTGGCCGGCCTCGCAGCTGCATTCGAGGCGCAGTGCGTTGATGGTGTGGGTGTGACCGGGGCGAGTACGGCTGTCGATCTCGAAGGTGTATGTGCCGGTCCTGCGGATGGTGGCCGCGCGGGCACTGGCCTTACTCTGTTGCCGCCGCTGTTGCCGTGTCATGTCTCGAAGCTCCTTATTAGCCTCGTCGTCCGTGGGAACTCTCCGCTCCTCACACTCTAATCATACATTCTACGTAGCATGTTTGTCAAGGGGCAAAATAGGAAGAGTGGTTTTACTGTGATGCTTAATCCTGCGTCCTCTATCCCTTATCCCTGCGTCGCACGCCTCTAACGCAAGCGGATGTCAAGGGGCAAAGCGGCTGTAAGATCCCATAGTTTTTGAGCCACGTGTGAGTGTGGACGGTGGCGCACATCTCAGAGTTTCTGAGCCAGACATCCGAGACTGCGTAATTGACGTGAGGTGCTTGTATAAGGGATACAGTTAGATCGTGTGAGCAGTCCTGATTGACCAGTTTTCAGGCTCACATAACCCACTGGATGGGGGTCGGGAGGCTCCCAGACATAGCGGCGCGTGCATAAGCATGCAAGACCTCACGTCAATTACGCAGTCTCAGACATCCCAGAGTTTCTGAGCCAACCTGCAAAAAATCCCAGAGTTCGTGCGCCGATCCGTCCGTCAGGTTCCCTGGGGATGGGGCGTTTCACACAGGTGGAGGGGGTCGTAGCAGGATCGCTCAAAAACTGTGGGATTTCTGGCGCAGGAACTGTGGGACAGGGCGCAAAAACTATGGGATCTTACACCTGTAGCCGCGCGCGGCTCCTGGCGGCCGTGGGCGCGGTGGGGCGCGCCCTCCACGGCGACGGGCCAGCTGTTAGCTGGCGCCCTTGCCGAGTTGCTGCTGGAGGGTAGTCTTGGCTTGCTCAGCGGCCTGGCGGGCGTTCTGCTGGGACTGCTGGAAGAACTGGACAAGTTGCTGATCGCCGGCCTGCTGGGCGTCCTGGATGTACTGCTGGGCGTCGGCGGCGGCCTTGAGGGCGTGGTAATAGACGCTAACGAGGTTGTAGAGGGGGTCGGAGGTGCCGGTGACTTGCTGGCTGTTGCTCATGTCTCGTCTCCTGCGTGCTGATAGACGTGGTGAGGTGTAAGACATCACATTCACTGAGCCAAAAGCACAGCTGAGGCAGGCAAAAAACCGCACGATCGTTGAGCCGAAACCGCACAGTCAATGAGCCATCCAGCAGAAACCGCACAATAAATGAGCCATCCACGATACAGTCATGGCGCGAAAAAGGGAGGGAGGCGGCGGTGCACAGCCGTTTTCAGGTATGAAAAAGGGCGTCCGAGCGGACAGCGTGCGGATGGCTCAACGACTGTGCGGTTTCGGCTCAATGTGTAAGACGTCAGAGTTTTTGAGCCAAAAGGACACGTAAAGGGCACAAAAACCGCACAGTTATTGAGCCAAAACCGCAGAGTTAGTGAGCCAGCGGGCAGAAACGTCAGAGTTAGTGAGCCAGCGGGCAGCGACAGGGTGTCATACAGCGGAGAAAAAGGGGCTATATCGTGTGTGAGAAGGGACAAGAGGCGCACAAAGAGACGGATGGCTCAACAACTGTGCGGTTTTGGCTCAGCAACTGTGCGGTTTGGCTCAAAAACTCTGACGTCTTACATCACGCAGCCCTACCATCACTATCACGTCGTACATAGCTGTAAGGCGTCAAAGTTGTTGAGCGGGAAACGTCAGAGTGGGTGAGCCACCCTGCGGGAAACGTCAGAGTGGGTGAGCCACCCTCTGGGTGAGGGAGAGGCGGCGGCCGAGGGCAGGTGCTGGTCCGGGCGGGGGTGTGACACTCACATGGGCGTTCGATCCGGGTGCGGGAGGCGCGTCGGGGAGGATGGCTCAGTCACTGTGACGTTTGTGGCTCAGGCAGTATGACGTTTGGCTCACGCACTTTGACGCCTTACACCTCCTATGCCTCCTATGCCTCCGGCCCCTGTGGCCCTGGCGGGGCTCCTGGGGGCTGTGGGCGCGCGGGGCGCACGGCTGGCCAGGGCGACGCGGGTGGCGGGTGGCGGTGCGTGCCTGCGACGGCCTAGCGGGCGGGGGGAACTGGGGGCCTCGGCCGGGCGACGAGCTGGCCGGGCACGTCGGCGACGAGCTGCGCCGGCGGGGCGCGCCCTCGATGGCCAGGCGGGCGCGGCGGGAGAGCGCGCCCGCGACACGGCGGCGCCTGCAGAAGGGTCAAGCATAGGGAGGCCTTGAGCGGGGGGGGTCTCCACGGTATGTCACACCGGCGCCCGTGCCGGCGCTCCGGGAGCGGCTATCTGCGGGATGAGGTGTAAGACGTCAGAGTTTTTGAGCCAAAAGGACACGTAAAGGGCACAAAAACCGCACAGTTATTGAGCCAAAACCGCAGAGTTAGTGAGCCAGCGGGCAGAAACGTCAGAGTTAGTGAGCCATCGAGCAGGGTGTAGGATTCCAGGTGAAGTGCGCCACCTGCAGATGTGAAAGGGGAGGCTGTTCCGCGCGTGATGCGCCGATTGTCCCAGAAACCCTGCGCCGATCCTGCAAGAAATCCCAGAAACCCTGCGCCGATCCGTACGAATGGGTGGGGTGTGTCGGCGGTCTTGTCACAGGGGGGAGCAGGCGTGGGAGGGGCGGGTAAGGCACACAAGGAGCAGGCGGCGTCGGATGGGCGCAGGGTTAGTGGGACAATCCGCGCACCTTTAATGGACAACGGCGCACTTCACCTGGAATCCGGCGCCAGGGGTTTATATCTCCGCGCTCGTGCCATAGTACTGGTTATCCTCGCGAAAGCCCCCCTGTCCATCCCAGAGGTGGGTGTACGCGTCAACCAGTTCAATGGAGCGCACCCACTTGACCATTTTGTAGCCCAGATACGTCTCGACACGCAGGCGGACCGGCGCCCCATGGTTGACGGGGAGCGGCTCCCCATTCATCTCCAGGGCCAGAATCGTTTGGGGATGGGTGGCCTGGCCCATGGGCAGAGTCTCGTAGAAGGGACGCTCCCACGCGTGCGTGGCCTGGGGGAACGATTGCTTGCCCTGCTGATAGGACGTGAAGACGAGGTATTTCGCCTGCGGCGAGGCGCCACAGCGCTGTAGAATCGCGGTGACCGGCACGCCCGTCCAGGCGGCGATACCACTCCAGCCCTGGATGCAGTTGTGGAGGGTCGTCTGCGATTCCTGGGCCATCGCGCGCAGGTCGTCGAGTGACAGGCACAGCGGGGTGTCCACCAGCCCGGACACCTCCAGCCGATAGTCGGCGAAGTCCGTCTCGACCAGCGCCTTATACTCGGCGGTTTCGGGGGGATAGCCATTGGTCCAGAAGTACGACGAGACGTTTGTATAGTGCTGGCGCGTCGTCAGACCCTGCATACTCAGCATGCGGATAGGATCGACGACCGCCCCGAGGACGTGTTGCGTCTGACGGCGGTGACCCAGGGTATACCACGACGCCCAGGCCGCGATGAGCACGACGACGGCGAAACTGCCGAAGAAGATGACCAGCGTCAGCATCAGACTGGCGTGCGCGGTGCCGGGAGCATTGCCCCAAATGATGTTGCGCACATTGTCCTGGAAGTGGACCACGAAGACCAGTACGATGTGGACGATGCCGAAGAGCGCCCAGAGTACCAGGCCGATGAAGTGCAAGCTGCGCGCGCCCTGTTTGCCCCCCAGGAGTTTGACGAACCACGGGAAGCGCGCCTCGATGGCCGGCGACATGGCGAACGCGGTGATGATCTGGAACGGAGCCAGCAGAAAGACCACGGCGGCATACGCCAGTTGTTGCAAGGGATCGAACGGGCGGAAATCGCTGGCGGGGGGGATGTGGAAGCTGCCATAGATGAGGGCGGTGTGCCAGGCGCGCGGGACAATGTCCCACGAAGTGGGGATCAAGCGGCTCCACTCGCCGGTGGCGAAGAGCAAGACCACGTACACGAGGCCGCTGAGCATCCAGAAGGTGGCGCAGAAGAAATGCCAATGCCGACCCATACCGAGTTCGTCTTTTCCCGGCAGGGCGAGCCAAGGGGAGATGGATCGCTCATCGTCCATCGCCGTATACAAGCGATCGGTCGGCACTGTGGCCTTGGTGAATTTGAGCCATTCGGAGCCGGGCTTACAGCTGCTATTCCAGTAGAGCCGGGGATGGGCCACCAGGATTTGCAGGCCGGCGCGCATGAGCAAGAACATGAAAAGTAAATTGAGGTAGTGCGTGACCCGTATCCACAGGGGGAAATCGGATACGGCGAGCACAACGTGTAGTCCCATCATTAAAAGGCCTCCGGTCCAAACGACGCACTCACCCGCGCATGTGTACACCCCGACGCCCCATAGGGCAAAGGGCCAGTCTCTTTCATAGTGGCGCAGGGGGGCCTGTCACACGCGTCTATGACGCTCACGACCTCCGTCATTCTGGCGCCTGGCCCGCACGGGCGTCCCAGGCGATGGTGAGTAGGAACGCGCTCTCGTCGAGCGCTTCCACGTCATGGGCGACGTCCGGATCGAGCGCCAGGACGTGCCCGGCCGGCAGGTCGATCGTCTGATCAAGCACGTGGAGGCGTACGTGTCCGGTCAGCGTCTGGATGGAGAGGCGTCCGGGCGCGCGGTGCTCCTCCATCCGGCCTCCCTTCCGCATCACGATCAGGACGATGCGGAGGTCCGGTTCCTTGACGAGGGTCTTGGCGTTGCGCATGCTTTGCCGCCAACTCTCCTCGCCGCGCAGGCGCTCTACTTCCCCGAAAAGATCGAAGGTGAGCAGTGCGCCGGCCACCTGATGCATCGGTCGCTCGGGATTGCCATGTGTCTGTCCGGCCGGATAAGTGGTTGAAGACGGGCCGCCCGTGTGATCGGTCTCCATGGGACGTTGTCCTTATCTATAATGCGGGGTTCTCGATCCTGGGATGCGGGGTTCTCGATCGAAAGATCGGGGCGCGTCTCATCGCGTCGCACCCCCACGCCCGCAGGTTCTATGCCTGTCGGGGAGGCCGAACGCAACGGCAGAACGGTATCACCAGGCGGGAGTGTGAGTCCCGTGGCCCGACGGACATAGCCGTTGAAGTCGATGTAGCGCGCCAGGGTGAAGCTGTACGGGCCGGATGCGAGTGTTGTAAGGCGTCACGTTCGCTGCGCCGATCCGCACAGAATGTGTCTGTCGTCGTCGGCGTTGCCGGAGGGGAGCAGAGGTATTATTACGCTCAAAAAGAGGGTCATGGGGGCGTGCAGAGGGACTGGGTGGAGGATGGCGCAGCTACTGTGACGTTAGGCGCATTTACTGTGACGCCTTACAGCCGTGTGCGGTGGTGGTGGTGGCGTGTGACACAGGGAGGGAGATGACCGTGCGCACGCATTGTCCCGCCCCGGCCGCCCGTGGCGGGGGTGGTGGCTCCGGCCAAGCCCCCTCGTGGCGCCCGGAGCTGGCCGCTT
>JAABUP010008107.1_pt1 | contig 13569 bp, 12 predicted proteins | sample 5559201 | NCBI WGS metagenome assembly JAABUP01 (sample SAMN10711887, study PRJNA513373) | rock metagenome | isolation source: Antarctica rocks | place: Antarctica | reverse complement strand
TTTCAAATCTCACCTCACTTCGAGCTAGTTGATTCGATTACTGATTACTATCATCGAAAACGTTTCGCACATATATCACTATATATACACGAATGAAGATTTTCAATCGCGATTCATATCGTGCTTTGTTTACAAGCCAGAGCGCAAACGTGTTCTCTACGCATCGTTCTTTCTTTCGTATTTGGACAATCGCCGAGGGAAGTTTTTCTCAACCCGATGAAGTAAAGCGAACAAGACCTGAAGACTTGACAATTACTTTTGCTTCCATCCACCGTCCCATAGCCAGAAGCATCCAATACCGCTCATCAGCTTTCATGCCAACCCAAGACTGAGATGAGTATCTGGAGGAAAGCAGAAAAAGCTCAGAGTTTCTACCTCGGGAATCACGCGTCAGGAGTATGGACGCTCTTATCCAAGATTGGTACCTGTATGTTCTCAACATCAACGAGATCCAAACCAATCAATTAAGCTTCAATTTTCATATATTGTAATACATACCACTCATTTAATTTTCTTCCGAACAGGCTGAACTGATCGCAAATTGCACGCCGACCTCCCTTTTCCAAGACAAGCCCAAGACTGAATCAAATAAGCGGCTTGCTGCAGAACAACACGGCCCTGACGCCGTCCGAGCGCAAACACCTATAACATGATCAAATTTTGCAAACCCGAGCTTTCCTCGAGAATAGAAAATGTTGTGGCAGGCGATATTCGGACTGACGGCCTTCCATTGAACTCAGATGCATGGATAGAACGTCGCTAAAAGCTACCGGGCATCAACATGTGCGACTACTGTTATTGGAAGATGGACGTTGCTCTAGGTCAGCGCTGGACTGGCGCTTCTTTTATCGCTTGTGAACGGGGCCGGATTTAATTGGACATTGCCGTGCTCCAGTATGCTTTATTTGGTGAGGAGGAAAGAACGCAAATCCGAAAAATATACTGAGAACCAAACATGGGAAATTCGAACAACTTGAAACTTCGACCTTAGATTCTGGTCATTCCCTTATACCAATCCCACTTGACACCGCTAGGTTCTTCACTCGCCGGGCAAAGCACGTGTATATATTCTGAGTGCCAGATCAAGAGATTATGTGGTTTCGTTATGAACTATGTATTTCGGTTCCTAATTGGCTAACGTATATCCATCCCCCTGCAAGCTGTCAAAGTCTTCTCTATCAAATCTCGCAGAGTCTCTTCGAAGGCTTCAACAACACGTGAGCATAGGGATCGAACAGTTTGAATCGACAACCAAGCGTGCAGAATTTGAGGAAGTTGCGTTGCTGTTGTGGCTACTTTTACGGGCACACGCATACGCCAAAATGCAATACTCAGAACTCGCTTCTCCAAACACTGGCTTGTTGCCTTGCATTCACATCCTGCAACGGATGAACGCAAAGTGAACTTTCATATTCGCAGGTTGTCTATGACATTCCACTTTACACGAATCTTAGAATGCCCCCCTGTCGACAACACTATCTCGGAATTTTTGACAATCTCAAAGCAGACGCATTCGAGCTTTTGCCATCCATGAAAATAAACCACCTTTATATACGCCTACATAGTTGCAAGCAATCTTTGGATAGCTATAGTCGGTGGAGACGCAGCGGCAAATCCTACCGCATGTCAAGATAGCAACAATGCCGCCGCCGATACCGCGGGTGTGGGAATTTTTTTTTTAATTGTTGAAGAAAAAATGTTCAGCGATGGAAAGTCGTACTGCTTTTCTTTACTAGTGTGCTGCTGCTTCAAGGCTTTCATCCGGAAATCTGCTTACCAACAGAACCGCAGATTTGTTCGGTACTGTCAAGGTTTCCTTCCTGATGACGCTTTTGCTATCAGATAGTAGTCTAAAGAATGTCGAATCCCTAACGAGTTGTCTTCCAAGAAGACTGTTACCCAGCTTCGAAACTCGAAAGCGTTCTAGGCTACAACAATATCAGAACGCGTTGTGGGATAATCGTTTCAACAGTTTATGGTCGGAGACACTACGATGCGAGTAAGTTCACATTCCTATGTGCATCGCTCAGCTACTGCCAGCTGATTCTCCCTGCTGGTATGAAGACTGACACTCTCGAACAGCACCAAGACCACCCCTACTGGGGAGCACATCGAGAGATTCCTCACAACATCGTGGCCAAAGTCAAGCCTCAATCAGGCCACGGTGTACCATCTGAGGGATTTCTACAAGGCTGGACTTGGTTGCTTATGTAACTCTCTGATTTTCCGCTACAAGGACTTCCACCTCTCACGCCACGATCGGACTCGAATAGCGGTGTTGCTCGACGATCTAACAAAGAAGGGACTATTGAACAGAGAAACCCACGAGGCAGAAGGAGTGGGTTGGGGTCATTCTGGTAGGAGGCAATGACCACGTCACTGCTTGAAAGCGCATTGACTCGGGGCACACGGTCGTGGGATGTGACTATACAGAAAGTCACATCAATTCTGTTATGTTCGTCTCTGTGCTGCCGTGTCGGGGATATCAACCGCAGTACATATGATGACCAACGCCTCCCGTTCTTGGCCTGGAAAGATATAGAGTTGGCAACGAAAAGGGAAACAAAGTAAGTCAAAGTCCCTAGCATCAGACACATGTCATCTTCCACACTGCCTGCACAATTCATGGCCAAGGCTGCTTGCCGCTCCTCCATACTAGTATGGAAAAGATTAATTTCTCGAAGCGACATGAAGCAATTCAATTTTGAACAAATTTCTCATTCAATTGTCACGGGTCTAAAGACAACAAGAGAAAAGGATTTGACACGACTCTGGGTGCAAATATATAACCCAAATTGTACCTGCTAGAAGCTGGCTGGGAAACGATGTTGCGGTTGTTCTTTTGGAAACTTTCTACGACATCTCGCGCTCAAGCGAAATGGGGGCTCGTTATTGTGGGCAAATTCACTTACTACTGGCATCAATTATTCGTAGTTGTCAATCCAACTGTCGAACGCGTGGAGACGCCCACAGACCGCAAAGACGGACGTGGCTCTGTTTGAGTTTCGAAGTCAGCGATTCTGATGCAGCAAGCATTTCAGAAGAAGTTTTTAACATCGACATGCCGAAGGCGAAGAACGCCGAAGATTTGAACTGCAAGCTATCAGTATCCGATGATCTCGACCTTTCGACGAGGCCCATCAACGAAAGCGACTTCGAGATTTCCTTCAACACCTCGATAAAAAGGTCAAATAAAAACCGGCTGGGAAAGAGTGCAAGTCAAGAAGACTTGCGCGAAATCGAAGCGAGCGCAGACGACTTTTAAGACAATAGTCCTGGATTTCGTCTGCGCTCTTGGACGATCTTCAAAGAAATGGAAACATCTGCATCATCAACCTAACAATTCTTCAAGAACTCTGCAAATAACGACCGCCGCAAAACCTCATCAAAAATGGCAATGCAGTCTGTGGCTGTCCGAAGTGCGGCGAGCTACCCTGTTTTACCAACGGAGATTTTGAGGCTGTTATGGAGGGGGAAGAGATCGTAGGGTGGCGTCATTCCAAAAACAACAAGCGCACAGCACTAAACCACTATCCTCCTAGTAGAGCAGTGGAATGCGTTAGAGGAGCAGTTCAACCACTTCATCGAGTCTTGCTGCCGGGCATCTGCTTCGAGCACGAAAGACTAGACGGGTACAAGTCCTTTGTACGCAAACCTTCCGTCTCAAAGATCACCAGAAAGGGGGATCTCCCTGTCAGTATTCCAGATTTGCCTGTGCCGTCCTGACGAGTATCTAGTCGCAAGTAAAGAAGTCCAAACGGTTATCACTTGTTTGCAGAAGAATTCTTCCGCCTTGAGAGTCTCAGTAAAGGGAGATTTTCAATGAGTGCTTCGAATTTGACGCTGTCAGTGCATCGTCATAGAAGACCAGATTCGACTTGCTACTGCCGCATTTGCTAAGAGATATCAGTTTGATGGACAGCAGATCCGCGACGGTAAGGTGCTTCATAGCATGAGCGACATGGGAAGGAACGTTTTCTTCGGTTCAGAATCGTCCGCCCCATATTCAAAGAACAGCCAGTTCACTTCGATTTTCTCACGTTATAGATTGTCTCTTATGAGGGGAGAATAGAAAACGTATAAGGTTGACGAGACAAGTAGCATACATGCACGACTGGTATACCCTACGGCCCAACTACTCACCCCGTTCCTTGGAGCCCTGTCACCAACCCCAGCCCACAGATTCACGGCTCTCCTTACAAGGGTTCCACTTCCTCGAGCTCTACTTTCCCGAGACGGACCGCTCTTAGCCCAGGTCCAAGTACCTCCGCCCCTCACAATCCTACCGTTCACCCACGCTCAGACAGCTGCTTTACTCGGATTATCAGACATGAAATACACAAGCAGAAGCGTGCAGCTTCGAAATAATATCCAACCGATCAAGACTCTGTTGCTTCGCAACTCTGGAACGTGCTCGTTCGGGGAACTATCAGATACTCTCTTCGAGCGCAAATCTTCAGGCTCTCAAAGACGATGTCAATATCCTAGTGCGAGATAAAAACTGAATGAGTGGTTCGATCTCGAGTTTTTACGGATCAAACATTGAATTGCGCAGTCTTTAATTGGGCGAACGCGAGGCTTCTGTCAAGTTATTAATCCAAGCAAGGAAAGGATGAAAAGGCAAAGTCGTTGGCAAAATCCCACAAGGGTTCATTAGGCAAGATCACGATTCGTAGATTTTTTCATCTGCGGACTTTTTTCAGAAGCAAATCAGGGCCCTCTTTTCAGAAGAGATCCCGGCGGCAATCTAGAGCGCAGAAGATGTCAGACGCACGCTGAAGTCAGCGAACGTGAAGAAAGCAGACTTTGCTTCGGAAAGCAAGAGGAAGGCACCAAACAAGGAGATCCAGCAGAAGATCATGGAAACTGTTTCTGTCAATCGACGGACTTCTGAAGAAAAGGGGCAGCAGCATCTTAGGCTAACACAATTCGCCATGATCAAGTTCAGCGTTGGAGAAATTGAAACTGCTACGGCATCGACGCATAGCAGTAATTTTACAATCGATAAAGAATTGTGGAACATTTCTGATGATTTTTGATTTTACTGACTATAAACATCACGATATTGTTTTTTTTTAGCCTTATTCAGTCGTTCTACACACTTGACTTATCATGAAAAGTCTGTACTCAAGTCTCGAATGTGTCTTCGACTCTAAGAAAGAGGTTTTTAGTTCACAATTTTGGCAGTCGATAGGTCTTTCTTTAATTTAACCGACATACCCGTTCATGCGTTGGCTAAACGCTTACGTCTCGACTTGTAGATTTCTGACGTTTGCGTGATGGCATTGAACCACTTCTTTGATCTTGAAGCTATCTATCAAGTCGCTTCTAATGAGCAAGACGTCGTCGAGAAAAAGACGCTCTTCGATCATCAGAAGAAGCTGGACAAGGAGTTGACAGCCGCACAGCGGGTCATGGGGTCACTCATGAATAATAGTGATGATGATGATCTGCAGCGATCACTCTTTAATGTCATTGTCATCAGATTCAGACGAGATTCCACATGATCTGATGAAAGAGAATGATTCGAATTATCTGATCATGAAGAACAAGTGCATGTCACGACATCTGTGTTCTGTGTAAGTTGTAACTAACGAGATGCATTAGATTGATGATCATAGCAGTCTCAAAAAGTATGCAAGCAGCTGAACGATGATCGAATGAGATGCTGCTGTAAATGATTACAAATGATTTCAAACGAGTGAAATTCAACAGTCACCGCCTCGGTGGGAAGAAAAAAACCGAATCAACCGGATGTACAGAAGTTGGTACTAAAAGAGGCTAGAAGAATTGAAAAAAATTGCGGGACTTTTCCCCCCCACGAGAATGCTGAAAGAGTGATCCATCTTGTGTTTGCAGGAACAATCATACAGGAAGCTACCTCCATGATTTCAAGACGAGAAAATCTAACATCGCTCAGGGAGAAAGACCGTTCGAACCTGACAACGATGATTTTTTTTTTTGCAGAATTCGATTGAGAAACCACGAAACGAAAGAGACTATTTTATTTGGGGGGTTTCTGTTAACAACCCTGGAATATTGAAATCCAAACAAGCGAGCCAATATACAAGAGGAAAAGTTGGCGGGATGGAAAGGCAATAAGAGAAACAACAGGTAGCCAAAAAGAATCAGAAAAATCCATGGACTAGCTGGCAGTGCAAACGATTTGCGCAACGGGGTCAAAGGAGCAAGATACGGTATTCTTTTCCTTCGTTAACCCTTTGGTACCAACATCGTTTCTGGATTGACAATCTTAAAAATGGCTGCCAGATTGTGGCCTTGAAGTTGAATGTCATCACGGTCATCAACCTTCAAGATCATGGGTTGATGCTGTTCGCGCATAGTATATGATATCAGTGCTACCATGGAGTAATAGAGGACCTCTATCATTGGCCGCTTGAATTAATACTTTATATTGTTATAGGGTCTATGGCAGCAGCCAGACCATCGTCAAACCCTCCTTTAGTGAGGATTCCGCTGGTGTATCCTACGGTAGGGCAGTATTTAGATAATTCCCCTTCTCTTTGCTGCTGGTGGACTGTCAAAGTCTGCTGTTGATCATTATAACCTCCTTGGTTGCCGATACAGTCGAATTTCGACTTATGTTTTATAAGGAATCTCAGTAAGCTATTGAGCATGATTGCTTTCGGAACCCTGCTTCGTTATCGATTATGGCCTTGAAGGAGTACGACACAGATTCAAGGTCGTGAGTAGTCGATATTGAAGACAGGTACCTGGGATACTATCTACTACTTCCTTAAATCGACCACATTTAGATCGAGTTAGAAGACCTTACTGCCGATGAAGCACTGAAGATGTCAGAAAATTATGGCCGCATCTTTGCATTGCCCAAGAAAGCTATCTCAGCTATGTATGTATGCGCTTTATGACTGCAGTCGAAGAGACAAAAAGCGATGTGGTTCAATCCATCAGCGATCCTATCATCAAAGAGGACGAGCGACACTGCACCACCATCTCCGCCGCTGCCAAAGCCTTGCTGGCTTCAGGAGGATTCGCGCTTATGACCAGCGACACCAAAGGAGCGGCGCGGTCCATTGACGAAACCTATCCATGGCATTGCATCTGTGTGCTTCGCATCGGCTCCGTCTTATGAGTGTACGATCCGGCCTTTGATCCTGCTTCGATGCCGCTGAAACAACGTATTGGTCAAATCTCGGGATTGATGATGGCGAAAGCCCTTTGGACCTGGTTCGGCAAGCATGGTATCACCATCAACGATATGCGCATCACCGGGGCCGCCGACGATCAAGATCGATGTATCTCTCTGTCCTGCCTGTGGATGGAACAGATGGTCATCGCAGGACGCGCGCAATGGCCGAGCTTGGAGAATTGTGCGGCATGGCGAGAGCTCACCAAATGACGGATTGCGAGAATCACACATCTGCTCGCGATGAGATCATCATCATTCGTCATGTATAATATGTACGTGCTATGTGACTTTAAAGTCACACATGGAGAGCCATGTTTTAAAGAATGGGAACTTTGAATCCGTGGTGAGCGATTTAATTTTGTTGGTTGACGAGACAACAACCGTCTTAAAATTGCAACATCCGCCTTCTCGCAAGGGCTGTTCTTCGTAATTTCACATTGGCATGAAGAAGCACAGTCTCTGGCAGAACCTCTTGGCGAACAATTTTGCAGTTCTCGGTCTAGCATGATGATTTTTCGAACTATACGGGCTTTTTGCTTCTGGTCCGTGATTCGTTCTACTGTTCCGAGGTCCTTTGAGGTGAAGGTTCTCCGCAGGCATCAAGAGTGATGCAGCATAGTCAAAAAGAATGGAGGAATGTTTCGATGTTCCATTTTCTCTATGGCGGGGTCTTCTCCTCCCATACTGCCCCTGCCGCACCCTCTCGTTCCCCTCCTCCCCCCTTCCATCGCTATCCCCTCGCCGTGTCCTCACCGATACCCAGATCCGGGGTGTCGGCGGAAAGTCCATCCGGGGGCTCGAGGTCGGGGCATCCTTCGTCGTCTCCAGCGATGTCCGGAAGCGTCGAAAAGCTCCCGCCCCACGGACCTTCCACGCTATCACCCGGTAATTATCGAAGGTGGTCTTTCAACGGATCTGTACGAGCTGCAAGGCTTGGGTTGTTTGGTCATGGGATGACTCGGACTCGGATGACGGAAAAAAACAACTTCAGTACCACGAGTGCGATACAAAGGCTCCCTTGCCGTCATATGACACTTACGCGAACCTCAAACCTGACTATATCAGAGGATACATCGTCAGAGGAATACGGTGGAAGGAGGGTAACTTCGATGAAGTTTATAGCATGATATTGAACGAAGGAAAAGGCTGGGGGAGGCAGGGGAGGATGGGACAACCACCGAGTTCGCACAGCCGCGCGTCGATATGTTTACAAAGCATAGAAGCGTCGGAAGATCCAGAGGGCTATCGACGATATCGAACGTAAAATTGTGGAGGTTAGACCATATTACTTTAACCAAGTAGCAGTTGATGGGTTTCAAACGTGGCACGAAGAACGAGACCTTCTATAACGAGCTTGAAAACGGGCAAGAGAATGACGAGGAGCCTAATTCTGACAGAGACTAAAGCTTTCGGTGACCAGCTTCAATTGTGCTAGGTTGCTACCTGAGGGAGAAAAGACCGTAAGTACTCCAAGAAGTTCGATAGAGAAAAGAGTATAATCGCACATAACAACCATCTGCGGATTATGCCATCGATGCTACGAAAGGCAAGAATGATACAAGAGTGATAAATTGCTGCATTGCAATCCGTAACAGTCAACTGCGAAGTTATCAAGGGAGTACTTTTCGTACGGGCGGCAGCCCTACGCCAAGTGCTCGAAAACCTCGTTGTTTCGTCACCGGCCGTGCTCTCTTTACCAAAGTTAGTAAAGGCAGCAAATGGAAGGAGATGGAATTAGAAAATGAGAATTAATCACCCCTGTTATTGCAATTGACTAAGAAACCCTCGTCCTTCGATATCTCGATTGATTCCGAGACTTATTCTTTCTTTTCTTCGTTCGCTATCTTCCTTCAAAGTGTTCTCTCAAGTTTCTATAACAAAAACAGAACGAAGAACAATAAGTCAACAGAGGTGGTGTTCCCTTGTTACTTAAAGGTTCAGCAGGTCAGCCAATACCGTTATTCCATCAACAACCAACTTTACCGATGATTTCTCGCCTAGAGATAACTCACCGTCAGACTGGTGGGTCCCACAAACTGTATCAAGCAATATAACCGATACGAAACGCGAGGTGAGCGATACAAGTTGCTCTAACAAGAAAGAAGAAAGGCTGTGTTAAAATTAGACAGCTGGCTCGAGAAAAGCCTCTCTGGCAGAGCGTAGAAAAACAAAGCCAAAACAAAGCGATCGCATTACGCCGTAGTATTGCGGGAGATATCAGATGCATAGGAAAAGCCCATGAGCTCAACAGATCTCAAGAAAGCATTCACCTCCTTTTCCTAATTAACAAAATGCCCCAATCAAATCATCAGCTACTCCGAAGCACCGAAATCCTGCTTACCCATACAAGATTCAGAGGCAAATGACGGATAAACTCGGCTAGGCACAATATGAAGAGAAGTTTGAAGCGTGTATCAAGCGGGGTTGCTGAAATTTCGCTTGGCGGAGAGGTAAACTTTGAAGACAGCATCTTGTCTAGATAATGCCGATGAATACGTAACGAAAGACTGGAGTACCAGATGTTGGGCTTTCAGACCATCGTAAACACGGGAAAGAAAAAAGGACTAGACAAGAGTATCTACACCGTATTGCCCATGTGCAGGGTCCAATTTCTGTACGAATCTTGAACGTCCGCTCCCTCAATCCCTGGTTGGCTTTGATTTCGGCTTTCTTTGGTAAGATACACCACTGACTCGAAGTGTACTTTTGGAGAATCACTCTTGCTTTTCAAGACCTCCTTTTTCTCGAATTATTCGACACAACAACGTTGATTGCACGCTATCTTTGTATTTATGATTTCTCTAAAAAAACAACAGTCTGTCAATATTACGTACGGTCCAGAGACGTTGTTATACTCAATGTATGTTCTGTGCGTTTCTTTATCTCATAACATTCGAGACAGTTATTTCGGGTCGTGAAGCATCAAGCCTAGGAAAGTTGAAAGAAGTGATACCGTCGCTGCTTCATCTGAGGAGCTATCGTCTGCAAGAGCGTGCAATATAGTTCGTTGTAACATCTCTGCTGTTGCCATCTCGCTTACTCGTCTTTCATAAGCGCATACAACTAATCTTCGCCCCAGTTGCTTTCTAAAGAGTCCGCTGCTGATAGTTTGATTTTGATTTTTGGGTTCTGACGTTGAAATAGGCACTTCTTGCTTTGCTGCTGTGATCAGGGACGTCACAGTCTTCAATTCGATTGTTCTGTCTACTCGTGGTTGATATGAATTTGAACGAGAGCACTCAAATCAGACAACATACTATTAGCTTGTTTACACGCGACGTACGGATTATACATCGTTGTCTTTTCAAAAGAGCAATTGTCAAGATTTTCTGAAATCGAAGCTGAGCCGAGCGTGATATCTCTGGCTTCAGTCAGAAGACGCAAAGCTAGTGGAGGAAGGACTTACTAGGCGAGCAAACTGGATCGTAAAGACACTTGAGGTTTTAGGGCAATACATGTCCCTTTAACGGAAGCAAAGACGCTCAGTTGGCCATTATGGTACATTCAAGAAAAAGGTAAAATATTGCTTACAGTCTTCTCGAATACCACTATAGGAATCACATATTCAGACATTCGCAGACCCTTCATCTATATAAAGACAGGAGTAAAGAAAGAGCTTGCAGGGCGGCGTTTCAAAGCTTTACAACGATGATAGAGAACATCCGCTCCTATGTCTTCCCCTAGCCTAAGTAAGCAGCGCCGAAACCAAATATTGGGCAACGGAACTTGAGGCCGGAGCGTTCAATGTGGGCTTTTAACCAAACCACCGCAATACCTAGGTGAAACTGCCCTTTAATGGTAGCCAGCGACAATTCCGCCTTGAAATCACCTTTCGCTTCCAAATTCGGTACGAACAAACCGTACAAAAGTTTAATTGTATGGGATCGAGGACCTTAGCGTACACGTTTCCACTGCCATCGTGGACATCGTTCTGGTTCTCTCGGAGTCAGGTTCAAGTGGAGCTAATCGACCATTGAGACTTTTCAACGTCTCGGGCTCTCGAACACGCGGGATGTGGTCAAGCTGTAAGAAGGACATTCTCGCAGGCAGATACATCGACTTCTACGGATTAGCTGAGCTCCGTTGTGACGCTAGTACTGAATTGGACTTTGACACTGTTCAAACTGTTTAATTTCTTTTAAATGATTTAACGGCTAATATCTACTTTTTGGTGTCTTGGCCTCGGTTTTTGGAGGCAGGATCCCTTCAGTAACACTGTCTCTTTCAAGCGTTGATTACCACTCCAATGAAGTACTTGAAGCGACGTTTTTTCATAGCCACCGCTCCATCCGTAGGTAAACTGAACGCGTTGAGGAGATTGGAGATTGACGTATCTTTCATATATTAGTGGATATCTGATGATGTCTAAAGTCGAAAGAACTTCCTATCATTCAATCTAGCTAACTCCGTCAAGTTCTCTGGGAATTCATATACTGCCTCATTACGCTCATTGTGCAAGATCTGAAGCTTTGTCTCGAGACTGGTGATATGCGAGTTACAAACTCTGACGACTTGATTTACCGCACTTGATCATGATGTTAGCTTCAATAAAATTATATTAGTGTTTATGCTTACTCGACTTTCATATGAAGATCTAATCTTTCAAATTTATCGCTCAATCTTTCAAACTGCTCGTTCATTCCTCGTTCAAGTGCGGCAATTTCATCGTGTAATGTACGAGATTGATCAATAGCAGGAATGTTCTGCAGCTTTAGCATTTCTTGGCCGACGGTGATCATGCCATTCGATAACCTCTGAAAGTCGGGTCGAGCAGCCATCGGAAAGATGCTGTGGGCAAGATCGACTGTTTTCCAGAATGAGGAAGACGACAAAACTGAATGATTTTTCAACTCACTTTTTAACATTTCAATAAAATTTACATTGTTTAAACTGTTAGAATCGAGCTAGAATTTAATCACTGCAAAGAAGCTGATTAGAATGGGTTTACAATCTTATTGCAGCACATTCACACTCTCAAGGCGCTCTGTCTATAAAACAGGAACATTACTCGTATGAAGAGAAAAGACGTCCTCATCTAAGTAAATCGAGTCTGGAATACGACAACACCCCGGAGAGTTTTGAGCCGGGAACATCGTGGCACACAGGGAAAGTTCACCCACGACTTGAATAGCAATCTCTACTCAATCATCGAACTCAGGGAATCTTAGCGACTGAAGAGTCAGAAGCACTGACGAGGCGGGAAACTTGGTATTTCATCCTCATACATAGCGCCTTCGATCCCGCGGTCCCAAGAAAATTCCCGATCGTTCGCATCGTGATACGAATTCACACTTCCCTATGAAATTTTGTAATCTCAGGGTTGAAGCTCGAGCCAGTCTTCCTGGGTTTCGACGACAGACAATCGTCTCGAACTGATACCCTCAATCTTCTCTTTGCCCTCGATCTCTTTTAGAACTCTACAGCACATCATCAGTGATCTTGCATGAGGTTGTTCTAATACCATGCAGTTACTATTCTATGTACAGCAGCGGAAGTGGGAGGAGTTTTTCGAGTAATGTGTGCAAATTGAACAAAGGAAATAACACAACAACGTCTTTCTCCGCTGCAGTAATTTTAAAGTGGTGTGAAAAGATGCAATATCCTTCAAAGCTCTGATAGACACACACTGCTCAACACCATCACATCCAACAACCACATATTCCCTAAACCATCAACCTCACTTCCAACTTCCAAAACACAACTTCCCTTCCATCAAACCTCACCTCCAAAACACAACTCCCTTCCATCAAAAAACTTAACATCCATAACACGGTCTTCACGACAAAGACCAAATATAACATCCTCAATCTCACATTCCCGGGGCAACACTGCTTTCCCCAAAACTCTTCAGAAACAAAACCAGCAAACCCCAACCCTCAAAACGCGAGAGTTTGTTCCTTCTACCGGTATACAATGAGAGAAAAGAAGAGATAAGTATGGGAGGATAGAGATAGAAGAATTGGCGAGGAAAGCTGGCTTACAGACTGTGTAATTAATGCTAGGGGAAAACAAAGCTGGATATTGTTGTTGTTTCTCGTTTGACGTTTTTGTTGCCGAGTATTTTTTTTTTTTTTTTTTACATGGAGTTGGATATGTGTGTACAGTATGTAGCTCGATGTTGGGGATGCGAGGCTCGGTTTATGCCTTTTCGGGTTGAGTTTTGGGGGGATGGGGGATGTCTAGACGTATTTCTATATATGTAGATGGCGTGAGGGTCTAGTAAGATTTAAATAGATGATGATTAGAATGAAGCAATCGATGGTGTACAGAACCCTTTCCACATCATTGCTGTCAAAGCCCGTGTATTCCCATAACGCCAAACTCACGAAATCCTTCCCTCTTCCCCAAATGCATACACCCCCTCTTTCTTCACCACCCGCCCACTAAAACCCCACAAC
>JAABUP010008106.1_pt1 | contig 13569 bp, 15 predicted proteins | sample 5559201 | NCBI WGS metagenome assembly JAABUP01 (sample SAMN10711887, study PRJNA513373) | rock metagenome | isolation source: Antarctica rocks | place: Antarctica | reverse complement strand
CCCTAGTTTCTAAAGTTCCTTAGAGATTAGTTCTACTACTAAGTAATATATATTATTACGCCTACTTAACGCTAACGCCGTAATATTACGTCTTTTATTATTAGGCTAGCTATCTACTAGTAATCCCCCTTACAATATCGTATATTAGTACTCGTACTATTAAGTTTTACGTTAGTTATAATATTATCCTTTTATACCTTCTACTTTACACGACTTATATCCTATAACCCCTAGATATTAGTATTTTTGCTCTATTATCTACCGCGTATAAATAAGGCGTTTATAAACGGACTAATAAAGCCGCTAGCTACTTAATTAATAAATATAACTTTCTAGAAGTTCTATAGATTACTCGCGAGGCTACGGTTATACTATAAAATATATAGAAAGCCTAGGCTAAAGTAGGGCTATTACCCTATAATCCTAATCTTATTATACGCGATTTTCTACCTAAGGAGATAGAGACGGCGATAGATAGTAGAGAAAAGCCTTCACCGGAGTAATACTATATTATATTTATAACTAATCGGCTATATACCCCCCTAGAAGTAACTATTAGCTATAAGGATCCTAGTAGACCTCGTTAGCGAGTTCTAACCTCTAGTAATACTTACTAGGTTTACTATTTAATAAAGAAATTAGTAGATAGGACTACTACTACCGAGGAAGTCGCTCTAATTACTTAAAAAGTAGGTAGATTCGTAATCCTTACGATGGCGAATAGTACTATATTAGGATAAACTAATAAATAACTTATAGATATAGCTTAGCGTAAGGATAGTAAGAGGCGAAGACGTAAGAGCTACTACGAAGGTAGTTAAGTCTTAAACTAGGAAATCCTTAATAAGAGGTTAGAACTTCGGGATTTCGACTCTATATAGAGGTAGCTATCTAATATCTCGAAGGATATCTTCGGGAGGTAAAAGATAAAGAAGTCGTATATAGAGAGACTCGCAAAATACTAAGCTAAATTACTAGTAAAACGTATATATCGGTAAATCTCAAAAGTTTATATTAAATCCGGATTTACTAACTCCGGAAATATAGGTAAAATCGTAATTTTATCGTAATTAGTAAATGCGCGTACTAATATTACGATTTTAGCAGGTTTCGCAGGTTTAGTAGGTTTAGCAAAATTACGATTTTTTAGTAAATCACGTAATTTTAAAAAGTTCGATTTTTTCGATTTTTTTTATATTTATAATCGACCAAAACACTCGGGAAGGCTATAGGGGATAAACTACTAACACCACCTAAAATTAGACCCTAAATTCGGTCGATTTAGCTAATTCTCTCGCGGGGGTAGTGCCCGGGGTGGCGCTTAGGGAATGCCTAGAGTTATGCGCATAGCGATGATAGTGGTGGGCTACGGTTATAAGGCCTTCGGGGCTACGGTCGTATAAAGGCCTTCGGGCTACGGTCGTAAGGCCTTCGGGCTACGGTTATAAGGCCTTCGGGGCTACGGTCGTAAGGCCTTCGGGGGCCTTCGGGGGTTCGTACGGCTAAAATTTTAGGGTTACTATTCCCGGTGTTTCGGGTGTTAGTAACCCGGGTTACTAATATAGCTAAAAGCGTTAGATATAGGCGGAACGTGCGAAACGTGCTAAATTATACTAAAACCTAATTTTTCCGATAATATCTAAAAAAGCGTACTAATATAAACTTTTGAGATTTGCCGATATACTCGGACGAGCGAAACCTCGGTAGCGACAGCGATAGTAATAGTAACCCTACGAGGTTACGGAGTAAGGCGACGGCGACGTAATTAGTTAGGAGTAGTTTAGTCGAGGCCTATAAGTTCGTAGGCTACGTAGAGTATAGATTTAGTTTAGTTAATTAAGTTAATTAACTTAAATAATCGATTGCAGTAATAAAAAAAAAGAAAACTTTTTTTCAGCCCTACAGCCCTATAGGGCTGTTCATTTGGGGGGTGACCTCTTCTAGGCTTAGCGCAAGTAGCAGTCCTCGCTTAAACTAAAGCATCACGAACTTACGGGAATAATGGATTCTGTGCCAACGAACTAATGAGTCTCCCGTCTCTGAACACACACAGACGTGCTATTTAATCAAAATATCGAATAGGGAGCGATGGATGCCATCGATCGGTTACGTATTCTCCTAATTGGCAACGGCGGTCGGGAGCATGCTCTGGCGTGGAAGCTCAGCCAGTCACCAAGGGTAGACACGATCTATGTGGCACCTGGGAACGGTGGAACTGCTGATGGGTTGGAGAGGGTAGAAAATGTAGATACAGTGAAAGCAGATGACTTCCCAGGCCTCGTCGCTTTCGCTAAAGAAAACAACATCAACTTTGTTGTTCCTGGACCTGAAGCAACTTTGGTTGCTGGCATAGAAAGTCATTTTAGAAAAGGCAAGTGCGATCTACAATTTTCGAAGAGGCCTTGCTGATGACTGCACCAAGCCGCCATCCGATGCTTTGGACCTACTGAAAAGGCTGCCCGCATAGAAGGCTCAAAGGTTTTCGCCAAAGATTTCATGGCTCGATGGAACATCCCAACCGCAGAGTATCGGAATTTCAACGATTATGAGCGGGCAAAATCATATCTTGATAGTGTTACTCACAAAGTTGTCCTTAAGGCAAATGGGCTGTATGTACATTTCGGAGCCTCTTCTTCCTCTTTCGCACGATTGGCTCACTCACGGATCATGTCTTAAGAGCAAAGGCAATCCTTAGCTCCGGAGCTGTCTTGCAGCTTGATGAGACTTTCTTGGAAGGGTAATGCTAAGTCTGAAATCTCCATAGCGCTGCGGGCAAAGGAGTCATTCTACCGTCCAACAAAGAGGAGGCCCACGCGGCGCTGAAGGATATAATGCTCAAGAAGGAGTTCGGAGCCGCTGGTGATGAAATTGTCATTGAGGAGTTCCTAGAAGGAGAAGAATTAAGTTTTTTTACATTCAGCGACGGACTCACGCTGCGAACGCTTCCGCCAGCGCAAGTACGTGTTTTCGAAGGCTTATTGCCTCTTTCGTGCTATTTCCCAAGTCTCGAGACATCATGTAGCTCAAGAGATATGCACTACAGCTCCATGGTTACCCGAGAGCGGAAGTACTGACTCCGGAAATATCAACAGGACCACAAGTCAGTCTTCGATGGGGACAAAGGACCGAGTAGGTCTCCTTATTGCACGACTCTTAATTTCAGTAGACTGAACGTTATGCTACAGACACGGGAGGCATGGGGTGTTATGGCCCTGCACCTATCGCGACCCCTCAACTATTTGACGAGGTACACCGGACAATCCTTGAGCCGACCATACATGGGATGAGTATGGAAAGTAAGTTTTCCATATCCGGCTGCTGATCTGCGCTGATTGGCGAAGGATATCCATTCGTTGGTCTGCTCTTTACGGGTATTATGGTTACCAAGAACGGTCCCAAAGCACTTGAATATAATGTGCGCTTTGGCGATCCAGAGACTCAGACGCTACTGCCGCTTCTGAGTGCTGACACAGATCTGGCAGAGATTATGTTAGGTTGCACAGACCGGTGGCTCAAGAGTGTCCGCATCGAGGTCGACCCGAAATTCTCGACTACAGTCGTAGCCGCAGCAGGTGGTTATCCAGGTGCTTACGTCCGCGGCGATACTCTCACCATTGATTCTCCGCCCAAAGGAAGTGTCTCGCCCGACAGGATAATCTTTCATGCCGGCACAACGCTCTCTGGGAACACTCTGAAGACAGCAGGAGGGCGGGTAATAGCCGCTACATCAACCGCTGCAACTTTGGAAGGCGCTATTGCAGATGCCTATACCCTGATGTCGACAATTCATTTCAAGGATATGCACTACCGTACCGATATCGGCCAAAAGGCTCTACAGCGCAAGAAGATTCTCTCAAACGGTCAAGCAATGTGCTACGCCGGCGCCGGCGTATCCGTCTCCTCTGGCAATGAGCTAGTTGATAGGATCAAGCCGATGGTGGCTTCCACGGCCCGCCCTGGGGCGTCTGCTAGTATTGGCGGTTTCGGGGGAGACCTCGATTTGAGCGCGGCAGGCTATAAAGAGGTAAGTCTCATGGATTACAGCTCAACGCTTACCCGGGAGCTGGAATGCTGACTCTCAGGATCCCATTGATAGCCGCCAGTCCTTGTTTCCGCAACAGATGGAGTCGGTACGAAGCTGATGATTGCCCATGCGGTAAAGAAGAACACCACCATTGGCATAGACCTGGTGGCGATGAATGTTAACGATCTGATTGTTCAAGGGGCCGAGCCGCTGACCTTTCTAGACGTTTTCAGCTGTGGTTACCTTGACGTGAGGTAGGTGTTTTCGTGCGCATAATTGCCATTTCAGCTTGTTTCGTGAGTCAAAAGACACGTTTCTGAGAGGTCGATTGCTCAAGAAAACACGTCTTATAATTCAACGTTTGCCTGAGTACGAAAATGCTAACTATGGATCCGTTGACAGTATAGCAGAGCAGGTTATCAGGGGTATTGTCGTAGGCTGCAGAGAAGCAGGATGTGCGCTCGTGGGAGGGGAGACCGCCGAAATGGGAGACCTATTCCCCAAGGATGGTGGGATATATGATATCAATGGAACGGCGACCGGAGCTATAGCAAAGGGAAAGCAATTGCTGCCGCATAAAGCTGCGATGAGGCCAGGAGACGTCCTCTTAGGACTAGCCAGTAGTGGATGCCATTCTAACGGCTTTTCGCTGATCCGGAAAATTGTCCAGGACAGAGCAGGCTTGAGCTATAACGACGTATCGCCGTGGTCAAATGGTGAGACAATCGGTGAAAGTCTATTGACGCCAACGCGGATATACGTCAAGTCTGTCCTGGCCGCCACGGAAAAGGACTTGATCAAAGGCATGGCACACATAACGGGTGGCGGCCTAACGGAGAATGTGCCCAGGATGTTGCCAAAGCATCTAGCCGCTGTCTTGGACGCCGCAACATGGAAGGTGCCGGAAGTATTGAAGTGGCTGAAGAAGACTGGTAATATGACAGAGGCAGGTGTTTTCGGTTGATCAATTGCTATTACCATTCCATTCATTTTGGGTCAAAAGACATGTCTCGAAGGGCCTTTACTTAAAAACTTGTCGTGCAACTCGACGCTTGCCCGGCCTGGGAAATGCTGACTCTGAATTTCTTTGACAGGCCGAATTTGCTAAGACATTCAACACGGGCCTTGGTATGGTGATGGTGGTAGGGAAGGACAAGCTGAGCTCGGCGCTTGAAGAATTGCAATCCGCTGGAGAGACGGTTTGGCAGGTTGGGAAACTAATCGAGAGGACGAATGACGGATGTGTGATTGAAAACATGGGGATTTGGGCACGAGGCCCAGATGAGAACTTCTGATTCGTATTAATACATCGAGCAGGATTCTGCCAACTCCGCAAATACTAATTGATCCACGAGAGGATCCTTTTCCAAAGTATTAGCAATATCCCTTCGACCATTAAGGTCCAATCCGTAGGGAACTCCAAAGTGTTAGTAAAGTGCAATACCTTGATACACACTTCCCCGACTCCGAAACGGTAAGTAAGATGGCATGTTTTGCCCTTACTCCTCGCTTGACGGTTGCTTATCCCGTGTCGAGGTGCCTAGTCTTAGCTTTGAATCAGTCATGCTGTGGTCAAACATTTGTTGCGGGGAGACAACACAGCACATCACTGGCCAGACGATTCAGAACATCTCGTCGACCAACATCACCTTCTGCGTCCTTCGTTTGCGCTGGAATCCTTCGTCTTTGCCTTTAGGCCTTGTGGCCACCACCTTTGCGATGCCATCACCGCCTACGTTTTCATCTATCTAAAACCGTCGATGTGAGAGTGTTCTAGCACATTAACACTATCTTCAGCCTCGGCTACCTAGTCAACTGCTCTCCTACCCGAGACACTACTCACTACACATCATTCGGATTCTGAAGGTGCTTCTTCAATAGCCTTTTCATATTACACCATCCTGCAAAGCCTGGTGAGCGATACCTTCCGACCTTGGCCTTTTGGTTGTTCTTTCTGCGTCAATAGTACGCGATGTTGCCAATCTGGACACAACCCTAGGTGTAAAAGTATGCTCGAGCCTCCTCGAATGCTGTAAGTCTTACGTCGAAACAGACTTAGCCTCACAGGAATTGAATGTGCAGAGGTAAATGGCATTGCCAGATCACCGGCTCATGAAGCTTTGCACTAACCACAAACTCCGAGCGCTGAAGGTGTCTGTGATAAATGAGAAGAGCTTATTGCAAGCAGTGTCTACTTATCCTAACATAAGGGGCCGGGAATGGCACAAGCTTGTAATGGACTGCGACGAAAGAAGGGGGACAATGTCGACACGAAGAGGGCCATTATGGATTTCGAGGGAAATCAAGCTCAGAATGTCAAATTCCACGAGGACAAGCACACTAGCGCTCCAACGAAGTCGGCCAAGTACCAACTTGAACGAACGAGGCTCAAGTTCGAAGAATTGGTCCGAGACCCGCCAGCTGAGGAAGATATGCACAGGCTCGCGAGCTAATTTGCAGCCATCATCAGAATTTGGCAGTATTATTGCGCCGATGAAGATGTCCTTGATGATAAGATCGAAATTCTTCCAGGGTTGAGACTAAGTCTATTTGAAGTCTTTGCTCTTGTGCCTGAAGAATACCAAGAGCTAATCATGGTGAACCATCCGCAACGATCGCCCTTCAAAAGCGGCTATAACAAGCGCTGGCTCTGTGAGGAAACGATGAACGTGTTCGTCAATCTTGATCAAGATAGGCGACAGGAACACGCATATTTTGGCGCCCACTTGATGAGTCTCGTCTCAGAGGATTACGATAAAGTCATGCAAGACGGCTCTGGATCGACATACCTCGAACATTAAATACACTTGATATCGCACCCTGAATATCAAACAGCAGGAGCTGTCGATCAGCAATACCGCTTTTCCAATACAGTAAAGAGGCTCGTGTACTTCTTCAACGACCGGGAAACCACTGGACGGTGGTAGCGACGGGTATTCATGAAGGCATTTCGAAGCACAGTCTACAACTCCAAGCAGTATGATCGTGAGAATACCATCTTTGACGCCGCAAAAAAGCAGTTGCCGAATCTTGAGAGGTTGATACAAACTGCCTCACAACTACCTGGGTCAACGGAAAGCTCGCACATCACTGCTGGTCGATCTTTTCAGCAAAACAACTCCAACGATTGCGATATCGTTGCAGTGCAAAACGCCATATACCTTCTTAATGGCGAAAAGCCTGACTTGAATCTGAATACCAAGCATGCTCGCATACAATTTGTGGCTCGGATCTACTCAAACTTGACGTCTATTTCGAGTACTTAAAGCAATGGGAATGGTCTTCTGTCAGGGCGAGCAAGCTCTGAACCTCCAGAGCCCGAAGGAGGTAAGGCCGCTCGCACGTCTGCTACCAGTAAGCACGACTCAAAGGACAGCGAGCACCCACCCGCCGAAAGCTCCCCCCAGAGAAGCCTCGTCGGTCAGAGCGGCTTGCCTCTGGCACCAAGAACGCTCAAGATAAGCATCCCACGAGACAAGTCTCCCGAATTTGCCAGCTCATCGACGACCAGAATCGAGTAGGGAATCTGTCCGGTTCGAAAAGGACCAGGAAATTTCAGCGGCCGTTGTCGCTCCCAGTCTTGAATCGTTTGCTTATTGCTCTGATTGACAAGCCATCAAAGGCGCCTCAAAACCCAGAGGACGCACTGTTTTGTACGCTACACTCAAGCGAACCGGCCGACTGTTCAGAATGTATGTGCCCGCCGCTCAAGGACTGGTTGGGCCCCATAAGTCATTTGCGCCTCTCAGATATTACTCCCACAAGTCTGTGACGATCTGACAAAGGACAACGCTACTACATCAGATCTTTTCCATATAATCAGAAGTTGTCTTAAGTAAAAGGCAACCCGGCGACAAGCGACCTACTAGCAAGCGATTCGACGAGGGCCGACCGAACCGGGAGAACATTCAGGTGGCCATCTGTCCTGTTTGCTTTAAGGGTTTCTGGAAGGTGGTCATATTCACTTTCAATAAATTCCTTTGTACAAGGCAAAAATTTGAGTCTGGCAGCAAATCGACTGGTCAGTGGCCACAGTTGGATGGTACATTAGAAAAGTGTCTCAAGGCTATCTATGGGCTAAAGGGTCAGAATTTAATATGGGACCGACTGGTGGAAACCGATGGAATACGACAGAATCAACGCAACTCTACAAGTGAAGATTCGGGAGTCTGGATCATAGAGTTCTGCTGAGCTTGGGTTGAGAGCTCAAAGCAGACTGCTTTGCTAAACCTCGAAGGGTTTTATATAGGCAAATATATCGCCCACCATCTGAAGAGCGTCAAAATTGCTAGAGTAAGAGTTGTGGTAATGCAGCAGCTTCAATACATGAACCATGAGTCTTCGCACAACGAAGCCGCAGTGCCTAAAGCTAAAGCAGTCTCTGACGATTCGAAAGACTTGCACAATGGCCTTACGAGGGGAAAAGTCGAGGATGAGCGGGACGAGACTAAGGGTGGCTCTTAGTTCTCCAGGGACGAGAGTGACAGTTGCTCCCAATACTCCGGAGATGCGAGTGATAGTAGCTTTAAATCCCCTGGGAACGAGAGTGATGGTATTTCTCGGAATATTGGGCTTTCTGGAGGGTCTGCGCAAGGTGGAGATCTCGACAACAGTGGTGATTGGGAGAACTTAATGGAATTTGACAGACTTGCGGCTGCGGAAACGTTGCTTTTTGTTAGAGACTCCGACTGTGATAGTCCGGCTTTCGAATCCGATGATGACGATGACGAGTCGACCGAAGAATGGAATTTCGAAGCGGAGGCTTGGGTAGAGCACGATGCTACTGTCAACGGTGATAATATCGACGAAACGGCGAGTAGGACTGTTGGAAATCGCTTATAACTAGGAATACCACTCGCTGAGTGTCTTGACATTTTCGAAGAAGGTTCCCGAAAGAACGCATTTACAGGAGAGCAGTGTGCGGAACTTCTTTACCTTTGATATTCACAAGTAACTCCGAATGACTTTCCAGAAGAATTTCGTGGCCGCCTAGAAGAAAAATTGCGCCAGTTCCGCATTTGGCTGGGCGGGATTTTGTCGTATTTATTTGAACTTGCGTTTAATCCATTCTGGCAATCTGCGGATGGCGACCGCTATAGAGTCATGGATCTAAGGATTCAGATCTGGTCTATCGCCAATAGTTCACTAGAGAGCAGGCAACTTCTGCTGGACTTATATACTGATCCACGTATCATACCATATGAGGTTCAGTACGCCCGGCCCTATAAGACTTGGACCACTGAATTATTTCAGCACCTGATGCAGGTCCAACTTGATGATAATGAACAGGTAAAAGCCATGTGGGGAACCTATGGCTTCTTGATAAAGGTTTCGCATCCCCAAAGGCAGACTACCACTTACTTCTGGTATAACGGAAGTGCCACCGGAGCTTTCGGGAGTCATGGTCTCTTTGGCCTTTACTCACGTCTCATCAATGTTCGTGAGAGAACGATGGTTATCGGAAAAGGGATGCCACGAGAGGGCTTCATACAGATGAGGAAGGCACGGAAAGCGTTGTTTGTTCATGAGATTGGCATAATGCCAAACGCGAGCACAAAGTACTATAAGACAAGTCAATTTCCGGTCGTGACTGAAAAAGCTGTTCTTCAATTTCAGCTCAAATACTCATAAGGAACTTGGAGACATACTTCCAGATTAGCGTCGATAGCATTGATCAAAAGTTTGATCCAAAGTGCATAATCAGCAAAGCCGCCGCTTCTTTAATCACTCACCTTCGGCCATAAGAGATGCCCGAGCCTCCTTGGAGTGGAGGAGATCGCGCCTTTGCGTATTGCGTCAATTCGGCTAGATATGTGTACGATATAGTCCCGACCAAGCTTCGGGAAGTTGTGAAAGAAATTGCTGATAACAACGAAAGAATTTATCTTTCGACCAATGACTATGCTACTATACATGATAAGTTGGGAGAGCTACATGAAGGTATCACGTTTACTTGAATCCCATAACCTTCCTAGTTGAAGAAGGGGTTTAAATTTTACTTTCAAATAAGAAGGGTATATTGAAAACTCAAATCTCGCATTCGGACGAGCTTCAGACTTTTAATAAACGAATGAGGCGCCGCTTTAGAGAGTCCTTACGAGATCTACTGGTCCGAAAGCTATCCTTTCTTAATCTCTATAAAGGAGTACCCCACTCGAAACGGTCGGGTCTTCGGTCCATTCGACGGATTCTATGCTACATCCAGATCATTGATAATTCAGGGTCATGACTGGGAGGAGATTGCGAGCCGGGCCCAGTCTCTGGCAGCAGACTCTAACAAATTATATTTTACCAGGGATGCGTGTCAAAACCACTAGTATTACTTGATCATATACTATGGTGCGATCGTCTTCTTCAAGAAATTATGGGACCATTTATCCGGTGTGTCTCAGATGGATCAATCACAGAGTGACACTAGATTTGGTTCTAGCATCGACCCTTACGAAGGTCCACATTTGGGATCAACATCGAGCCAGCAACCCTCTAGCCGGGACGAAACTTCCCAAGCAAATTCAAGCGCGTATTGATCACGTTATTGAATCATAGTACCGCGAGATCCTACAAGAAAGACATATTCCAGTACACTTCACACCTGTCGGGAGGATCGTGACTGAAAAATTGCGTCCGGGAGTAGCGATAGAGATTATACTGGAAATACTCGAGCCAGCAAAAGAACAGGTAAGCCGAGGCCAGGGTCGCGCCGACTCTATCCCACATATGATCCAGCTTCAAAATCGTTCATTTATCTAATACGTAGAGAATTACTATCGCAACAAGCTAAGAAGAAAGATGACACAAGAAAAGTGGAACTCGTTCACTGCTCTTCTGCCGTGGAAATACGGAACTAGCCAGCGACATGGTCGCATTAGAAGGCTTCGAACCGGTGTCTCTAAACGGTCTTTTTGGAATCGGCCCAACTCACTCGGAAAGCCCCCAGGAAGCGTGTAACGATGAGAAACTTGATCAACATGCCGGTGAATGGCAGTACCTTCGGACTAAAACCACTATGTCAACATCTCCAGGGCCGATATCGAATTCTACCCTAGATGGCCTCGAAAAGATGGGTGACTTGCCACGTCACATTGAGCTGAGTAATGGCCAATCAAAAGGACTTCCTTCGAAAAAGGTCATCCTATGTAATTGCGATACAGCGCTTTCTGACTTGGATTCGAAGCTGATTCAAACTTCGAAGTATCTTTAAGTAGTACGACGATCTACTGCCCTCTTTCCAAAGACGAAGACGGATGTAGTATCTACCAAATTAAGTAAGCAGGAAGTTCGAGAACGAAAGTGTGATGCCTGCTTCCGAGGGGGGGAAATCTGCGATGGCGTGCCACCTTTCACGATAAAATGTTCAGCTTGCGTAAAGAAAGGGGGTAGATGCGTTATACAGGGGACCGACCGTCCATCAAAACAACCAGACGAGCTGAAATTTCGGCATTCCGTCAAAAACGACTCTTTTTGCGGTGGCACACCACCCTTTGATACTGAAGAAACCAAATGCACACGGTGCAGACGGTGCAGATTACAATGCACCGCCCAGGGAAAAGCACCAACCTGGCAAGACCCTACTACAAAATGTCGCTACTGTCTCCGTTGCAAACGTAGATGTGACGGGACTCCGCTATTCGCTGCAAAATACACGCCTTGCAAGAAAGCAAAACTTATTTGCGTTGCACAAGATGTTCTATATGAAACTAGGCAATCTATGAAGGACAAAAGCAGACGAAGTACAGGACTATGCGTGCCGGGGTCCCACAGCGATTTAGACTCGGAACATTCAGATAGCGGCGACGATCTAGATATGGTTGATGGAGATGGTGATAATGATCATGGTTCAGTTGACGATGAAGACCCAAATGGCGATGCGGGTCAAGGAGGAGTAAATGATTCTGTAAATCAAGACTGCGCCCAAGCTCCGGATCAACCGACGAATAGAGGCAAATGAAAACGTATAGCTGGCTTCTCCCAGAATAGAACAGGACATACATCGTCCGAGAACCTCCTGCACGAAGACGAAGGAAGCTTGCAACAAAAGAAGGCGATGATTAGCTAGGCAGACCAAGCAGCTCGTTCTACACGGCCCAAAAGGAAGGCGTCTCAGGCTGCCTCTGACCTTATGACTTAGCTAGGAACCTCCGAGTCGAATCGCGATCTTGGAGATCTTCGCTAAAGGTATAAGCCAGTAAGCGCTACGGGAATGGATGCGAAGGCAAGCGTGATAGCGGGCGCTGCTACTGGGCCCCTAGCAGAACTTCCATACCGTCCAGCATTCTCCGGGGGTTGATTCCTCCATTGGACTACCACCTCCGCCACCTCACTGACTTCACTTACATTTCTTTAACTGGAGGGGACAACAAGCCTAAATGGGGTTGAGGTAAACAATTGCTCAAATGCTAAACAAACAGGGGTGTCTATGTAGAATAGAAGTGGTGTCTATCCCACTTCTATTCTATCCAACTCCGCCAGAGGACAAGATCGTAGATAACAGAAGTTGTAGTATCTTGGCAACCGGCTGAAAGGGTGTTAAAAGCAGCGTCTAAGCCAGTGAGAAAAGATGCTCTTGGGCCGTCTCTCCATCTGAATTTTATTATTATTCTAATGTTGGAGGACTTCGATTTTCAGCCCTCTCTACGATTGGCTTACATTCTAGCCTAGCAGTGAGGCCCTAATGCTCGGACTCGGGTGGGTGGCGAGGGTGGCTCGGTATGTATCGTACCTGTAAAAACTCTGTAGTAGCGCGGTTTTTCCCCGTCGGCCCCGCAAACGCACACCAAAATTCGGGATTTCATAGCAAATTGATAAAATCCACCTAATTACTTGATATATAACTAATTGCCACGTCCCAAACGGTTAAGTTTAAAGCTATATAGGTAACCTTCTTACTGTATTAATTTCTCAGCCCTATACGGGCGCAATAGATACACCACTACCTATATCACCGTCGCTATTAACTAGAGACCCTAGGGTAGCTATACGCCTCTCTATAGGTATCTCGAAGAAGAAGGCTAAAGTCGTCGAACCCCCTATTACTACTAGAGCCTCTAGGAGGAGGCCTATAGCGAAGAAGGCCCCCGTAAAGCCTCTACTAAAGAAGGCCCCTCTACTAAAGAAGGCCCCCGTAAAGCCTCCTACTAGGAGAGCTCCTAGCGAGAAGACCCTAGGTAAGAGGCTAGAGGTTCTAGTCGGATATTTAGACGATAACTCTATAGATAACGATAAGGAGGTCCCTAGCCCTAGTACGTAAGACGCTACCGCTATCTTAACTAATATAAGGAAGGAAATCGGCCTATCGCTAGCTAGTTAACGAATTCGAGAAGAAGAAGAAGCCGAAGACCGTTAGATTACTCGGGATATAAAGAAACGTTAGGCTCTCGAGGCCGCGAGACTATTAGTTATTAAGATAGAGAAGGAGAGATCTAAGAAGGAGTTCGATAAGTCGTAGTATACTATTATCTATATAGCTAGGTTTAATAACGATAAACCGTACCTCTATAAGGATACTACTACCTATACCGTTATAGGCGAAGGTAAATACTTCTACT
>JAABUP010008104.1_pt1 | contig 13574 bp, 18 predicted proteins | sample 5559201 | NCBI WGS metagenome assembly JAABUP01 (sample SAMN10711887, study PRJNA513373) | rock metagenome | isolation source: Antarctica rocks | place: Antarctica | reverse complement strand
GCTGCCCGCACCCGTCGCCGCTCTGCGCGATCTGCTGTCCGCAGCGGACGCGGTTGTCCTGTGCACCCCGGAGTACGCGGGCGCCCTTCCGGGAGCGTTCACGAACGCCCTGGACTGGACCGTGGGCAGCACCGTGTTCAGCGACAAGCCCGTCGCATGGATCAAGGTTGCTGCAGACGCTCGCCGCGGCGAAGGAGCCCACGCCGAACTGGCCACTGTGCTCGGGTACGTCCAGGCACGCGTGCTGCCTGAGGCCTGCACGCACGTGCCCCTCGACCGCAACGCCGTCGACGCTGACAACGGGCTGATCGCCGACGACACGACTGTCCATGCCGTCACCGGCGCAATCGCCGCAGTGTTGGCCGCCATCGGCGCGGCCGTCACCCAGTCGCGGTAACCGATGGCTGAACGACGACGTGGATCCGTCAGGGCTGGATCAGCGCGCCCGCACTTCGTCCGAAGCCGAAGCCGTTTGACCCGAAGATGTGACCATGGAGATGTTGCCCAGTTCGGTACTCGTCGACAGCCGGTACTCGGTGCCGGCGGTGGGAGCCGCGACGAGCGGGATGGCGTGGTTGCGCGCTCACGTTCCCCGTTTCGTCGACGGCGCGACGCACCGTCGACGTCGGGCTCTGGTGGATTGGGAGGTCGAGCGGCTCGAGTTGTGTCCGTATGAGCACAGCCCCACCAAGACGCTGCTGAGCGCCCTCGGGTTGGACTCGGCGCTGGAGGCGGACGTGGCCCTGGTCGCCGGGGCCTACCAGCCGCACGCCCCGCAGTCTCGGGCTGCCGACGATGCTGCCGATCGGCTGGTTGCTCGGTGCGGCGGCCGCGGCGAAGTCTCAGCCGCGCGGGTGTGCGTGCTGGCACAGGCGCACGTGGCCACCCTGGCCCTCATCGACCACCTGCGGCGAGACCTGACTTTGCCGCCGGTACCGACCACACGGCGGACGGTCCCCGAAGGAGCGGAAGTTCTGGTTGACCTCACCGATGCGCACTTTGGGCGGGGCCCGCACCGATGCCCGGGCGAGGCCTTGGCTTATCGGCTCGCTGCGGCGGCGCTGGCATGACCTTCGCCGCGTTGCACCGCCCGGGTGATCCGTTCGTGCTGCCCAACGCCTGGGATGTCGGGACGGCACGCGCGCTGGTCTCCGCCGGGTTCCCTGCGGTCGGGACCACGAGCCTGGGGATCACCGCAGGCCGCGGATTGCTCGACGGCGCCAGGGCCGGGTTGGAGCTAACCGTCGGGCTCACCGAGCAGCTGCTCGCTTGCCGGCTGGGAGCCTGGGTCACCTGCGATCTGGAGGACGGCTTCAGCGATGACCCCACCCAGGTTGCCGCTCTCGTCCAATCACTCGGTGTTGACGGGGTGAACCTGGAGGACTCCACCAACGGCGTACTCGTCGACCCCGAGCTGCACGCCCGCAGGATCGCTGCGGTCAAGGCCGCCTGCCCGCAGGTGTTCCTCAACGCCCGCACCGACGTGTTCTGGGTCGGTGACCGCGACCTGACCTCGGCCGTGGAACGGCTGCGGCACTACGCCGACGCCGGCGCCGACGGGGTCTTTCTTCCCGGCGACCTGGACACCGCCACCATCGAGGCGGTCATCACGTCCGTCGATCGCCCGCTCAACGTGCTGGCCTCGCCCACCCTGACCCGCGCCACCATGGGCGAGGCAGGTGTGGCACGTATCAGCACCGGCTCGTTGCTCTACCGCGCTGCCCTCATGTGCACCGTCACCGCCGCCGTCTCCGTCCGCGACGATCAACGGCTCCCCGCTGCCATGGGCTACGACGACGTTCAGGCCTTGCACCGCGCAGCCCGGTAGCTGGGCTCACGAAGCCTCCAACGCCACCAAGATCGCCGCGCCCTCCTCCGTCAAGCGCACCGCACGGCTCGACGGCCGCTCGACGACCCAACCGTTCTGACGAAAAAGGTCCAACAGGTGCGCCCCCAGACGACCACCGAGATGCGCCCGCCGCTCGGTCCAGTCCAGGCAGCCGCGCACCATCGGTCGCCGAGACGATCCCCCAACAGCGTCCAGGTTGAGGCGTTGGACCACCCCGGGGTCGGAGCCGGCCAGCCGCAGAACGTCGACGGTTTGGCCCGGCTGCAGCCGCGGTAGCACACCCGCGACGAGCAGCAGATCGGTGACCCGCAACCCCAGCGATCCGGCCAGATGGTCATAACAGCGGCGCCCACCGCGCAGCTCCTGGGCCACGCGGTGCTGGCGCAACGAGCGCACCGGCACAGGTGGAGCAATCGCCTGCAACGCCTCCAGAGCTTGCGCCACCTCGACGCTGGCGAGAGTGAAATATCGGTGCCGACCCAAGACCGACACCGACAACAAGCCATGCTCGACCAGCATCCTCAAGTGCTCACTCGCCGTGGACGGCGCCACCCCGGACAACCGCGCCAGCTCACCGGCCGGCAGAGACCTGCCGCCCAGCAGGGCCGTCAGCATCCGCCCCCGGGCTGGCTCCCCGATCGCCCGCGACGGAACCGAAAGATCCACCTCTGCACCGCTTGCACTCATGCTCATAACGGCAACCTAACCCCGACATGGTTCGCCAGAGCACGAACTGAGGCGGTGGACTCTTACCGACCCGTAGCGGGCCTGACCCTCCGACCCGGGCGGCGTCACGTCGGAATCGTCCTTCGACAACACATGACCGCCCGCCATCCCCTTCCGGGTGATACGCGGGCCCCGTCCGGGGCGCGGTGTGGGTGGGTCAGACCAAAATCAACACACCCCCGGGGCGTTACTCGCGGATTCGGGTCAGACGTCGCGGTCGAACGCGCGCACCGCGTCGGCGGTCACAGCCGTTTCGGCGTCGTCGGTGGCGTTCTGATGGGATTCCGCGGCACGCTCGGCGGATGCCATCGTCGCGTGATCGTCGTCGGACCATCCGCAATAGCAGAACGCCGAAAACATCCGACGGACTGGTACTTCGCCCAGCACTTCCACCTTGATCCGGTGATTCCCGGATCACTCGGCGTCGAGACCATCATCCAGGCCGTCCAGGAATGGATGGTCGACACCGGGACCGGAGCCGAACTCGACGATCCTGACTTCATCCTGCCCGTCGGGACACCTCTGGAATGGAAGTACCGGGGCCAGTTCCTCCCCACCGACAGCCCCATGACCCTCGAGGTCCACATCACCGGCATCGAGCGACGAGCCGGTCGGGTCCGCGTCAGCGCCGCCGCGAGTATCTGGAAGCCGGGTCTGCGGATCTACTGGGTCAACCGCGTCACCGTGGAGCTGCGGGAGCCCGAGGCTCCGGCGTGGTCCGACGCCGGGGTGTGAACTGTGGTGGACGTAGCGAGGTGACCAACGAAGTCATGGACGGCGGGGTTCTCCTCATCCGAACGCCACGCCGCGTACAGCTCGAGAGCCGGTGTGGGCTCGACCAACGAGACCACGGTGGCACGGCCGATTCCGGGGGTGGCCCGGACCACGCCGGTCTCGGTGCACGACGTGAAACCGACCAGGCCCCGCAACTTGATCATGAGCAGCGTGGCGCACGGGTCATCGACAGTCTCGGCGACGTTCAGGCTGAAGCCGGCCCGACCGGCCCCGTTCACGATCGCGTCATACATCATGGGGCTCTGCGCGCGCTCGCACAGCACGCACGAGCGTCGCGCCAGCTCGCTGAACCGGATGGGACCGCCACGCGCGAGCGGGTCATGGCGATTGACGACCGCGACGATCTCGACACCGTGCAGTTTCCGCACGGACAGACCCATCGCGGGAGGGCGGCCGAAGATGAGCGCCACATCCAGGTCACCCGACCGCAGGCCCTCCAGTTGCGGGCCCGTCTTCGCTTCGTGCAACTGCAGCCGGATCCCCGGCGACTCCTCGAACGTCCGCTCCACCGCGTGCGGTAGGACGGACTGGCTGGCGAGCATGCTGTAGCCCACCGACAGCGTGCCGAGCCGGCCGAGCGAGGCCTGTTGAGCAGCCGTGCGTGCCGCATCGATATCGAGGAGGATCGCCCGGGCGCGGTCCCTCAACTCCGTGCCGGCGGCGGTGAGCGCAACCTGGCGCGATGTCCGGGTCAGCAGCCGAACGCCGACGTCGAGCTCGAGCTTCTGTATCTGATCGCTCAGGGCCGACTGCGTCATGTGGATCTTGCTGGCTGCGCGCGTGAAATGCAACTCCTCGGCTACGGCGATAAAGGACTTCAGGTGCCGAATCTCCACTGTTTCTCCTCAGCCTGGCCGCGACGGATACCGAGTCGGCGCGGCGCTGCGCCCTGCCGAGTGTAGGCCCGGCCGTGACCAACAGCAGATGAACGCTCCACCACACCTCGCACCTGCCGATACGCGCACCACCGCCAGAAATGGCCGCCCAGTCGTGAAGAGCAGAAGGCGGCCGATGTGGAGTCTCGCAGAAATTATCGTGAACTTTTGAGCAACCTATCGGCTCAGCACACTTCCGGCGCAGTGGTCGATCTAATCGAAACCCTCATCAACTGACCATCATTCTCGATCGTGTCGAGGACCGGTGCCAGGGCACCTAGGAAGGCCGCAGAGCCTGCCATGTCGGACGCTAGGAATAATGCGCCGGCATGAACCGTTCGCGCACCGTTGAGGAGATGCGGCGAATCCGGAACCTCCACGACACCACGCGTCGGCGCAGTCTCCAGGATGAGCAGACCGGCATGATTGTTGAACGGTACCGATCCCTGCAGAATCTCGCGGATGCCATCGTAGTCAGGTGTGTCGGAGCAGTACGGACCGAAGGCCGCGAAAGCCGCGGGAGCGGACCCGAGCGAGGGATTTTTGATCATGTATCTATCATATCCATTGCGGATGAATATCCGCCGAACTGAATCTAACGAATCGTTCTTGATTCACGACGCACTCGCTGCGAGCGGCACTCGCGGTTCGTCGATGCGCGCCCCGGTCCGTTCGTCGAAGTAATGCAGTACCGGAGGTTCGACGGCGACTCGGATACGTTCGTCGAGGTGGACGCGGTCCGTGGCCGAGAGCATCACGGACCAGGTTCCGGCCGGCCCGCGGCAGTGCGCGAGCCGGTGCTCCCCCGCGAACTCGATGACATCGACCACGCCTTCCACCACGAGTCCGTCGGCTCGCGCCTCGAAGCCGGTCGAGGTGATGAGCCGCCCGTCGGCGGGACGCCACCCCACCACGGCCTCCGAGCCACCGGACGGGGCCAGGTTCATCGCCGGGCTGCCGACGAAGCGGGCGACGAACGTGTTCGCCGGGCGGTTCCAGATCGTCTCGGGCGGCCCGGCCTGTTCGACCTTGCCCGCGTCGAGGACGACGAGATGGGTCGCCATGGACAGCGCTTCCATCTGATCGTGGGTGACCAGGACGAAGGTGCCCTGCACCTCGCGGTGCAGGCGGATGAGTTCAGCCCGGGCCTGGACCCGTAGCTGTGCGTCCAGGCTCGAGAGCGGCTCGTCGAGCAGCAGTACCGGCTTGCGACGCACGATCGCGCGGGCCAACGCCACACGCTGGCGTTCGCCCCCCGAGAGCTCCGACGGGCGACGGTGCTGTTTGTCGCCCAGCCCCAGCATCTGACAGGCCGCGTCGACCCGCTCGTCGATCTCGCGACGACTCGGTCCGGCTCCGCGGGAGTGCTTGGCCTCCAGGCGTAGCGCGAAGCCCACGTTGCCTGCGACGGTCAGGTGTGGGTAGAGCGCGAAGTCCTGGAACACCATGGCGACGTCGCGGGTGCCTGCGGACTCCGTCGTGACGTCGGTGCTGCCGATCCTGACCCGGCCCCGGTCGGGGATCTCCAGCCCGGCGATGAGGCGCAGGGCCGTCGACTTGCCGCACCCTGACGGACCGACCAGTACGGTGAGCGACCCTTCCGGGACGGTGAGCACCGGGCTGTCGAAGGCGACGTGGTCGCCGTAGCGCTTGACGACACCGTCGAGTTCGATGCCGGAGGACCGTGGCCGGAGGGTCGTGTGTGGTTCCTGCGTCGTCGTGTTCACCTGAGACCGGATTGGAGGAAGGCGTCGGTTATCCGCCGTGAGGCCATGAGATAGATGACCACCACCGGCACCGAGGTGATCATCGCCGCGGCGAGCAGCGGTCCGGAGCTGGGACCCTCCTGGTTGGAGAAGATCTGCAGACCGGTCTGGATGGTCGTGCGCGCAGCACTCGGCGCGATGAGGGTCGGCCAGAGGTACTCGTTCCAGGTGTTGATGAACACCAGGATGGACACCGCGCCGATCGCCGGCCGTAGCTGCGGTACCACCACCAGCCACAGCGTCTCCCACGACGTCGCACCGTCCACCTCGGCGGCGTTGATCAGCGATCGGGGCACGTCGAGGAGATGCTGACGGATCAGCAGTACCGCTAGGTGGCTGGTGCCAAACGGCCCCGATTCGGAGCCAGGAACGAATCGGACAATTCGCGAAGCGCTGAGCTGGCCGTGGAGGGCCGAACGGCCATCACCGGACCAAATGACGTGCACGCGAGCGACGAAGTTCGGGCGGGTCGTCATGCGTGAAATGAAAGACACCAGCCACCTAGGGCGCACGCACCCGCCTGCGGGATGATCAGCCCGGCGAAGGTGTCGCGCCATCCCAGCGATGTCGTCAGCAGGAACTGCGGGATGATCAGCGCCTGGGCCGGCACGATGAGCGCCACCGTCATGGCGACGAGCACCGCGTCCGCCCAGCGCGGCCGGTAGCGCACCAACGCGTAGCCCGCCGACACCGCCAACACGATGTGCAGCACCGTGACACCAGCGGACATCACCAGGGTGTTCAACAGCATCTGGCCGATGGGGAAGTTCTCGAGCACCGCGGCGTAGTGCTCCAGTGACGGTGGGTCTGGCAACGACATCGAGAACAGCGCGTTCGCCGGCCGGAACGACGTGACCAGCGCCCACAGCATGGGGAAGAGCACGACGAACGTGGTGCCGACGAGGACGAGATGCCGTAACGGCGTACGGAATCCGACCGGCCGCGCACTCATCGGGCCGACCTCCGACGACCCGCCACCGCGCGCACCCCTGCGTAGACCACACCGACCATCACCAGCAGCACGACGGCCGCCGCCGCCGCGGTCCCGATGTCGAAGAACGTGAAGCCGTAGGTGTAGAGGCGGTAGTAGATGTTGTCGGTCGCGCCGTCGGGTCCGCCCTGGGTCAGCAACGACACGGTCGTGTACACCCACTGGCCGGCGAGCACCACGCACAGCAAGCCCAGCAGCGTGACGGAGCGGCGCATCTGGGGGAGCACGAGCAGCCGCGTGATCTCACCCTCCGTCGCCCCGTCCACCGCTGCGGCCTCGAAACAGCGACGGTCCAGCGCCGAGAGGGCCGCCGAGAACAGCAGTACGTTCAGGCCGATGATCTTGGAAGCCGTGATCAGCACGATCGTCGGCAGCGCGGTGCCGGCGTCCCCGAGCCAGTTGGGCTGTGGCAGCCCGAGGTGCCCCAACACGGTGTTGGTGACGCCCTGGAGCGGGTTGAGCATGAACTGCCACGCCACTGCGTTCGCCGCGGGAGCAAGCACCACCGGAAGGAACAGCAGCGCCCTGTACGCCGAACTGGCCCGCCCGGGCCGTTTCCAGAGGGCGATCGCGATGGCGAGGGGGATGACCGTGGCGAAGGGCAGCATCAACACCACGTACAGGACCGTCCGCCACAGAGCCCCGAGAAAGTCGGGATCCTGCGCCAGCGTGAGGTAGTTCTCCCACCCGACGAACCGCACGTTCGGCGACGTGAGGTTCCAGTGCACCACGCTGAGCAACCCGGTCGCCACGAGCGGGAGGTAGACCCACACGATGACCGCGAGCAGCGCGGGCGCCGAGTAGAGCAGCGGGCGCCCGGACGGGGCAGCGCTCGGCCCGACGCCCCGGCCGGTCCGGTCCGGGGCCGGCGGGGCCAAGGCGTCGGTGGACGTCACGGTGCTCCGGTGAGCGAACGGATCTTTGCCGCGGTGTCGGCGAGGGTCGTCTGGGGGTCGGCTCCCCGCAGCACGACCGGTTCGACCGCCTGGTTCTGCAGTGCCAGCACCGCCTGGTTCGCTTTCTTCCCCGCGAAGGAGGTGTAGGGACGGACGTCCGCGAGCTGGGCGACGGCCGGCAGCAAGAGCTTGTTCTGGGCGAAGTAGCCGCCGAGGTAGGCGGGGTCGCTGACGATGGAGGGACGCAGCGGCAGGTAGCCGATCTCCTTGGTCAGGATCGTGAAGCCCTGCGCGCTGGTGAGGAACTGCACGAACTTCCAGGCCGCCTGCTGGGTGGCCTTGTCCTTGCTCAGCACGGCCAGCCCGGCACCGGAGTACGTCGGGGCGGCCGGCGCGCCGAACGACGGAAATCCTGCCGTGCGGAGGTCGAACTTGCCGGTCGTCGACTTCTGGATCGACGTCGCTCCGGAACAGGTGAACACGAACATGCCGATCTTGCCACCGGTGAACGCAGCAAGGGCGTCGTCGACACTGACCGACGGCTGGAGACCGGACCGCGTGAGATCGCTGAGGGTCGAGAGCGCACCGACCACCTGCGGCGAATCCACCGTCACCGTGCCCGAACCATTGACGAGCGCGCCACCGTTGCTGTTGACGACCGACTGGGTCATGTAGTCGCTCTTGCCGGTGTCGGCCACCCCGAAGTAGACGCCCTGCGCGCCGGTCTTCACGATCGCCGCAGCCGCGGTCCGGATCTCGCTAACGGTCTTGGGCGGGTTGTTCGGGTCGAGGCCCGCTTTGCGGAAGAGATCGGCGTTGTAGTAAATCATCGGGGTTCCGATGCTGAACGGCATGATGTCGACCTTGCCGCCCGTGCTGACCGCCTTCATGATGTTCGGCTCGATTCCTGCCGTGGCGGTGGCCCATTCCTGGGGTGCCGGAATGTCCTGGACGGGCACGAGCGGCAGGTTCGCCCGTGCCTCGGCCGCCTTGCTCCAGCCCAGCTGCACCACATCCGGTGTCGCTCCGGCTGCGACCTCGGTCCGCAGCTTGGTCAGGACATCCTGGACCGCCACCGGTTCTGGAGCGATCTTGATCCCGGGGTTCGCCGCCTCGAACGCGCTGATCAGGTCCTCGATGCCCTTCGTACAGCAGGCCGTCTGGTAGTTGTAGGACATGAACCGCAAGGTCACCGGTTCGACGGCCGCGGTGGACCCGGCCGTCGAACACGCGGACAGCAGCAGGACGAGCACGGCCGTGACCGCGGCCGTCACCGACCATCGAGGCGCACGCCGGACCGGTCGGCCACCAGCATCTGTCAGATCCACAAGTATCTCCGATCTTCATTGTTCACCGATCGCTTAATGTTCGATCCACAGACACCGGCCATGACAATTCAGTCTTTGTCAGTATCAGCGGGCGGGCGGAGCGACTCGACCGTCGACACAAGCTGAGGAATGGCGGAGCCTTCGTACTCGCACAGATCGACAGGGGCCCGGAACGAAGCATCAACATGCCCATCTGCAATGATCCATTCGACGACGCCAAGTTGTTCGAAATGCGACGGCTCGGTTTCGGTCTGGCCCACGAAACCGGTCGAAGGTGCCCACACCTCGAGCAGATCAGACCGCACCCGCCGGCGGTAGCGGTGCAGATGCCCGGAGCCGACGGCGCGGACAGCGTCGAACCCGGGCAGGTTGGTCAGCTTGCGACGGGCTGCTGCCGCAACGTTGACCTGCTGTGGCTGCGGTCGGCGGCGCGGACACCACAACGGCTTGTGCAAGAACAACACCGTGGGTCGTCCACCGGTCGCGGCGAGGGCCTCGCTCAACCAGTCCCACTGCTCACTCTCTTCCGGGAGGTCGGACCCAAGCAACTCGCTGTTGATCCCGATAGCGGCACCATCGGAGCCGAGTTCCAGGAAGCGATCCTCGCCGAAAGTGGCCCGATGGGCGGCGATACGCTCCGAGGTCACCTGCAATCCCATCCAGGCCGGCGATCCGGGCTCGCCGACGTCGTGATTACCTGGCAGAATCCGAACGGGCGAAGTGAAAAGAGAATGCAGCTTACGGGCAGCTTCTCGGTCTCCCAACTCGTCTGGCGACGCGGCTACAAGATCTCCGGTGTTGACAACCAAGTCAGGGCAAAGAATGTCGTTGACAAAGGTCACAATGCGCTCGAAGTTATCGTTTGTAACCCCTCCACGTCCTGACAGATGAGTGTCCGAAATCTGGACGATCCGCATCAACATCGCTCCTTCATATCTGTGCCCGTCAGTGCACCGGTACGCATCATTTAGACGCTACCCTTCTAGCGTCTTTGAATTACCGGACTTCCCATGCCTAAACCACTGCCACCATAGTCTGGACAGACTTGAAGGTCGACAGATGATCGGAAGCAACGATAGATACGATCCAGCCGTCGATAGAATGGGCCCCGAACACCGCCTCCTCGCGGGCCCGATCGACGACCACGAGGTCTCCGCGTGCACCGGGGTCGGCCAGGGTGGAACCCCGGCTCGGCGCGAAAGCGAACCCCGCACCCTCGATGACCGGACGCATCGCGTCCTGCCCGGTGACCAGGACGTCGTGCCCTCGGGCCCGGAGAGATCGGGCGAAGGACAGCCCCCGTGGCGCTTCTACCCTGACGACAGCATCGCCTGCGACCGGCTCTGTCAACACGCCATCCACCGCCTCGTGCATCGGCTCAACCCGATGCGTCCACTGTGCGCTGCACCCCACGTGATCGTGTGGAAGATGCCCAGGTGATACGTCAGACGCCGCGACCATGCCGGCGGGCGCCTGTCCTCGCACGCCCGCCCGGGTCCAAGTTTTGGTCGTGGCCCGCCTCCCGCTCGTGGACTCCAGCGACGACAACGCTGACGTCAAGGACGTCGACGCCCTGTTCGCTCGGGCCGTGGCCGCCGGCGCCGAGGTCGTCATCGAGCTGGCCGACCAGTTCTGGGGTGACCGGTACGCCCGCCTGCGCGATCCTTTCGGGCACGAGTGGTCACTGGCCAGCAGGATCGAAGACCTCTCACCCGATGAGATCCATCACCGCGCCGTGTTCGGGGCACCCGCCCAACCCGCGTCCCCGCGGTGAGCGACGTCAGCATGCCCACCAGCACAAGCTTTCGCTCCACAGTCGAACTCGGTGGCAAGACGGCGACCGGTATCGAGGTCCCCGCCGAGGTGGTGGCCGCGCTCGGGTCGAGCAAACGACCCGCTGTTCTGGTCACCATCGCAGGCCACAGCTACCGAACGACCGTCGCCTCAATGGGCGGACGTTTCCTGGTGCCGCTCAACGCCGAAAACCGCGCGGCGGCCGGAGTCACCGCAGGCGAGCAGGTCGAGGTAGAAATCCAGGTCGACACCACGCCGCGCGTCGTCACACTGCCCCCCGACCTCGACGCTGCCTTGGCGGGCGAGCCCGCAGCAGGGAAGTTCTTCGAGTCCCTGTCCTTCACGCATCGTCAGGAATGGGTCCGCTGGATCGACGAAGCAAAGAGAACGCCCACCCGGACAGCACGAATCAACCAGAGCATCGCCGCGCTGTGCGACCGCAGACGAACGCACTGAAGCCCACCTTGTAGCTCACAATGCTGGGCTACGTTCGCACGCCAGTATCTTCTCGGGTCGACTCGGCGAGCCTTGATAGCCCGCGGACGAACACGGTCCCATCCGGTGCGCCGAGGGTGGCGAGCAGGTCGGCTTCCATGGCGCGGATGTCGCGGCGGCAGGCGGCGAGCAGGTTCCTGCCGGCGTCGGTGAGGGTGACGACGCGGTTGCGGCGGTCGTCGGGATCCGGTGTGCGGTGCAGCAGTCCGCGGGCTTCCAAGTGGTCGAGATTGGCGATCAGCCTGGTCTTGTCCCGGCCTACCGCGGCCGCGAGCTGGGCTTGGGTGGGAGCGGAGTCGTGTTCCAAGCCGCCGAGCACGACGTAGTCCCACATCTCGATCCGGTAGGCGCGCAGCAGCGGCAACTCCCGCTGAGCGACAGTCGAGGTGAGCCGGTGCAGCAGGACACCCAGATCGGGTCGGTCACGCGCCATGACTCAGCACTGTATCCGTTGACATACCATCTACAAACGTAGACGATAACCAGATGCACACGGGTGATGATCTCAGGCTGCAGCACCGCCGAGCTCTCGCGCAGGCCGGCGAGATCGTCGCACCCATTCACGCGGGCGACCTGGCACGATCGACGCCGTGCGCAGGCTGGGACCTACAGACGCTGCTGACCCACATGATCGGGCAGAACGACGGGTTCGCCACCGCAGCCACTGCCGGCCACGCGCCCCGCTCGGCCTACACCCGCCAGACAGTCACCGTCAGCGACCTGGCCTCGGAATGGCACCGGTCCGCAGATCGGGTGCTGGCCGCGTTCGCCCACGCCGACACCGGGGACCAGGTGCTGCTGATCGAAGTCAATCCGGACAGCCCCGTCCCGGTCGCCACCGCCGTGGGCATGCATCTGCTCGACACCGTCATCCACACCTGGGATGTCGCCAGCAGCCTAGGCAACCCCTACCGGCCCGATGACGAACTCCTCGACATCGTGGCCACCGGCGCCAGACGGGTTCCGGCAGGTGCCTCCCGAACCGGGGCCGCGTTCGCCCCAGCGCTCACCACCGACCCGGCCGACCCATGGCTCGAAACTCTCGCACTACTCGGACGCCAGAACGCCACCTGAACCGACACGCGGCAACAGTGCCGATCGAGGATCCTCAACCGAACTCGGCGACGCGCCAACTCGGTCGCGGCGTCAGCGCTGGTAGAACATCATGGCTGGCGTGTCTGATCTCGTCGTCGTCACCGGGCCGCCCGGGGCGGGCAAGACCACGGTGGCCCGCTTCCTCAGCCGCATGTTCGAGCCAAGTGCGCTGGTCGCCGGCGACGACTTCTTCGCGTTCATCGACCAGGGCTACATCCCACCGTGGACCGCCGAGGCCCACCAGCAGAACACGACCGTCGTCGAAGCCGCCGCGGCAGCAGCCGGACGGCTGACCGTTGGCGGGTACACGGTGGTCTACGACGGCGTCATCGGCCCGTGGTTCCTCGAAGCCTTCGGCGAGGCCGCCGCGCTCGACTGTCTTCACTACGTGCTGCTGCTCCCACCCGAGCGGGACTGCATCGAGCGCGTTCGGTCTCGCGTTGGACACGGCTTCACCGACCTCGACGCCGCCCGCCACATGTATCGCGAGTTCGCCAACGCGAACATCGATCCCCGCCACGTCGTGACGCTCGCATACGCCCCCGACGACATCGCTTCGTCCATCTTCGAGTTGGTGCGGTCTGGCTCGCTCCGGGTGGCCACCGCACCATCCGCTCGTCCCAGCTAGCGATCGGCATGCGCGACGGCGCACCTCATCCAGCGGCGGCACCGTCGCGTCTGGCCCGTCAGCGCGTCCCACATATGTCTCGTGCGGCCTCGGTGCCGGACATCAGTTAGGGCGCGGTGAGCCTAGCCTGCACCTTGGCAACTGTGCGGCCGAAGGCGCTGGGGTCGTCGAGGGCGCGGGCGGGCACGATCGCGCCTTGGATACCGGCGACGGTTTCCTCGGCGAGGCCTGTGGCTTGTCGGCGGTCGCGGCCGGATCTGATCAGTGCGTCGGCGAGGGCCGCGACCCAGCGCGCGAAGTAGTCCTGCACCTGGGTCTGGAATAGATCGCGCCCAT
>JAABUP010008103.1_pt1 | contig 13576 bp, 20 predicted proteins | sample 5559201 | NCBI WGS metagenome assembly JAABUP01 (sample SAMN10711887, study PRJNA513373) | rock metagenome | isolation source: Antarctica rocks | place: Antarctica | reverse complement strand
GTGAATGAGCTACCTGAAGATCCAACTTGATCTTGTCATAATCCAAGGCAGGCAGCATGCCAGGTTGGGTGTACAGCCACTGCTCCAAAGGATCCAAGCTGGTCAGTATGACGCTGTGTCTGATGACCCCTGCCCCACCCTCCTTCCCAAGCTGAGACAGCGAGGCCCCCACCATGCTCCCCTCTGTCTTGTCACCCACAGCAGGGCTGTCAGCTGCTGCCTTTGGCCTGAGGCCTGCCAGGTCTTGGCTGCTTTGTACACTGGGGCCCATGGGGCTTTGGCCGGGGCTTTGACTGTGTTCAAGGCCAGGACAGACATAGCCTTGACTGCCTTCTGCATCAACTCCTGTGAGGCCCTGCCTCTCCTCTGGGCTCTGAGCCAAATTGCCAGTGCTGTCTTGCACAGTGTGTGTTGAAATGCCCTGTCTGCCTGCACTGGCTGTTGCATCCTGCCTCATGCTATCTGCTCTGTCATGGGAGACCGCTGGGGTCTCTGCAGCAGGCTGTACATTGCTGTTTGTGGGCGCAGGCACCGCAGCATCGCCTGTGAACTCAGCTGAAGCTGCAGAGCTGTCTTGTTTGAGCAGTCTGGAGCTGCTTGTAGATGCCCTGCCTGCACTGCTGCCCCTTGAGCGCCTGCCTTCATCAGCGCCCATCACAGGACATATTCCATTGCCACTGCTGCTTGCTGCTGTTGTGCCTCTGCCAGTGACTGCACCGCCAGCCCCGTTGTTTTCCAGCTGCCCAGCTGCAGGGCTCTCGCCTGAAAGCCCTGCTGTGCCGGCCAATGCTGCAGAGCTAGTTGCAGACTCTGTTGCAAACCCTCCCACCTTGGATGCAGCTGCATTGCTGACTCCAGCAGTGGCAGCAGACTCACCAGGCTCAGAACTTCTTGCTGGCTGCTGCCTTGCACTGCCAATCCTGCTGGACCTTCTGCTGCTGGTTTGGCTGTCTGCAGAGGACTGATTCACATTGTCATGCACTGAGTCATCCTTCTCTGCTTGGCCGTCATCAACTGTTTCAATTGCAGCATCAGAAGCTGATGACACCGATCTGTGTCCTGATGAAACCCTGGACATGCCGCCAACCCTGATTGGGGCTGACAACTGGGCATCACTGCTCACTTTTGCTGCACTGCTGATCAAGACACTGCCTGCTGCACTGTCGGCCATGGCTGCTGCCTGGCTTGCTGCTGTTCCTCCTGACACTGGGCCGCTGTGCTGACTGTCAATACCCCTTGGCCTTACGCCCTGTGACTGCTGGCTGCTGCTTCCCTGAGCATTAGGTGAGAGATTGAGTCCAGGCTCAGGCATTGCTAGTGCAAGCTGCTCTACCCCTGTGCTGACTACATATGTGCCAACAGCATGCGTATCTGCGGTTGCCATGTCTAATGAGATGGTCCTGAGGGGCACGATGACCGGCTGAATGGCTAGGCTGGAAGCATTGTTGCCATCTTCTAGGAAGCTGGGCTCTGCGCTGAAGCCTTCAGCAGCTTCAGAATGCACAACTGCAGGGCACAGCACCACATGAGCAGCATTTAGGCAGTCTGAGGCTGTTGTAAATATAGCTGAAGGTAAACTTCACAACATAGTTGAATAATTTCTAATATGGTGCAGGGGCTTGTTTTGATGATGTTTGGCAGGTTCGAACTGCCAAGCCTCAATGTGCAACACCATTTTCTTGCTCACATGTGAGCATCAACACTGTTTCAGATAACCAAGCTGGTGCTGCAAGTGCCCATCAGCATCTCAGATACACCTCTTGCAATCTGGCCAGAAGGTGGCACACTACAATCCATATGAACATGGCAAAACCATGCTGTGAATAATGCTATGTTCTAGTATAATTTGATATGACTGGTGCAGGCAACAACTACCCAGACAGGCTTCACAGCTCGGCCGTGAGTCTTTGCTCTGTTGCTCTGCGCGTCAAGGCTTGCTACTGGGGACAACAGAAAGCAACAACTACCCAAACTTTATGCTGCAAGCTCAAGGAGAAGTTGAGCACTGACCATGCAAGACTTCAGCCGAGGGCTCCAGAGAAGCAGGTGGCATGTGATCAGCATAGCGAGGCTTGGAAGCTGACACCAGGTCTGCCAACTCCTTGCTCCCATTCAGTAAGGCGCTGATGGGCCGACTGCTGCCCTTCCTGCTCCCACTGAGCACACGACTGATAGGCCTGCTGCTGCCCTTTGCCGCATCAGACACTATAGCAGATCCTAGCCCTGCTCCAAGTGGAAGCTGTAACTGATTGCCACCACTCAGTGACAGGGCCATTGGGTCGGAGCTCATACAGAATGGAGACTGTTGATTTGGATTGGACCATTGCAGTCCTGCTACAGGAACGGCATCAGCAGAAGCAGCCTGTGCTGCTGCATACATGCTGTACAACCTGGGTAAGGGCTGTTGGAAGGGCACTGCCAGTAGGGCATTGCTGATCTGCTGTCGCAGGTCTGATACAAAGGTTGGGGTGAAGATGTGCCTGAAGGAGGGGTGGCTCTGGGGGTCCCTCACATACGGCAGGGCATAATAGGACAGCAGATTGGGGTCTGAAGCTAGCAGAGAGCCACTGGCATCTAAGTACTGTTTGAAGGCTGGCAAGGTCTGCAGTAATCCCTGGCGACCTGACTGCCCTGTGAATTGATTAGCCTTGTTGGAGTGGGGAATAAACAGGCTTGCAGGTTGTGGAATACGTATCTTTGTCGCAGTGAGTGACGTTTGCAGCATTGCAAATGTGTGTAATCATGACAGGTGTGTGGTTGTAGACTTACCTATGAGCGCCGGGAAGATGGCAAAGTACAGCTGTATATGGAACTCAAGCTGCACCCAGGCAAACATCAGTGAAGCATCCAAAGGCAAAATCAGCTGTAAGAGGTCCTTGAAATGAGGTACCTTTTGCCCATTGGCTGAGTGTTGCAGCTGAATTGGCATGTGATGCTGCCAGAGGCCAAAAAAGCTCTCTCGGTTGCCCTGGTCAAAGTGTCTTAGCTGCAGACAAAGGTAATTTGGTTGTGAGGATGAGTAGCAATAGCAGCAACAGCCAAGGGCAGCGTATGTATACCAGATGGTCCTGTACTTGCCGAGCCTCTGACTTAGTTCGTTCATGACGCAGGCCTGTTGAGGGAGCACGTTTTGCTGCTAATTCAGCAGTAAAGGCCTGGGTACACACAACAACAGCAACATAAGTGCTGCAGGAGACCTAGGGGTCTCAACTTGAGACATTTTGCACTTCACCTCCAGTGTCAGGTCGAGCTCCTCATACTGCAAGAACTCCGATAGGCAGGAGCAAAGGTCGCGAAAGGTAGCGGGCCTTGACGTCATGCTATTGTCACCCAACTCTGTTACATCGCGCGTCACTTGCACAGTTTATGCACGTATCAGCACGCTGTCAGGATACCAAGGATCAGGCGACTCAGATGTTGCATGAGACCCCACAATCAGGTTGAGTTGTTTGGTCAAATTTTGATCAGGTGCTGTTGTGACAACCTTTGACTAATCTCGTGGAGCGACTGTCATGTGCCCGGCGTACAGAAAGCCTCCCGAGACTCGCCACTCTCTCTCGCAAACGACATGATAGTGTAAACAAGCAGCCGTGCCTGCAATTGCTCCAGCTGCACAGGCAGTAGTGACGACCCACAGGCAAGTGCTACCTTAGTTTGACCTATCGTGCTATGCTGAACTCTAGAGGTGTCGCGGCTCTGCGAGACGCTTGCCAGCACAAGTGCGGGTGCGGTCAGACCCTCGTGTTCAATCCGCGCCTGGTGCCCGCTCGTCATCGCGCTTTCACCGTCGTAAAGTGAGTGACATGCTTCTGAGTGATCGCGCTGCTGGCAGCAAGAGAAGCCTTCCAGGCTCTTCATCGAGATCTGCTGAGGCAATGGCATGGTGTGCAGGGCGGCCAAGCGAGCCAAGGGCAACAAAAGTGCTCCCAGCAAGAGTGGAGGAGGTAAGGGCCAGGGCAAGCCCAGTGGCAATGGCGGTCACCCAAACTACAAAAGTGCTGGCGACGTGCAAGAAGGGTAAACATCAATCAAAGGCCAGTTTGCATGCTCATGCCCGAATTGATTGCTCAAGCTCACACATCACCATGCAGGGGTGCTTACACTCAGGAGACAAGGGATGTCATCCTGTCATTAGACAGAGCAACCAAGACTGCTCCTAATGGCAAACAGATCCTCAAGAATGTGGGTGTGGCTATGTATTTGGGTGCAAAGATTGGCTTTCTGGGACAGAATGGTGCGTACGCCAAGTGCAGCGTATGCAGGCAGCCTTCTGCCAACATATCAACATGTGTTATTGCAACAGCGATTGCTCTACAGCCTTTATAAGTGTCTGGTGCAAAGGAAGCACATCACATGCTGCATCACATGATATACACAACTGAACTGGCTTGGCAGTGGTACCAAAAGCAGCATGTGATGTACTACCTGTCGCGATGACTGGCAAGCATTTTACCTCAGCTCACTTACTGTACCAATAGTTTCACTTGTAGCAGCCAATTGGCAGCTCCCTACACATTTTGAAATCTGCATAATGCTGACATGACTTGTGCACATGTCCACAAGACGACAGCTCCTGTCCAGTTCAACACCTTGCAAAGCACTTGCACCACAATGTACAACCTGACCAAGGCACATATTTGGCAGTACAGGTGCCGGAAAAAGTTCCCTGATGCGCATTCTAGCTGGACAGGACCAAGAGTATGAGGGTACCCTGCAGCTCAGCCCTGGGATCAAAGTTGGCTACCTACAACAGGAGCCCAAGCTGGACATGAACAGCACAGTGCTGGAGAACATTGCACCCGCCCTGGCCCCAACCAAGGCCATGCTCACTGAGTTTGAAGAGGTGAGCTGTTGCTGTGTTGCTGTGTTGCTGTGTTGCTGTGTTGCTGTGTTGCTGTGTTGCTGTGTTGCTGTGTTGCTGTGTTGCTGTGTTGCTGTGTTGCTGTGTTGCTGTGTTGCTGTTGCTGTTGCTGTTGCTGTTGCTGTTGCTGTTGCTGTTGCTGTTGCTGTTGCTGTTGCTGTTGCTGTTGCTGTTGCTGTTGCTGTTGCTGCTGATGCAAGCAAAACACATGACTGTCAGTAGCAGCTGCATGGCTAAGACGTGCTTTGCAAGTTGGTGCTGCATCCTGTGTCATGCCTGTGTGTATGTGAGTGGTGATTGAGACCATCACAGCTGGACCATTAACAAAGTCCAGTCACAGACTGATATTGACACAGTAATATGGTCTTGTGTCTTGGGCATAGTTCCTGCATGTCTCAGACAGCACAATAGCATGGATGGACAAAATCCAGCCACAGACTGACATTGACATATGGAAAAGGCATCATGTCTTGGGCTGAGGTCATGTATGTCTAAGACAGCACAACAACATTGATGGTGCAAAGGTGAGCATGACACTACCAGGCGGAATTGGTGATGCTGCTGTCAGAGATAGGCTAGCTACACTCTGCTGTTGATGTCACCACAAGAGGTCTGAAGAGACTTGTCTTTTCAATGATCAGTCAGGCACACACATACATTTGCAGGTTAGGATTTATCGTTTAGGATGTAGGGTTTAGGGTTTCGTATTTTGGGGTGCAATGTCTGGGGTTCCATGATCAGATGAGTCCAGCAGTGAGCATGCATGTGTCATGTGAGCAGGTGATTTTAGTTTTTAATCTCTGAGAACTTTAGTTTAAAATTAAAAAGTAAAAAACCTTTAACCTATAAAAATATGCAGGTGAGCATGAAGATGGCAGAGGGCGGGGATGACTACGATGCTCTGCTGACAAAGATGGACAAGCTACAGAGTGCAATTGATGCCATTGAGGGGTGGGAGCTAGACAGGCAGCTGGAGAGGGCCATGCAGGCCCTCAGGTGTCCACCAGGCAAGCTTGACAACAACAGTAATGTTTGCGCTTTCCAGCTCATCATGAGCCAGTACAAGCAGGGCAAGTCTTGTGTCTCCACAGTAATATGTGCATCGCTTTGAGCTTCACAAAGTGCCATGTCCACTTATAGTGCTGGATGCGCTGCTTACAGAGGGCTAATGCAATGAAAGCCATTGTGAACGCCCACTACGTACATCATCAAAACCCTGATATGTAAACCATGGCATTAACTGTAACCTTGTTGATGCTGCATGCCAAGTGTCGATCAAGTGTGCACTGTAAGCTGTGTGCTAGACCCAGCAAGCCTTAGCACATGGAGTGATGCAGCCTACATTGAGGACTAGCGTTCATTGCTATCATCACTGTGTGTAACACCAGTGCATCACAATGCTATGGCATGTTTTGCTGCAGTTGCAAATTGACTGAACATTGTATAGCGCCACTGCTAGAGTCAGAGCATGCAGGGACTACGACAGTAGCTGGTTAGTCAGGGGTTGCAACAGTCTTTGAGGCTGGCTAGGCCGTTTGACTGAATTGTACAGTCTCTCATCAAAGAAAGCAACAAACAGGGAATGACACAGGCAAAAACAATCAGGGTGCTCAATGCATTGCCTCAGGCAAACACAGTCAGGGTGCTCAATGCATTGACACAGGCACAACAGCTTGCAATGCTTGCAGGCGACAGCATTGTGGACAACTTGAGTGGTGGGGAGGTGAGAAGAGTGGCACTTGCACGGCTGCTGCTGGAGAGACCAGAGGTGCTGCTGCTGGATGAGCCCACCAACCACTTGGACGCTGACTCTGTAGCCTGGCTGGAGCGCTTCTTGGCAGGTGACACCACCTCAGTTATGTTATGCAAAGCGCTGTTGTGATTGCATCTGTTGTGATTGCACCTGTTGTGACTGCACCTGTCAACTGCTGAGTTGCTGACTCCATGGCTTGTTTGGAGCATTTGTTGGCAATCACAGTCTGTTTGACTTATGCTGTGCATGCCTGTGTGTATGTATCATGCATGCTGTGCATGCCTATGTATAGGTATGGTGCATGCAGTATGTTGCAACACTGGCGTGCACATGTGCTGCTTTCTGAGCTGGTCACGCTGTTGCACAGCTCAAACATACTGGTGGCAGCAATTACCCTGCAGTTCCATGGTAACAACGCATGCTTACACTTGCGTCTGAATGACAGCATCATGCTGTTGCAGAGCTCCAACATACACTGTGGGCAGCACTTGCCCTGCAGTTTCTGGGTGATGACGCATACTTACACATGCTCCTGAATGACATCCCAATGCTGTCGCAAAGCTCAAGCATACACTGGTGGCACCTTGGACCTATACATCCTGGGTGACGGTGCATGCTTAGACTGACAATCTCATGCGTCCTGCTGTTGTGTATGTTGTTCTCCCAGTTATTGTCTGTTGACTTACTTGATGAGTCCTACACACAAGAAATGTAAACCGAATGATTGATTGGTTGCAGAGTTCAAAGGGACAGTGGTGGCAGTGACCCACGACCGCTACTTCCTGGATAATGTAGCAGGCTGGATTCTGGAGCTGGACCGGGGCCAGGGCATCCCTTTTGAAGGCAACTACTCAGAGTGGCTCAAGGCTAAAGCCAAGCGCCTTGAGGTAGCTACACACAAGCATCTTCCCTCAGTTGATTTGGGACATGTGCTGTGAGACATAGCCAAGCTTTGGGCAGAGTTGCAAGTTGCAGGAATATGCTGGCCAGGTTTATACAGTCTGGGCTGCATAACAATGGGGTCGCCTGCCACTGCACAACCCATTGTTTGGAAATCTCTTGCTGAGTTGTTCAGCAAGCAACTCAAGGGTTTCTTGCCCTTTGGTGTTGTGCTAGCGCTGGTGTTGTTGATGATGCACTGATCAGGGATGCCTCTTCTGCAGACAGAAACCAGGCAGCAGGTGAACCTCCAGCGCAGCATTGCGTCTGAGCTGGATTGGGTCAACTCCAATGCCAAAGGCCAGCAGAAGAAGGGCAAGGCCAGGCTACGCAGATATGAAGACCTCACTCAGCAGGTACGGCACCTGCAACCTTCCCCACTTTCCCATCCTTCTCTGTCTCTTCAACTACTCCGGTCCTGCCTTTTGGCCTGACGTCAATTTGGCATTTGTCAGTGTTCTGCGCTCTCACTCTGGTCTGCAATGCCAGGCTGACACTGCTGAACAGAGGCTCCCATCATGGTTACAAAGGAGGAAGTGTCGATGCCTTCATGGCTGGTTGCAACAATGTTACTCGAACGTCAAGTCATGCAGGCTTTCATGCAATGTCAACACCTCAGCCTCCATCCAAAAGCACAGACTTTTCTGTGCACAAATTACTGCTTCATCTGCCTTAATCGTGGATCTTCACTGTGCAGGCTGCTGAGTACACACGCACATCTCAGTTGGACAGCATCACCATTCCCCAGGCTCCCCGGCTGGGCTCCCAGGTGGTTGAAGTCAACGGCCTCTGCAAGTCATATGGGGACCGACTGCTGATGAAGGACCTCAGCTTCAGTGTCCCCCCTGGTAGTGTAGTAGGTATGCACCACTCATCCTAATTTAAGCTAATCTTAACCTAGTCTGGACCACAATGTGCGTCTGCACCTCAACTTGGGTATAGTGCTTGACCTGAGTCTGCGCCTTCACTTGAGTCTGCGCCTTCACTTGAGTCTGCGCCTTGTGGTAGGTATGCACCACTCACTCTGATCTGAAACTGTATAACAATGTCAGTCTGCACCTTGACCCAGGTCTGTACTTTGACCTTAGTCTGCCCCCTTGAACTGAGTATGTACCAAACCATGAGTCTGTAACCTGTGTACCATAAGGTGAGTCTGTACTCTGACGTGAGTCTGTACCTGCGTACGGTAATGTGAGTCTGTGCCCTGAATTGAGTGTACGCCTGCTTGAGGTCCTAGGCCCAGTACAGAGGGTGTGCACTGTGCCCCGCATTGATGGTGTTTCAAAGATACAGTCAAACAGGAACGCAAGAGTGGCAAAGCAGAGCGTGCGCCTTGCAAAGCTAGTGCAGCAGCTTCTGAAAGGCGGTTCGGCAGCCGTGTAAGACATTGCCCATTTTGCGTAACTAAGATGAACAAAAGAGTCTAAGTTGTGGTCATCAACACGTGGAGAAACCGATAACGGAACTTGTTCAAGTTTTTGTCTGGTGCAGGGATCATTGGTGCCAATGGAGCTGGCAAGTCCACTCTATTCAGGATGCTAGTGGGACAGGAGCAGCCAGACAGCGGCGAGCTGATAGTGGGCAAGACTGTCCGCACCATGTATGTGGACCAATCCAGAGAGGCCTTGGACTCTGAGAGGTCAGCAGCCCCCAGTATTACATGCATCACTTGGGGTCTAATCGCTATAACAAACAGTGCAGAGCCATTGACACTACCCATCTAGGCTTATGTAGCATGCAAATGGCAACTCAGACTTGTGAAGCCAGTTTGTGACATGGCTTGCATGAGTGGGCCTTTTGCTTAACGATCAGCATGCATGGGCTTGGCTTCCCATGATGATGGCTCTGGGATGTGTGCCAACCAGGCCTAAAAACTTGGACATGTAGCTGTGGTATTTCCTGGTTGTGTTTCGTCCCTGTTGCTTTGCTCTGCCTCTCTTCCTTGACTTACCCTCCCCCCCCTGCCCTTCCTCTGCACTTCCTTTGCCCTTACCATCTTGCTCCTCCCCTCTGCTACCCTCATCTTTCTCCTGAATGATCCTCCCCTGCCCTTGCTGTGGCCCTTTCCCTGGCCCTTACCCTTGCCCTTGCTTTTGCCCCTGCCCTTGCACTTGCATCATGCTTGCCCTTTCCTTTCTCCTCCCACAACCACCAGCTGTCTCATGTGCTTTCAGCGCCGTCACTCCAGTCTTGCTGACTGCAGGAGTGTGATTGATGAAATTGGAGATGGTGCTGAGGAGGTGGACTTGGGAGGGCGCAGCATTGCCATGCGGGCGTATGCCTCCTGGTTCAATTTCAAGGGAGCAGACCAGCAGAAGAGTGTAGGAGTCTTATCAGGAGGGGAGCGTAACAGACTTCAGCTTGCAAAGGTAGAGAGGGCAGAGCAGAGCTCAATGCATTCAGCACCTGCTCAGAGCATTTGAGTTTGCGGCATTCACCAATGCTGGTGAAGCATGATATAGTGACTCAACAATATGATGCAGCCCCATGCAGCTTCATCTGTCATCCCATGTTGTGCTATACTATGTTTCCCACAATACAATTTGGAGTGCATTAGCATTTGGCACATTTACATAGCATAGTTTCGTAGCTTATTTTGCTTCTTATGCTATGTACTGACACAGGATTTTTTCTTCAGGTGTTGAAGCAGAGTGGGAATCTGTTGTTGCTGGATGAGCCCACAAATGATCTGGATGTGGACACATTGCGAGCTCTCGAAACAGCCATTGATAGCTTTGCTGGGAGCTCCATGATAATTTCCCATGACAGGTGGTTTCTTGATCGCTTGGCAACACATATTCTGGCGTTTGAAGGTGACAGCGAGGTGGTATGGTTTGAGGGATCTTACAGTGAGTATGCTGAAGACAGGCAAAAACGGTTGGGCAAGGTGGAACCCACAAGAATCAAGTTCAGAAAGCTGGCAACTGTCTGATGTTGCAGCTACATGCAGACTTTCTGAACTTCAAGGACATACATGATTGCAGTTTAAGTTGCTGTATGCTGCTGTGAAACAACGGCTGCATTTCCACAGCCTATACCTGTAGTTGGGGAAAAAGACGCTGGTCCACGCAACATGATTTTGTACATATTTTGTACAGAGGTGAATTCATGTTTTCTTCGTTTCAATAAGAAGAAGAGCAACGTCTCAATGCAAAGGTTTGGGCAGGAGCCCGATTGCCGCTTTGCCAAGACGCCCGCATACAATCGCTTGAATACAGCGTTTGCACTGCTTCGATTGCGCTTGCAAACCGAAGCCTCAAGAAGAAAAAGGTGGTGTCTCGGGGCAAGTTCCGCTAACGTTGACCGCGGACCATGTTAGGATCTAGCGAAGCTCCTCTTTTGGCTTCCTATCCTCAATTGGCACCTCCTCAAATAGGCATGCAGCCGATCATTGAACAACCAAGCGTTGGCCCCCAAGACCAGACTGACAACGACCCAACCTCACAGCATGCCGTAGACAAGGACACCGACAAAGACTCCTCAGGCTTGGTACGCGACACTGCTTGGAAAGCTTCCAGATTGCTTCTGTGCATCGTCGATGGGATCTGTGTCATACAGGTGCTTCCGCTCGCCAGAATCAAGCGCATCATCAAGTCAGAGGGAGATGTGAAGGCTGTTTCAAGTGAGGCAAGCTTTGCCGTGGCAAGGGCTGCGGTAAGTCGTCCAAGTGTATGCAGAATGCTCTGAAGCTAGCAGTGACTTCTGTCGCAAGTTTTCCTTCACTTCCTGTCAAAGTTTCCTCCAGCTTTTTGTCTGCTGCTAGGAGCTTTTGTTGGAAGAGTTGGCTCGCAGAGCCAATGTTCAGATGCAGTCCCAGCATCGAAGCACTTTGCAGTACAAGGATGTTGGTAAGTCCTTGTGCCTGGCTTTTTGGGTTGAGCATCAGATGCTGATGACAAGTAGTAATCGATACATTGGTGTATTTCCTGCAGCGACAGTGGTCCATGACTGGAAGGCTCTGCTATTTCTCTCAGGTGATTGTGGCCTTGTACTGTGTTGCTGCTGACTAGCTCAATGCAGGTGTTGTTTCAGCTTTGTCTTAGCTTTTAGCAATTTGAATAATGTAAGCATGCAAAAGCTGATTGTGTCAACATTGCTTGCATCAAACCAAGCAATACATGTGGCTGTAGACTGAAATCAGTCCTGCAGTGGCATTTTCAGTCTCCAACCGTTGCTCGCTGGTGCGCAGACATTGTGCCGCAGCCGGTGGCAGTATCTACTCTCCTGGAAAAGTATCGCCAGCAACACCCTGAGCTGGTACACCAGCAAACAAATGGTAAGCACTGGCAAAATCCGCTGTTACGCATAAAACTGGGCCTACTCTTGCCATCTGCTTGCGCTTGGTTCAAACCACTCTGTGTTCTCACAGGCACAGCTGCTGTTCCAATGGCTGTCTCTGGTCAGCAGAACGCACAGCAGCCAATACAGCAAGCTGCACAGCAGCCGACCCAGCAGCTGGTCCAACAGCTTGCACAGCAGCAGGCTCAGCAGCAGGCACATGCAAAGCTGCAGGCAAAGACACAGCAGCAGGCACAGCAGCAGGCGCAGCAGCAAGCGCAGCAGCAAGCTCAGCAGCAAGCTCAGCAACCCATTGCTGTTCATCAACGGCCAGTGCAGAGCATATTCTCACAGCCACAAGTTCAGCACTCTGTCACCAGCCAACAGCTAGCCCAGCTGGTGCATCCACGCATGCAGCATTTCCCTGTTGCTGAGCAAGTACAGCAGCTGCTACCTCCCAGACTTCCTGTGTCAACAGCAGCTGTCAGTCATGCTGCTCAGGCCTCCACAAGTCAGCACACTCCACTGAGTCAATATCAGTCACTGGGGCATCTACAGCTGCTGGGACAGCAGCAGATGCTGGCACAGCAGCAAGCGCTAGCACAGCAACAGGCTCTAGCGCAGCAGCAGGCACAGAAGGCAGTCAGTCAGCCGCTATCTTTAAGTCAGTTGCAAGCTTTGGCCCAGCGGCAATCAGTGTCTCACCACCAGGCAGCACCTCAGCAGCAAGCTGCATCTCAGCAGCAGTTGTTAGGGCAGCAGCAAGCCTTATCTCAGCAGCAAGCCTTAGCTCAGCAGCAGGCTCTTGTACAACAGCAGGCAATTGGGCAGCATCAAAGCACGGGATGAGGCCACATCAGTACATCCTTCTGTGTGTCCTTTACAACAGCTAGTGTGCTGTTTCGTGATCCCAACAGAAAGTCTGGACAAAGCTCTTTGCTTGTAAGAACCTGCCAGGAAATGATGTTCGAATTGCAGAACATGCTAATTTGTGAGCATGGACGTGGCTGATGCAGTCTTGAAAGTGCTGTATGTTTCACCCGTGTGACATATAGCATGTGATCTGCAGTCTGGCCTGCATTGTTATATTTTTATGCATAGATTACAAGCAATGATTGCAGCCCGTGGGACGGAGAAAGTGCATAGCATAGGAAGCATTTCTGATAATCAGCAGACAGTCTTTTCAGTGTGTAGCGAATAGTGAAGCGGGGGTGAGATCACGAAAAGATGACATTCAAGATGTGTTTTTTATTTCTTTGCAAGCCAACTGTTGCTAAGACCTATCTGACCAAGGGAACAATTTTGCATGCTGCATTGATTCCTTTGCAACTCGATGGTGTTATCATGGTACCTATCAGGTTCTGAACAGCTGAATGATCTCCCTAACCTCTTGCCTACAGACAGGGCACAGCCCAGACTGCTGCATGACAGCCTTGCTGCATGACTTGCACATTGCTACATGTCCACATGGAATGCAGACCACATCCTTCTCATGTGCCCAGCAAACTACACAATCATCACCCTCTGGGCCAGCTGACTCTTTCACAGCAGGTTTGTGACTCCTTTGAGACTGAGCAGCATTGCTATTTGCTGCGGAAGCTGCACCACTGCCAGGCACTCGATCTGGGTTGTAGCCTGGGTTGTAGCCAGCATTTGCAGCAGCACCTGGGTTGCGGGGAGTAGTGCCTTTACGAGGAGGGTTTGCAGGATTGGCATGGCCACGCTGGTGCTTCCCACCTGGCGCT
>JAABUP010008102.1_pt1 | contig 13578 bp, 5 predicted proteins | sample 5559201 | NCBI WGS metagenome assembly JAABUP01 (sample SAMN10711887, study PRJNA513373) | rock metagenome | isolation source: Antarctica rocks | place: Antarctica | reverse complement strand
ACATTGCCATCCACGCGAAGGAGATCCTGCGCGTACGGGAGCAGTTGAACAAGATCTACCAGTTGCATCTGACGCCGAAGGAAGGCCCGGGAAGGAAACCGTTGGAAGAGATTGAGAGAGTGATGGAGCGCGATTTCTTCATGAGTGCTGACGAGGCGAGAGATTGGGGAATCGTGGACAAGGTGCTGGATCGGAGGACGCAGGGTAGTGCTGGAGCAGGGGAAGAGAGGTAATCCGGGAGATCTCAGAGATGAAGCATGATGAAAGAGAAAGACACTGGCGGGTGGGCATAGGCTTCATGCAACGGCTCAGTGCGGTACTGTCTTGATCCTTGGACAGTCACGCTTTTGGCTCCGGGTCGTCGGTCACCCGCACCTCATTGTGCGACACAACTTTTGCGGCATCTCTGAGTGACCGTACTCGAACGATGCTACCAGTCGCTCAGCTCTGTACTCGGACGGAGACAAATTGCCTTGGAGACCAATTTCGGTACACACCATGTGCAAAATTGGGTCTCGAAGTCCTTGTCGCCAAGCTTGCCTCGCACACTCTCCTGATCACGTTTCCTGGCGCTCGGACACGGCACTCGCCAGATCTAATGATCGGTCCGGAACCAGTCTCAACTCAGCTTCCACGATAGCAACATCACGCCTTCTCTTCGGTCTCTCTGGTCGCAGGTCCGACTTCTCGACTGACCTGGAGCGCAAGGCTCCAGCTGCTTCAAGAACCGTTGTGTATCAGCTGGAGATGAATCTGGCCCGTGACGTGGCGTAGTGCTCTCCGACCTCGTTGCACTTGATTACGAAGAACTTGCGACTCGCAAACGACGCCGAGGCTTCGCTGTCGTACCGAAGCCGTGCACGAGCGATCCATCCAAATGCTTCGTGATTCATTGCAGACCACATCTGACTTGCGCCTGGCATCCCAGACTATTTTCGACGTGAATCCAGGCGTGTATGTAGAGTTCGCAGGCTGTAGTGGCAAACACATTTCTGCACCTTCATGTTTGTCATGGTGTTGGAGCTACGTAGTAAGACATACAAAGCTACATTTACCTACTGGGTAGGTAGGTATGTACACACCACATGCTTCCAGTCGGTCCAAAACTGTGGCCAACTCGGAAGTGAGCAGCCTTCAGGTGGTCTCGATACGCCAGCAACCCCGAGCAATCATGTCACAAATACAACCCGCGAACCTCGGCGAGGCTGTATGTAAATGTTCATACATGTACATCACTTATCTCTCAAACGGCGATGCATCATAGATGGTGTGATGGCCTGAATGACCACCTCGCCCGCAGTGTGGCTGCTTTAAAGCGGACATGTGATAGGAGACACGTACGGAGGTACTTGATATGCGACTCAGCTACCTAACGCAGAGTATCTATGAGATCCAACATCCAATTGATTCGATGGGTGGTAGGCTTCCTCAGCTTGTTCCCTTTCTCCTACGAGCAACTGACTTGCAAGATCATGGACGAGCCTCTGGATGATGCGCTTCGCTATGCGGCAACGCCTCAAACCCAGCCTCCCACACCTACGGAAGCCATACCGCCACTCGCTCACGTCCACTCTCCCGCTATCTCCCACGGTCCCCGCGAAGAAGAAGACTCTCTGAAGCCATCACATCGCCGTCCTCGGTCGCTCTCACGCCCCCGCGGTCACGCCGCCGTTCTCTGTCATTTTCGGCGTCAGAGTCTTACCTGAGGCTAGACAACATAGGATCAGCGCCGACAATTCCAGCGACTGACTTAGCCGATCCGCGTACGGAGATCGAGCCAAGTACAGACACAGATGTAGGCGCAGTGCCGTCTGTACCGCCGACAGGTACCTTGCACCCGCCCCGTCGCGAAACCGAACCGGTGTATCCCGCAGTAGAGGAAGGTCGAGAGGCTGCGTTTCATTTGAACATGGTGGCTAGCCAGTCACTTGCTACCGCCGTTGCGCCGCGGTCGGCACTCAGCAATCGCTAGCACCGCGTTCTCGCTCTCGTCAGTAATGATGACACGCAACTCCGTTACTCCGACCCGCACAGCCAAACACAGATTTTTGAGAGCCTCCTGCCCGTCCTAAACTGGGTATACGACCCGACGGCTCTGGAACTTGCTACTTGGGCAACGCACCTGGAAATCGCATTGTCGAATCCCGACAAGGCCGAACTCTACGGCACTACGAGTGCTACGTAGCTCGCGGTATTTGCAGCTCTTGTCTCGCTATTAATGAATCAAGAAACGTTGGAGTACCGAGTAGCAGCGACTGACCGGCCAGAACGCCTCAAAGTCAAACATCTACTCCAGTATCCATATCTCACGGAAGTGCTCCCAGCGCCAAGCGAAGGCATAGACGCTGAGCGAGACGTGAAGCATAGGCAACACTTGACCATCCTTGCACATGTTATGTCGTGTGGCAACATCTGGATCAAGCTTCGTGAGACCGAGACTGTGCATCTCCACAACCAATCTGGGCACAGACGAACGACGAACACGATCACGAATTTGCCACTTCAGGACTTCCTGCTTGGCGACTTCAATACCCGAGCCAAACAAGCACCCATTGCGAGCACCACACGGTCCAGACGCTTCAGGAAGTACGAGACGTTCATGTCGAACGACCTCGACATAAGCTCACTGCAACGCATTGGTGATCTCGAGATCGAGATCACAATGTCCGCCGAAAAACATCTCGAATTGGTATTGGGAGGTTTCGAGCATGATGATGCGTCACAGAAGTACTCGGACGACCTTGCGGAGAGTAAGGTGACCGGGAGGCCGACACTCAAGATCTACTGGCTCGACTCTTACAAGGTACATTAACTTGGAGCGTAAGATTCCTCACCCTCCTTCACCACACAAGCTGACATAGTCTAGCCAGTTCTACGAAAATGCTGACGTGGAGCAATCGCGTCGGATATCCCTCGAGATTCTACGGACCTGGTCGTTCCTCCTTCACCCACGGCATAAGAGCCAGTTTCGCTCCGCACGCAGAGCCTACGAAACGCTCGAGACACCCTTGTGCTTGAAAGAGTACTTGGAGCACCTGAGTCCAGCTAACAAGAATCTCCAGCCCAGCGAACTCGGCGATATCATCGACGCAAACCTCCATGTACACTTCACGACATGGAACAACACCTAAACCCATCGCTGCGCAAATACAATGCTACCAAGCGTGGCTCCTATGCCTATGGACTGTTTCCCACATATCAAGACCGTATTTATCACTTGCGAGAGTACATGGACAAGAAGAAGCCGCGAGGGCTGATTCAGCTGTGGAAAGATAAGTTAGATAACAGGGATTCCTTGAACTATTATACGTTCTGGGACGTGATCGTATTCGGAATCGCCAGCGTGGTGTTGGCGTCATTGTCGTTGGTTGCAGGAGTCGTTCAGATTTGGGCGAGTGTCAAGGCATTGCAGGTGGCGAGCAGTAGCGCGCCAGCAGCGTCAACGAACCCATGAGGCATTATCCTGTGTCTGCGGCGTTGCCCTGCCATTACAGATAGCTCGTACCATTGAAAGGACGGGGGCCACTGAGCGGCCACGTTAGGGACGCATGCATCGCACGATCATAATTTTGCTGTACATGATCGTTAACCGAAACGGATCAACAAGTGCTTGGCAGGGGGAATGAATAATAATGTGAGATTGATACTGAGGCACGCAAAATATTCGATGGCAATGAGTCTCCGAGTATATATGTACCTCTCTATATTTACACCTCCGCCAACGCCATGACTCCTTGCCCTTGCGCTACCGTAAATGACTCCCATATCCTAAACATGCTGTCAAGAATCAATCCGCGGTCCCCTCAGCTCCACAAAGCCATCCAAATCCATCTCTTTTCGTCTATGCATTGACCGCCGGCATCTTCCCATTCCTCGAGAACACTTTGATCCCAGCAATCTCGAAGTAGGCATCCTTGAACGCCCCCGGATTATTCTGCACGTACTCCGCGCAAGTCGCCGTCCCAGTAGCAGCCGCCGCGCCAGACGAAGCCCAGACTTTGCCCGCCCAGTCTCCACAGAACGTCTGGTCGGTGGTGATGCGCATAGTTGACAATGTCGTAGCGTAATCGCACCCGCTGCCGGAGAAGGATGCGAGAGGCGCCGTGAGCCAAGTGTGAGGGGTCGGATGACCAGCCACGAGGTCGGCGGGCAGAGCAGAGCGGTCGAAGAGGTAGACTGAGACGCCGGACTTCATCCAGGCCGTGACGTAGACGCCGCCGTTCTGCTTGTTGAAGGCCTCACCCGCCGTGGCGAGCGTCATGCCGCGAGACTTGGCTTGGTGAGCAGCTTGAACAGAGCAGCCGATAGTACCAGGGGTCGTGTCACCGGCATTGCAGTTGCTGTCCTGCAGCTGACCCTGGAAGATGGCGGTGGCGTTATCGACGGAGCAGCCGGGCCCGGTGTGCATGGTCATGGCGTTCGTCGGGGACGTGTGCACGACCTCGAAGATGTCAATCTCGCCGCCGTTCGTGCCCGGCCACGTCCCGCCCGGAATATCGCCGAGCATCCAGAGAGCGGGCCAGGAGCCGAAAGCGGAAGGTACGTGCACTACGTCCATCACGACTATGGTACCGGCGTCGTAGGTAGCCTTGGAGCTCAGACGCACTGACTCACGCTTGGCAGTGATGCTCGTGTAGTCGACGCCGATGTACGCGTTGGTGCTCTTGGTGACTTGGTTGTCGATGAAACCAACGTACTGCTTTACGGCCGCCTCCTGCATGCTCACGTAGGCGACGTTACCGTTGGTCGGGTCGCCGCCGGTGAAGGTAGTGAAGCCGTCGAAGAAGGTGGTACCAGAGTAGTCGGCGACGAGGCTGAAGGCGGGTAGAGGCGACGAGGCAGAAGTGGGAGCAGCGAAGGCTGTCGAGAAGAGGGTGGCGATCAGAGCCGTCAGAATGAGGGTGTTGGAGAGCATCTTGGTGGTTTTGATGGGTGGTGGTGCGATGGTGCGATGGTTGATGTAGCCTGTGTCGTGGAGAGGTGTCGATATATCGCTGTAGATGATGCGCTTGAGTCTCTAGCCGGTATTGACTGAAGCGCGGTATATGCTGTCTGATGATATTGTGAGAGAGTGACGTCGAGGAGAGGTTTCAACGGCGGTCCAAGATGTCGCTTAAGAGTACTGGGTCGGTTGAAAACACAATGCCCTTGTTCGTGAAGCGCTTGTATATAGCCAACGATGGACGTGTCGAAGAAAGAAGCCCCTTTACTCACAAAGCCGTCCCCCGTGGACGACCGCTTTGTGTTGGAGGCACCATTCTCTTTGACTCAGTAGTGAAGTGACGAACAAAGAAAGGTGTGCGCAAAGCAAGTGAACGCCAAGCCTCCGGAAAAGGAAGGAACGAAGTCAGTCGGGTCAGGTCGGAGACGTTGTACACGTGATATCCTAGCAGTTACGAGTCGCACTGGTGAAAGAAGCGCTGAGCATCGCTTCGCTCCAGACTCACAGCTATCTACTCATAGCATGTAGAAGTGTCTCATGTGGCAGACCCGAAATCGAGTGGCGAAGAACATGCAGTACACAGAGGCTGTCATACACGACCTTCTGCCTGCGCTTGGCGGACCTCCTCGAACACCTGAGACACACATTAGCGCATGCAGGGACCAACGACATGCATGCATATCAGACTCACCTTCAGCAACTTGGTTCTGGCTCCCTTAGCAGCAACCCCACGCTTCTCCAAGCCCTCCTCGTCCAGCGCCACCAGATCCTGCCATCGCATGTCTTTCAGATTATCCGTATACTTGTGCAGTCTCAGACTCCGCAACCAGTTCGAGACATCCTTCAATAAGTGCAGGTCCGTGGGATCCTCCGGCGGCTTAGAGCTCCCTCTTTTGCCTCTTGGCGAGCGACCACGGGCGATCTCAGAAGCGTCGGACAAGTATCCTCCCTCAGCACCGCCGCCCATGCTGCCCATACTGCCTGGCATTCCGTAAGCCGCGCCCATACTCGCCAAGTTCATACCCGCAAGTCCGTTATTCAGGCCACCCATGCCACCGTCGTAAGTAGATAGGAAGCCGTTGCTTTGCGCCATTGGCATTCCCACGCCCGCCATCCCACCTCCAGGACCCGTAATGGCAATGCCAGGCGAGCTCGGCCTCGACCTCCGGCCCTGCATAGCCGCGATCTGCTGTTGCTGCAACACCGCTGCCTGCTGCGGCGTCAGGACCTGGCCGTACTCGTTCGTCATGAGAATGTTAGAGGGTAATCCCGCGGACATGGGTGGCTGCATGCCGCTCTGGCCTTCTGAAGATCGAGCGCGTCGGTACTTGCGTACGTCGTCAAGCTGTATGCGGTTGTTGACCGTGGAAAGCGCAGCGAGCTTCATGGCAGTGGCGTTAGCAATCATGTCTGCCTGATTCACGCTCTGCTGCGTGTTGAAGTTGGGCACCATAGGCGTGTTCATAGCAGACGCCCAGCTGCCACCCTGCGCATATGGCGAGAACAGCGGCATGCCGGTGGGGTTGCTCTCGGTAGCCGAGACGCTTGTATTCTGGATGTTGCTATCTCCAGACAGCGGAAATGGCCTAGGTGAGCGAAGGCTTGCGGAGGGCAGTGGTTGGCTGACGCCAAATTGTCCCATCGGGGGCTGAGCACCCGCCTGTTGGCCCGAAGACGATTTCGGCCGACCTATGGGCGGCAGATTCTCAGCCTGGGAACTCGCGCCAGCATTTCGCCACGGACCTGAAGGTATCCCGCCGTTCCTCTTTGGCTGAATTTCATCCTCCGGGCTCGACAGATTTGGTGCTGCAAATGACAAGCGATCAGCCATGCTGTTGCGGTTCGACTTGGGCACTGTGCCGGTCGTTTTTTGGAATTCCGCCTTTTGGTCTTCAATAGCGTTCGCCGCATCCGGAAACATGCTCTTGATGGTATTCGGGTCCAGCCCGGAATTCCGCTTAGCACCAGGCGAAGGCGGCGGCTTGATCCCGAAACCAAAGGACCCGCGCGAGCCCTCCACACTCAGCTTGTTCATGGCGTCGTTCATTCTCGATGACATGGGATCTTTCTCATTGAACGCGGCAGGTGACAGCACGCCGGACATCGGATGGCTCTTGGCCATTTGCTGCAGCACCTGGATGAAGAAGCGGATCTGTACCTGCGTGGTTTGCTGCAGGAGCGCATACAACGCGGCCGTCCTCTCGGGCTCGCTGAGCACACGGAACCACTGCTCAATCGCACTCAGCTCGTCTTTGAAATCCTGATCCAGCGTCGCCGCTGCCATCTCCTCCAGCGTGTTCTCATTCTGATCAATATCCGCTATCCACTGCTGCGCCGCCTTATCCGCCGCTTCGTCCGGGTTGCCGTTGTTGGCGCTCTGTTGAAACTGGTTCAGATAGACTTCAGAAGCGGGACGTATGCCGCGGCTGGCGAGAGGCGAGGACGCGGAGAAGGCACCCATATCGGCCGACGCCCGCAACTGGTGGCCGGAGGTGAAAGCGGTGCGGCTGGTAGGGGGTCGGAGGGTGGAGCTGGACGCCGCCGGGGTACTATTGCGGTCTCCGATGATGTTGCTCATTGTAGATATGGGCGAGGGGACAAAGGCGGGTTGGGCGGATGCGTGTATGGGTGGGTCAATGAGGGTGATGATTGCGTGTGGATTGAGCGAGCGCTTGTCGATTTGGTGATTAGGCGTCGAGGGGACCAGCAGGCCAGCTGTTCTACGCGTGTAACTGAGGCTGTGTCGTATACCGTCGCTGCATGTACTGCTGTCAAGGGCGCTGTGGTTGTCGGAGTATTAATTAGGTTCTGTCAGAGTCGGCGCCCGTTTGGTTTCAGATGTCGTGGTGGGTACGTGACGGCTCACGTGATCGTGGGTGGATGTGTACGGTGTGGGTCAAGCATCAATCAGCGGAGCACAGGGTCGGGGATACATGTATAGGGTGAGGGAGGGGGAGAGAGTGTGCGGTGGCCGGCCTTTCAAAGGGTGTGGAGGTGGTGTTTGGACAAAGAGATCGCTCACGTCCCCTTTTCGACCGAGTCCGCAACCCGAGGCTCGCACGGAACCTGCCGGTACGCGGCCAATATACGATGAACGAACGACCAACAACACGTATTGAACGGATACTGCGTTGCAGCAATATCAATGGACTGAGCACATCTGCCAAACACCAGCGCTGTCCCCACAATACCCAATGCCTAACAGTAAACGATAGGACGCCACACAACCCAGTCCAACCCATCCCACAACTTATGACCTTCTCACCTCATCACCTTCTTGCCCTTCATGCCCTCCAGCTTCCTTACAAGACTCTCCTGTACCCTCCGACTCCCCGCCCACTTCTCCACCATTCCCTTCATCCTCACCACCCCCAGAATCATGAGTCCTACCGTCTTGACCGAATGCTTCCGTTGCCGGAAAGAGATATCGGGCGTGATACCCATCTCCTCCAACAGCTTCAAATCGGCTTTGTTGCTGTGACACAAGTCAGTAAAACGATTCAAGGTCTGAAGGAAAGCCGGAACGTACCAAGTTTCATACATGCCCACCTGCATCAAGAACCATCGTTTCGTAAACACCAGGTCCGCTCGGAAACCTTCCTCGCGCGTACACTTGGCACGCAAGAACTGGATCTGCTTCGCCAGGCCCTTCAGCTCGCTCTCATGCCTCTTCTCGCTGACGGTCACCTGCGAGCTCCATTGCTTCTGCTCGAGCGTCCGGTCGTTGCTCGCCACTTGTTGTAAGCTCTGCAGCCGCTGCTTCAAGTCTTGCTCCCGCTTGGCAGAGACCTGGAGTCTGCTGTCCCGCTCCCGAAGCTGTGTTTGCAGAGCCTGGAGCTCGAGATCCGCGTCGTCGAGTTGGGATTGGATATCGATCTGCGCGGTGTCGTCTGCTCGAGCTTTCTTGATACGATCACGCAGCTCCTGCTCCTTGCGTAGCGCAATCTGGATCCGCTCATCCTTCTCCGCCGTCTCGATCTGGAGGCTCTCGAGTTCGACTTTGGCGTCGCGCAGCTGAGCCCGCAATTCGACTTCGCGCCTCGCATGTCCAGAGGAGCTGCCCTGGCGATCACCAAGCTGAGCCTCCAGGTCTTCAATCTGGACCTTGGCCTCTCTCAAGCCCTTCAGCTGGTTCCGGAGTTCGCGCTCTTTACCTGCGGAAGCCTGCGCCCTACCTTCCAGCTCGGATATCTGGGCGTTGAGATCTTCGATCTCCGTCTTCGCCGACGACAGCTGGCTGCGCAGATCACTTTCTCTCCGCGCCGCAGCGGCGATTTTGCGCTCCCGCTCGGCGAGCTGCAACTGCAACTCCTCGGCCTCGATCTTGGCCTCCTTGATGGAGCCATGCAGATCCATCCGCTCCTCCACGATCGTCTTCTCCTGCTGAGCAAAAGCCAAATCCAACTCCAGCGTTTCCACACGATCCTCCAAACGCATGACCTTGGCCTCCGCGTCACGAAGCTTCTGCCGCATCTCATTGCGTTCCCGGACTGGTGTCCCGTTTGTCTTCGACTGCAGTGCATCGTCCAGCTCGGTCTCCAGGCTCTTCACCGTCGCCTTCAAGGCTTCGCGATCGCTATCCGCCGTCTTCAGCCGTAGTCGCAGGTCATTGCGCTCACGAGCTGGTGTACCGGTATCCTTTGCGCGGTAGGCGGCTTTGACGTCCGTCTCGAGCTCCGGTATGCGGGTTTCCATTCCAGCTTTCTCAGCTTGCAAGCCGTCGCACTCGGACTCCAGGACCAGGATCTCATCCTCGAGAGCTTGTCGAGCATCAGCATGCTTCGATTCCAGATCCGCCTTCAGTGCCCGTAGACGCCGCTGAGCCTCTTCAGCATCGCCTTGCCCGTTTGTTCGTGCGAGGTCCAGCTCTTGCTCAAGGCGGCGAACATCTTCCTGCCGTGCCTCAAGAGCCTGCTTGACTTGGCCCTGTAGCCGCTCGACCTCCTCCTCGAGAGCATCGACCTGCTCCTGCTTACTCCGGACATCTTCTCCCCGATGCCCTAGCAGACTGTGGTCCTTGCTCCCCAATTCCGCCTTCTTCTCCAACTCCTCAACCCTCTTGACCAACTCCGCGTTCTCCGCCTCGATGACCTGCAATTGCTGCTCCAGCTCATCAAGCTCCACGTCTTTCTCTTGCTCCACCTTATGCAATTCCTGCTGCAAAGCCCGGACTTGCTCAGCCTGCTGCCGAATCAATCCGTCCTTCTTTGCCGGCGTCTCCATAGCCCCCAGCCGTGCCTTGAGCGAAGTGATCTGCTGCGACTGGTCTTTCGCCTCCCCTTCACCTTCCTTGATCACGCTCTCCAGTCCGCGTATCTGCTCATCCTTTTCTCGCAACTCGGCCTTGTCCCCGGCTTGCAGCGTACTGATACGATTCTGCAGCGTCTTCAGCTCCGCCTCACGCGCCTGAACCAAGCCATCTTTCTCATTCAGCTTCGCCTGCGAGCTAGCGTTCGCGACCCGTAGCTTCTCCTGCAACTCACGGATCCGCTCCCCTTGCTCGCGTATCTGCTGGCTTTGCTTACTCGCCGCTTCACCCTCATCGCTCTCGGCAGACCGGAGGCGCTTCTGCAAATCCGTGAGCTCTTCATCGCGCTCCTCAATCACTCGTGTCTTCTCGCGCAGTCGTGTCTCCTTTTCCTGGATTACGCAGTCCTTGGCCTGAAGACGAGCATCGGTTTCTTGGGCCTCGGCGTCCCAGCTTCCGCGAGCAGTTTGCAGGCGCTCTTGAAGGGCTTTGATCTCGCCTTCTTTGTCGGCAAGCTCGCGCTGGGCGTTGCTTAGATCGTGGTCGCGTTGTCGTGACTCGACAGCATCGGTGGTTTCGGCTGCCTGCAATCTCTTCTCAAGGACCCGTAGCCGCTCCTCCGTCTCATCCAGAGTCTCCTCGCGCTCCCGTAACTGACTTTCCAGATCAACAACATCGCCCCGTAGTTTCTTGGTCGACTTCTCGCGATCGTAGGCGGTGTTGACGCGCTCCTCCAGCTCTACAATCTTGCTGTCTTTCGCGCTGAGCTCCTCGTCCTTCTCCTTCAACTCAGCCTCCAATTCGCTGACATCCTGCTGCAGATGCGCCGCTTCGCTTGCGTTGGCTTTGGCCGCTCTCAGATCGTCTTTCAGCTTCTCAACAAGCTCATCTTTCTCATCGAGCTGCTTGTCCCGGGATTTGATCTCAGCCTCGAGCTCGTCAACCTCGTCCTTCAGCTTCTGAGCTTCATCCGAGTCACCTTCAGCTTGCTCCCGTTCACTCTTGGCAGCTTCCAGTGCGTCCTGGAGCTTCTCAACTTGCTCGTCTTTCTCGTCTAGCTGCCGTTCCCGATCGCGGACGTCGGCTTCGAGGTCTTGCACATCGTCTTTCAGGCGTTGAGCCTCCTCCGGATCGACACCTGCCTGCTCGCCTTGTCCCTTCTCAGCCTCTTCCAGGCGCTGCCGCATACCATCCAGCTCCCGTTCCCGCTCATCCGCAACCCGTTGACTCTCCTCGGCCAGCTTTTGCAGTCGCTCCAACTCCTCAGACTCGCGCTCATTGGCATGTCGCTTCTTGACCCAAGTCTTGTACTCTTCATACTTCAGCCTGTACTCTTCCAGCTCATGCGCAGCATCTTGTAAACGCTTCTTCTGCTTGACGAAGTCCTGTTTCAGCGTGACTTGCTCCGTCTTCAACTCCACGTTCTCCTTCAACGTCTGCTGCTGGAATGCGGTACCCGTGCGCTGTAGCGCTTGCTCGAGGATCTTCAGTTTCAACCCGAAATTGTCCTTCTGTATCTGATCGAGCTTGGCTTCCTGATCGCGGAGGGTGAGGCCGTTGCCTGTGTTCAGGACGCCGCCTTCACCTCGCTGCGGCAATTGGGGTAGAGGCGTCGAGTCGAGCATGGACGAGCTGACGATGGGCGGGACAGGCGTACTCGCACCTCTACCATCGGCGGAGGTGGTCGTGTCGCCCGCGTCGAGCATGGAGCTGTTGACGGGTAATTGCGTCGCTTGATCCGCATAACTCGACCGAAAGCCAGCGGGAGTGCCCATCGCGTTCCCATCCTCTCCAACATTCTCCTTATCCTCGAGTATGCTGCGCTGAAGCATCTGGTTGCGCTGGGCACTCTTCAACAGCGGCGTGAACTCTGGCGCCTTCATCGCTTGCCGATTGCGCCGGTCTACGAGGGCACTGCGGGCGCGAGGAGTCTTGAGGGGCTGCGAGATGCTTCGCATGCCTTTCATGTGGTTGCGCAGGTTCTGACCCGGATCTTTGGATGGCGAGGCGAAAGGCTGGGCGAAGGAGAAGTCGAGTTGGTGGTGGGAGATACTGGTCGCATCGCCACGCTCTGTGCCGGGGGTGCTGATATACGGTGCGGCCATGTGGGGCGACAGTCCTGCTGGTTAGTTAAGGCTATATCCCATGTGTTGCGTGGTGGGTGCTCTTTAAGACAGCATATTGATCAAGAGAGTTCGGTCGTGTCGCGTTGCACCGTGTTTACTTTCGGCGTAAACAAAGATCGACAGATCCGATGCCGGACGGGGAAGCCGCACTGCATGACTCGCGCCGCATATTCGGACGACCTCTTTTCGAAAATGTTTGACTTCCAGAATGCAAGTGTCGTTGTTACACGCATTAGACGACGCCGCCTTGTACACGCATCCCGTCCAACATTGATGGATCGATCATCAGAAGTGCTGCATCTACCTTCCCCACTCGATAGTCTCCCAACGAGGTAGGTGGCAAACTTACAAGCCTTCCAATACCTTACCATCTCCTCGCTTCCTCCATCCTTGTCTTCACGGTGACACACTACACATCAACATGGTTGGCGAGCTTCCCCAAGACGATGGCCTGAAATGGTTCGGCGAGGGTTTCGACGGCTTCCCGAAACGCCTGCCCGATGATTGCGTCGAGTACGTGATCCACATGGTAGACGCCAACATCAAGAGCCTTGCCGACATTCGTGCCCGGCTAAAGGAAATTATGAGAAAGGCCAATGAGCTCTGCAAGAAGCACACGAAAGACTACATATGGCAGCGCGATTCTTTCCAGCCCAAGCTAAGGCCCAGCGTCGAGGACCGGGATGCTGCGAATCCCCAACCGCAGGTCCAGCATCTGCGCGGCCGAACGAATTTCGGAGACTCGGTCGCGGACGAATGGCTTGTGGTATATCTGCTCTTTGAGCTGAGCAAGCAGTGTGAGGACGCTTGGATCCGGGTATACGACACCGATGGCGAGTTCTTGCTCATCGAGGCCGCCAATACGTTGCCTAAATGGCTGAACCCGGAGATCGCAGAGCACAGGGTCTGGATCAACGGCGGCCATCTACGCATCGTACCCTCGTCAGAGGCCGCTGCGCCTCGTAAGCTGTCCCTCCAAAATGCTCTCGACTTCATCCTGAAATCATCGGACAACCTCATCATCTCCCCTTTCATCGAAGACGAAGCATTCTACCGTCTTCGCGATTACCCATCCGCTATCGCCTCATCACTCCATCACGGTCTGGTCACTATACCACGCTCGTTGGCCTACATACTCCACCACAACCCGGCCTATATCTCGCCAGCTGTAGAAGCGTTCTACCTACGGGACCAAGTCAGTCTGAAACCTCTCGCCACGAAAGACTTGTCCACACTGCACTTTGCACCCGAAGACTTCGTCA
>JAABUP010008101.1_pt1 | contig 13578 bp, 12 predicted proteins | sample 5559201 | NCBI WGS metagenome assembly JAABUP01 (sample SAMN10711887, study PRJNA513373) | rock metagenome | isolation source: Antarctica rocks | place: Antarctica | reverse complement strand
CTCAAAATCATCATCATGTTGCAGAGTCTGTCTTCAGCTTCAGTATTCAAAATCAATTGTTTCAATAGGTTTGAAGATGAGAATCTACTGCGTCACTTCATAAAAGTCTGACCTGAAATTCTGCAGTAGCTGCTAGATTCTTTCTGTGAAGATAACATGCATGACTTTCATCACTCTTCTCATCAATGAGTTTTTTGATTATAGTGACAACAACAGAAATCTGCTTATCTGTATAATCAATTATGTTAATAAGATGATAAAAGACATTTGTGCATCTTGTACACTGTGAGTTTAATGATTTTGACTGTGACAGAACTCACAAGTTCAGATCTGCAAGTTCATTTGAGAATCTGTGTGAATTCTGAGATTTAGTTTCATCATGCTCTTTTCAAAATCTAGTCAATATGAAGTTCTCTCATTGTCATACTGATTGATTGTCATTCTCTTTGTCATTGTTATCATTAAATGTAGTAATACATCAGATTCTCATGAGAGTAGTGAATGTTGAGAGACAGAAAGAAAGATCTGAACTTTCAATCAATTAAAGCATGAAAGAATCAGGTTCAAGACATTGCTGTGATGTGAATGAGAAACAAGAAGAAGATCTAAAATGAGACAATAAATGTTTAACTGCAGCACTAAGATCAAAATGATCATAAAGATCTGTATCAAAGACAAGCTGAAAGTTTCAGTTTCAGAAGTTCTGATATTCTGAGACTGCTCAAATTCAGTCAGAAGAATGAATCTGAGCTGATTTTCATTGTTCTTGTGTTCTGAATTCTAGACATCAATGCATCACAGTAAGAACTAGTCTACTTGTCACACCTCAATCTCTACATTCTTTAGTTAATTTTTGAATCTCATTCACTTTCACATAAGTGATGCTTGAATTGATCAGATATCTCTTTCAAATATGATTGTCTCAGTACTGTTAAATGATAGCTATGATTATTTTAATCTTGTTCTGTTATGACTGATACTTTCTTGTCTTTTTTAATGTATTGTCTCATGTCTTCAGAAATGTTCTCTTGTTCATATAGTGCTGTCAGAGTTTCTCTTGTTGAAGGTAGTTTATTATGTCACTCTGTATGTTAAGAACACTTGCTTGAAATTGATTGAGAGTGATATTCAGCTCTTTTAAAAGAGAATATTAATTTTGTAGAGATAATGATTTAATGTAAACTAATGTTGTCACTGATGTGTCAAAGTTCTATTCTTTCTGAAGATGAACTTCTTATTGAGACCCTGTTGTAACTAGTGATTATAATGTGTTCAACACTTCTGATGTGAGTGATGTTGCTGATGACAGTGAATATTAATAAATAATCTCATGAGTCTGTGACCTAGTGATTCTCTGTAATGATTCTGACATAATGATTCTGTTCTTGTTGTGCTTAAAAAAGATGAATGATTAAGTTTTGTTTTGAGCATTAAACTGAGAACAAAGATATCTGAAAAAGAAGAAGAAAAAGAAGAAATGCTGATAAACATATATAAGGCTTGAGACAACAATAGAAATGACAATCAATAGCTAAAATTCACTTTCTTATTATCAGCTATTAGAAAATTTACTTTTCTGCTCTTTTTCTTTCAATTTTTGAAAATTGTGTTTGCACAATAAAGAAGTCATGTGTGAATTTAATGTCATGACATAACAATGTTTGTGACAAAAAAGAGATTGACAGTTCAGGTTACTGAGATTAATTGTGTTCAGAGAAGTGATGTGAGTCTCACTGAAGTATGCAAGAAGATCTCAAGTATGAGATAGAAGAATGACTGTCAATAATTGTGTTCAAAAGAATGAATGACAGTAGAAAAGAAAAAGTTGTGATATTTAAGAAAATTACAAAGAAATGTTTGCTCTCTGACAGAAGGTCAGTTTGAGCTAGCATATATAATATTATTGTCAGCTTTTTGAGTTTGTCTCTTGACAAACAGTGTGAGTATTTGCTCATGTGCATCATTGTCATCTAGATTGAAGTCTGAGCTGTCACTTTCAGAATACACATCAAGATGTTAATTATACTCATGATTGACAGTGAGATGATGAAGAACATATGATTTCAGTCTGAATTCTGACACTGTATCAGTCTTTTTGACGCTGTCAAGTTCTGCTAAGACATAGTTTTCTTTTTTAGAATTTGCCTTGATGACCTTATATGACCTCAGCCATCAAAATTCAGGCTTTTATACTGCTGTGTTATTGTTCTTATATTGGCTGTTATAAAGCAATATCATGTCTTCAACCTTATAGTCTCAATTCACAGCATGCTTAGCATTATTCATATGTTCTTTACTGCTCTGATGTGTTTTGTCACAGGTTCACAATGAGACTGACGCTCAATTGATAATTTCTATATACAAGAAGAATACTATGAAGAAAAGAAAAAAAAGCTTCATACAGAAGCAAAAAGATAATGTGCTTTAGTCTTAAAGTCTTAGTAAGCAACTAGACCATAAGACCTTAGTATGAGTTTAACTCATAACATTACCTCTCTTTTTCTTTTCAAAGTTGTGCTTTAAGCCTCTGAAAAGGTTGTTGTATGATTATCAATGTCTGTTGACACATGTTTTGCTCACTTCATACAGATAAGGTTTGCAGATGAAAATTTTTTCATTGCTTGTGTGATTTTCTCTGACAATTCACTTGAGCTTATCTGTCAGTGAAGTGAGGTATAAACCCCTCACCTCACATACAACTTTTCTTTTTCTTTCTTCTTCAACTTCTTCACTCACAACTTTTATATGTGAAATCTTTCTTAATTGAATATGTCAGCATTAACTTTTGTATGACAAGCTTAGCAGCAACAACATCAACAACAACAACAATGTAAGTGTTGTACAGATATGTATCTCAGAGCTGACAGCTCACAAGACCCTCATTCTTTACAATGTGTACATTGCTGCCCTCACTCTTGTGACTGCTGATGAAGATTCAGTTCTCTTTGTTGATCAGCAACAGCTCACTCAGTACACTCACTCTTCTCAGACAAGAAACATTCTTACACTGCTCAGTGTGAATGTTCTGTTTGTACAGCTTTGTATTCTGTCAGATCAGGTGAGAACTCATTGACTGTTGTACATCAATGCAATTCTGATTCAGAGTCAAGGTGTGTTGATTTCTGTTGATTGTATCAACTGTCAGACACACAGTATGACACTCTTTTTGAAATGTCATTGTACATCAGAACATTTTGATGAATGTTGCAGTAACTGTAAGTGACATGATCACACTGCTCACTGTTCTGTATGCAACAATGATGTTCTCATTGTCATCTCAGATGATGAGAACAACAACAATGTCAATGAGAATGAGTCTGCTGCTCAGTCAAGAAGAATCACATCAGTGCTGTCAGCAGAGATGATTGTCATTTATGTTGTCTTTTAAATATGTACAACTCTTCTTTCTTCTTTACACTGTGCTTGTTTAGTTGTACAAACTGTGTGTGACACTTATAGAGCCTAGTCATACAGACTGTGTGTGACATCTGAGCAGTGTGCCTCATCTCTTTGTGATGCTCAGAACAAGTAGCTTTGACAAAATCAAGAAGGCATCATTAGTAATTAGTATAGAAATAAATCAAATAAATTCAACACTAAATTTTGAACTCTGTACAATTCTCTGAACTTATGAAGCACCTCAATCTTCTTGTGTACAGTTAAGATTTAGTCAACTCAGGTTGCATTAACTCTCATTGGTTTAACATCACTGTGTCTTTCAGAACAGACATTGATTTTCATGTGAGTTGAGTATAATTGACTCATTTCATTAAGTACTTCTTCTTGAATTCTTCTTTATGTTGTACAAATCTCTTCTTCAGAATCTTCTTTATCTCAAACTCTTCTTCATTGCTTACAATTTGTGGTGAAGGTTGTGAGTCTGTCATATACTGAGAAGAGAGAGCGTTCATGACTGCTGATTGAAGCATGACAGAGTAAAACACATTATGAATACTCAACAGTGTGTTTAAACAGAAAGAATGTGAGTTGATCTTCTTAACAATGATGTATTTGTTATTCTTCACATCAAACTTCTTGCACAGACAGTTTGTATGAATGTTCTTAAGATTTAGTCAGACTTTATCTTCTTTCTTGAAGTCATAAGACTGTTGTCTCTTTCAATTCACTGTTTCTTTCTGTATCTGCTGAGTGAGAGCCATAGTTATCTGTGTTCACTCTGTGACTTCTTTCATCTTCTGTACAATTTGATCAGCTTTCTGTACTGAACTTTTCACAGATCATACAAGCTTCAACTTCTCAAGTAGTTGTAGAGGCTTCATGTAATACTCATGAAATAAGAAGAAGAGGCTCACTTCTGTTGAGGTGAAGTTATGATTGTTTATGACTAGCTCAGTCATGAGAAGCAGGCTTGCTCAATTGTTCTGACTATAATTTAAGAATGTACAAATGTACATCTCAACATTCTGATTCATCTGCTCAGTTGTTCTGTCAGTTTCTGAGTGATATGCTGTGAACATTCTTTGTACAATCTTTAAAAGTTGACAGACTCTTTTTCATACATTGACAAGTTGGGAGACCGCTCTCAAACATAAGCAAAGACATTTTGGCTCAGAGCGCTAAAACCCCGCTCAGAGCCCGCTCTGAGCACAACAGTTTGACTCAAAGTGCTTAAAGCACTCTGAGCACAATCTTTTTGACAGTTTGTAGTATATCTTCACTGATGTTGAATCAAATGTTCATTAAACATCTGAATCAACATCTGTGAAGATGTTCAATGAACGTTGAAAAGTGAGTTATGATGTTCACTGAACATTCAAATTGACTTGATGATGAATGAGTTCAGTGAACATGTTGAGTTGCTGCCTGAGTACCATCTGCTTGCTCTTGAGATGAGGTTCACACACATACACATCAACATCACTGAGCAGAATACTTATGTGACAGCAATTAAGTTAAACTAAACTATATTTGTGGCACTCTACTATCATCTCAAGCCTCATACATGCTGCTGCTGCCCTATACTGTGACAGGTTCATTTAGCATATCATTGACATTGATAGGCTTCAAATCATCATCAGTGTCATTGCTCACCTCTTTTGTATAGGTGTCTTACACAAAGTTGCTTGAATTCAACACTTGTTGCACAAGGTGCGTTCTTCAATTTTGTCAGTCATAGATGATTTTCTTCACTTCAGACCTGACACATTGTAGAGCATAAGTGAATGTCTGTTTTTTTTGACTGATACAGTTTATTCACTTTTTGACCTGCTCATGATCACAATTCATTCACTCAGAATCAATAATTATCAACCTCTTCACTCTGTGTAATGTATAGTCTACTTTGATGAGTTTGATTGTGCTGACAATGTATTGAGAAGATGATATGTTTGCATTTTGTGCAATGGCGACTGACTCTTTCTGAAACAATCAAATGATCTTTATTGCAGTGAATTTGATCAGTTCAGCATGAATGAGGGTCACTGAAGCTTTGATGACTAGGCGTAGATACTTTATAGAAGTCAGTGTGGTTCAAAGACTATGATTCGCTCTTGATGTTGCCTTCAATGAATTAAAGACCTTATGTAGTGACTTACTCAGTATACAATAAGAGCAACTGTCAGCCTCATTGTGCAAAAGACTGTCTTCTTGCTCAAATCCCATTTGACTTGAAGAAGATTGTTGATTGCAGCAATCTTGATGAAGTTGTGGTTTAAGCAGATCTCAGCAACATGAACCTTGTATGATGAATCACAAGGCACAAGGTTGTAGAGATGATCTGACTGATTGCAAATTCAACCTTTTTGACAATCTTTTATCCTCAATAATGTCAGGTTCTTTGTATCTTTGAGTATCTTTAACATTGAGAACATGCTCAAAACTTGCAGTCTTTGCACTCTCTGCAATCAGTTGTTCAGGTTCAGTGTTAGTTTGGTCTTCAGACAGTTGTTATTTCATCAGGTCTGCAGCTTGTCTTGCAGCTCATTCTTCAAGTCACTTGAGATGATTGCAATCAATGCATTTACAAGATCAACAAATCTATTCAGTAATGAACAGTCAATGTTCTGATGTGTGTTGAGTGGTACATCAATCAGAGAATAACTGTAGAAAGTGAACTGAGTTGCACTGCACTTGAGCCACAGTGTTTTTAGCACCTGCATCAAAGTCTTTATGTATTTTTTTTGACACATATGTTCAACTTCTTTCTGTCAACAATGTGTTTGTGTGTCTTTCTCATATCACAGAGCATTGACACAGTGCAATTCTTAAGTCTTCTCTGATGCATGTGCTTCTTTAACCATGAGCTGTGAGTAGGGTTGGTTCAGTAAGGTGTCTCAATGAAGCTTATTCACACTTGCATTTGCGCAAAGAAAGATTCAAATGATGTGTCTGTGAGAAATCATTTTCTCACCTCTGAGCTGAAGATTTTGAACATATGAATTGTTGTCACATTCATGCTCACTTCAGTATGCACCTCATTTGCTGCTACTTTACCTCAAGCTATATTTCAATAGATGATCACAGACAGAGAAACTTTTTGCTTCTTGAGTGGCTTGAGTGAGTAGACAATGTCTTGCATAACCTCTGTGATATGACCTCTGTAAAATTGTTTTGTAATGATGACTATGGTTTGTGACTGTTCAAACTGATGTCAAAGGTTGTCTTCTTCATCAGATATGTGTTCAAGAAGGCTTCAGTTGTCACAAGACAGCTTCTTTGCAAGTTGGTTCACTTTGCGGTCCTCATAAACGTGATGTATTTTTCATTTAGTAAACTTATCTTCTGAATTCAGGTGATTCGTAGCCTCTTATAATCAATTTGAAACAAGACTGCTGAGGCTACAATCAGATTAAAGCCACTCTTGAGTTTTAAAAGAGCTGCTGATTCATCATTGTTACAGAGACATTTGATGCCTCACTTTCTGCTGAATGAACATACATCATTTGACAACTGAGAATTGCTTGAAGTTTCTCAAGACAGATGCTCTCAATGATGCCTTTTTCTGTGAGCTGCAATAACTTCAGCATGAGCTTTCTTCAGTATTCAGTTTAGACAAATAACTTTCAACATTTCAATAGTCTATCATCAGATTCAGTATTATGCTCAAAAGATTCATGAGTTTGATGTGCAGTGTACCTTTTCTAGTCTCATGTCGTTCACATTATAGCCTTCACCTTGAAACAACTTCATCTCAAACATCATGAAGACTTCAAAGACCTGATATAGGTACAAGAGTGTGAGAAGGCCTGAAATGTGTATTCTTTTGTCAGAATCAATGTTGTCTGAATTGTGAAAAAATAGTTGTGCACATCTGTCTCAGTGCTCTGACTCATGAAGATGTTCAGTAGTTGTCAGCCTCACACTTGTCATGAGCTTGAAAGGTTAAGTTAGTCAATACTCAACTTCATCACGTTGAACTAAACATACTCTTCAGTCATAGATGTTTAAGGTGTCTCTATGTCTTTGATGTCTTGAAGTTTCTCTACAGTGTCTTCATGAAAGATCAGCTTTGATTTGAGACTAGTCTGAGTTGGTTTTGATTGCACAGGTGTTGCTGTTGATTGTAACTTTGAGTAACAGATGCTGTGTGCCTCATCTGAAGTTATTGAGTTTGCCGCTGTTTGTGACTCTGCTGAGTTGATATCAAGGTCTTTCTCTGAAGCTTTGTTGATCAAAGTAAACTTTGCATGATCTGCTGTTTGTGACTCTGCCTTGTCAGCAGCAAGGTCTTCTTTCAGAGCATTGTCAATCATAGTTATCTTTGCGGGGTCTGCCGTTCATGACTTCACCATGTCAGTATTAAGGTCTTTCTCTGAAGCATTGTCAATTATAGTTATCTTTGCAGGGTCTGCTGTTTGTGACTTCACCTTATTGACAGCAAGGTCTTCTTTTGAAGCTTTGTCAACTGTAGTTATCTTTGTGTGGTCACTCAGGGTTCTTGTTGATAATGTGTTGTCAGATTTATCAGATTGTCTTTTGTCTTGTTTCATTCTTAACAATGTGCTGCTCATGAAAGGTTCAGTAATGTCTCTGTTCAAACTCATAGATATGTCTTTCAGAGATTGTTCTGAAGCTTGCTCATCTGATGTATCATGATGAATGCCTCTCACATGTGAACCTGTTGTCTTCAGATCTTGTTCACTGATCTTGTAACATTTGTTGAGTTGATTAAATGAACATTCTTGTTCTTTGAGAATGATGATGTTCTCAGTATTCTCAGTCTGACTTGATTTCATGATACATTTGAGCAATAATGACAGTCGCGATGCTAGTAGAGAGTTATTCAGATGAACACTTGAGTTCAACAAACAGTTCAGCTTACAGTCTTTCACTTTGAAGACAACTTCAAACTCTGTGTATGACAGTCTTCTCATTCTGACATCAAGAATGGCTGTACAGAACTTTCTATCCCCGGTTATATCTGTTGTAATGCCATCAAAGCTGTAATTGATGGTGTTAAGATAGGTGTACTGAATGTCTTCTTTAAGTATATTCACTCATATATTAAATGACACTCAACTGCATATGTCCACCTTCTGAGCAAAAGATGAATTGAGAGGTGTGACATCAATGACAGTGGCTGAGCTAATACTCTGAATGTCTCTGAATGATAGAATGCGTTTCACTCATATTCTGTAAGTTCTAGCATCAGTGATGATTGTCATGTCTTAAGTTTGAATGAGTGTTGATGTTGTGATGTGAATGCCCATTTTCACTCACTCTAAGGTGTTTGTTGAGCTCAAAGGTACTGTGTTTCTAGGTGTAGCTTCTTTGTCTTCAGAATCATCACACCTCATCTTGTGTCTCTGATTATATAGCTTGCGTCATACTAGAATGAACAGACTTTGATTGATGAACATGAGAGGTTTGTCTTCAAAGTAAAGCGTAAAGTGAGTGTAGAGTTTCTGAATCAATGGTTGCACTGCTTCACAACTCACATTTGTTGTTAAGACTCTTAGGTTCAGTGCATGCTCTTCAAGTCATTCACTGATGATAGTGTTTGCTTCAGCTATGCCTTCATTGTCTATACTGATAGTCTTTCTGAACTGTGCAAGATTCACATATTTCAAATCATTCTCATCTGTCAAATCATCAATATGCTTGAGTCTGATATTCTTTTTAGCTGACATGATGATGATGAGAAGATCAAAGTCAGAAATGCTGTCTGAAATCAAAGTGATGCAAGTTTGTAGAAAAAGGTTGTAGGTGAGGCAAACACATATCAGAATGTGTATTTAGGTCATGTTCAAAAGTAAAAGGTTAGTGTTACGGCCAAACCATAACCGGCTAGTATGTTTTAGAGAATACGCAAGGAAAGCGTATACCTGAACATAAGCTCACACGGGTCTGTTGCTCTATAGTGAGCTCAGCAAGACGATAGACCTTTGGTAGGTCTATCAGCTCTGTTGCTCTATAGCAAGCAAGGCGAGCACGGCAATCCTATGGTATATAGTAGGACCATTTCCCCTATGAAAATGGGTTGTGTTCAACTCAATACAAGTTTACCAACTACTGGTTTATTCAACACCGCGCACTGAGACCTTTATATCAACAAGTACAAATCTCTAGCTTTAATATTCAAGGCATCTCAGATCAGGACATAACAGTTAGAAGAGAGGTTCAGGTGAATACTCAGCTAAAATGTTATTAAATTTGATGCATTTATTTTGATGAGTGAATCCTTGATCAAAGACACGTTTGCTTAAAGTAACACAGCACAATGTTCAAATAACATCTGTGCTGTAGTACAATGCGTTCATTGAACCTGACACATGTTCAGTGAACGTCATAGTGAGCTGGTTTGATTCAGTAGTGTGCAATCTAGTTGACTAATAGTGACACATATTCAACACAGACATACTGCATATGCTTTCATCCTCTTGCAGAAATTGCAGAACATGATCAAGACCATCTTGATCTTTTAATTGTCAGTGTCTCTTACTCAGGCTGATTTTGCTTTACCTTCACTAACATGAGTATTTGATTGAATCATTGCATTTCAGTTGACATCAGAAGCATTCGGCAACGCGGCTGCTTATCAGTTAGTTGAAGCATTTGGCTTGACGTTTGCACCTCAGTTGATGTTTGAAGCATTTGGCTTGATGATTGCACTTTAATTGACAACAGAAGCATTCAGCTGTGTAGTTGTACCTTCATCAACAACAAGAGTATCTGACTGCACAATCACACCTTCAGCTGTTGCTAGAGTTAGATTCAGTGTCAATATCTGCTCTGTTTCAGTGGCTGACACATCTTCTTGTACGTCTTTCAGCTTTATATCAATGAATTTTGAGATGTTTGAGTTCTTCAACACATTCTTGACTTGCTGAATCAATCTTGACTGCTTAAAGAGGCTGATGAGCTTTCTCAACCAACACACAAATTTCTTATTGTTTTGACTCTTGTTGATGCTTACATCTGTGATCATCATCAAGTTGTCTTGTGTCTGTGTGAGTGCAACATTGAGTTGATTCATTTCTTGTGTGAAGCCTAACTTCTTAGTGATGACTAGGTTCAGAATTATGATATTGGCCTCATTCTCTTGAAATGAGTCAATGGTCTTGTTCTGAATTGCTCACAGGTTCTTCTTCTTGAGCTTAAACTTCAGCTGATATAGTGCACAATAGTAGACTTTCTGCTGTGCTCAGTAGGGTGAAATGATTGCAAGATGCTTTGATTCAAATGTCTTCAAGAGGATTTCCACCATATTCATGCATACTGTAGTGCTGACTAGGTTGCATCACGAGTTTTCTATCTGCTCTGTTGTGTCTTTGACATCTATCATCAGCACAAGGTTTTCTACTTGATATGCTTCTTTCATAAAGTTCTTTATCTTCAGACTCAGTGAACAAGAGGCTAGCTGTGTGGTGGCGATGTCAGTCAGTTAACCATTATAGAAGATGATTGAGTCAATCTTGAAGATCTCAGAGCTCATTCAGTGCTGCTCAGTAAACATAATTGATGAATGACCTAGTCAAACAAGTTGTGTAAAGAATGACATGATCATCTGAGTGACAAACTGCTCACTTAAGCCTCCGCAGCTTAATACTGTTAACTTTAGTTGCTTGTGATCTTCAATCATAACAACTGAAGCAGGTGCATAGTGCATCAAGATGATAATCACATCTGACTTGATGATCTTTGTCGCTTCATTCATGAAGATAACTGTCAACCTGAAAATCATGAAGAGTTTGACTGTGTCTGCGTTGTTGATGATGCACACTACAATGAAGACTGTATGAAGAACATGCTCTTGCAAGTTAGTGAGAATCTTTCTGAATTCAATCTGTTGTGTGGCATCTATGTCATCTTCACTGTATAGATTGTAGTATTCTCAAAATTCCTTTCAGCTATCAGAGTCAGAGACAGGGTGCAGTATCATGTCAGCAACCTGTAGCATTCAAGTTGTCAAGCTATGTTCAATAAGCTGCACTCTCTTATTCATAACAATTGATTTAGATTGATCTGTGCCCTTATAGACCTCATATATTGTTCTGACAACGTCAAACTTCACAAGAACATCAAGCTCATCTTCATTTATGATGAGTGAAAGCAAATTGTGAGGTTCTTTAACTTTATTTCAGATGATGTTCTGTTCAGAGAATATGACATGCAAGCATATGATAATCTTGTCTTCTGTTTGAGAGTTTTTGAGTGCTGAAGTCTTGATCTTTTCAACAAGTTCATTGACGATGTCATTTATAAAGATTATCACTAGAACTTGATGAAGCTCATCATTGTCACTGTGAAGGAATGATCATATCATCTCTGCACATCAGTGACTTTTATCTGTTTTTGATGATTCTTGTATGATGTCAATTTCATATGACAACTTGCAACAGTAGACCATTGCTTTTCTCTGTGATGATGTGAGCTTCAATGCATCAATTCAATCTCTAACAGCATCAAGTGAAATGATGGTGAAGATGTCTCTACTTTGAGCCTGAGTATAGTTTAAACTGCAGATCACATGATGCAAATTGTCTCAAGTTTGCTGAAATGCACTTAGTGCATTGATTTGATGCTTCAGCACCTTTTCTTGCAAGATCACTTGAATTTTGACTATCATCTTATCACCTGTCTGACATTGAGCTTTGAACTTCTTGTCAGTTTTGAAATTGTGCAGAATTGTCTTCAATGGTTCATCTTTGTAGATGTTCTTCTTCTTGTCTCAGGATTTATGAAGAACAATGATTGTTTGACCAATTTGTGCAAATGATAGTTGTTGAACAACAATCTCACTTCAGTCTTTCTCATGATCATCAACTTCAGCATTGAAGTTGACTCTTAACACCTTCTCTGAGTCAAATTAAAGTGACATCTTCTGCAAATCATCTATCAGAGTCATGTAGCGATGCTTCTCTTTTCTGATATGATGATAGCTTATACTGCAAAGATGAATTCTCTAATACTTGTGACTTGATCAGCTGTGACTTCTTGTTCAGCTATTGCTTCATATTTTATGATTGTTACTCATTCTGCTACAATTAAAAATGATGTTTGAGGTGGTAACTTGATCGCAGACTGTTCTTCTGCAGATGCAGTCTGATTTAACTGAACAAAATGTTTGTCTGAATGAGCAGGGTGTCATGCATTGAGCAGGTCAATGACTCTTTTCTGTTGTATGATGTTAAGAAACTCTTTGACAGATTCAGTTATGCTCATTGAACTGTGCACATATAACTCAAGAGTTGATGAGATAAATATCTTCTGAAGCTTTTGAAGAGTGAAGTCAAGTTTGATGAGTTCTGCAAGGTTGACCCACAGTCAGTCTGAGAGTACTTCAATGAGGTTGAACAAGACATTGACTTGATAGATGTGGTCTTCATCATTGATCTGCTGCATCTTTGCAATGTGCTGAATGCTTGAAGAAAGGTGTCTTGATGGCAGCAACTTCACAGTTACATTTCTGTCTTGAATCATATTGCAATCAAGTTTAATAATGATGATCTTGTCATCTGCACCTTTTTTCTTCATGATAACTTGAACTCAAAGGCTGAACTTTCATCTCTGAATCATCTTGAACATGATGTAGATGCAGCAATATGAGGTCTCAGTCACAAGAAACTGATCAAGACTGAAAGTGTTGCTCTTATTGTTCATGTGCATGATGACAACACAATACTCAACACAACCTGTTTTCACTTCTTTATTGTTCAAGTAGTAGGCATTCTCATCAATCTCTTCACTCACATTGTTTCTGAAGTTTTCTGTCAACATTTTTGAATTTGTCATGAGTTCAGCTTTGACTTAGTACATGAGGTATGACTGTGAGATATGAAAGTAAACTTTAAATGTGAGCTATGCACATGAGCTATGAACACAAGATATGAACATAAGATTGAATGTGAGGAATAAATCTGAGGTATGAATGCAAGATTTGAACATGAGATTGAACATGAGAAACAAACCTGAGAATTGAATGTGATGTGTGATCTGCAGTATAAAGTCTGAATGTGCACTTTTAACAGACATTTGAATGTGAGCTCTGAATGAGACAGTTAACTGTGAGATAGAACAATAGAGAAGTGAAAACTGAGATAGATGATTGCTGATTCTAAGTGTTGTTTTGAGAAACTGATTTAATGCATTAATGATGTGAGTAACTTGTGTGAATTC
>JAABUP010008100.1_pt1 | contig 13579 bp, 16 predicted proteins | sample 5559201 | NCBI WGS metagenome assembly JAABUP01 (sample SAMN10711887, study PRJNA513373) | rock metagenome | isolation source: Antarctica rocks | place: Antarctica | reverse complement strand
GCCGTATCAAGCCGTCCCCAAACCACCCCCGAGGTGGCCGCGACCCGCATGTCTCTACAACTATCACGCGAGAAACACTCGTCTCAGCCGGGAGCGGCTTCAGGCTCATGAATAATGGCGGCTAGATATGGAGTTCGTGCGGCCTCGTCAGCCATCAGTTCGACTAGCGTTCCCGCCCATGCAATGCGCCCCTTCTCCAGCACCACGGCCCGGTCGGCGACGCGGGTGGCGGAGTGCAGGTTCTGCTCGGCCAGCAGCACCGTCACGCCCGCGGCCTTCAACGACAGGATCGCGGCGGCCATCTGCCCGGCGATGAGCGGCGAGAGGCCCGCGGTCGGCTCGTCCAGTAGAAGCAGGCGCGGGTTGCCCACCAGGGTGCGGGCGACGCCCAGCATCTGCTGCTTGCCGCCGCTTATGCGGGCGGCGATGCGGTGGCGGAGCAGGCCGACGTTGGGGAACAGGGCGAACAGCCGGGCCTCCCGTCCAGGGTGCGATGCCGGGGCGTCTATGAGGTTCCGGCAACAGGCTGTCATCACCCGCACCAGCGATGGCTTGATCGGCGTGGGTTTCCTGGGCGGGCACGACAGCCTTGGAACGTCGAGGCGCTTCAGTTCACCAATGGGACACTTTCGACTGCGAACCTGCGTTGGATGAGCTTCACCGATGCGACTGCGGGCGACACTGGTGAGGTCGCGATGGACACTCCGGCTGTGAACGGCGTGAGCTACATCCATTTGCAGTGTGTCTACGCCGGGTCCGATGGACTCGCGGCGAGCACCTCCTTGGCAAATGTCTTCATCCATACGGGGAGCGGCGATGACGCGATCCAGGTTTCGAGCGGGCAGAACGTGCTCGACGGCGGGTCCGGCTCCAACTTCCTGACGGGCGGCTCTGGCGCTGACACCTTCTTCACGGATGCGCGCAATCCGGGGGTGGTCTGGAACACGATCCGCAACTTCCATACTGGCGACGCCGCGACCTTGTGGGGTTTTAACACCCAGGTGAGCAGCTATCATTGGGACAGTGGCCTTTCCGGCGTCTCGGGTTCGCAGGGGGCGACGTTGCGCGCCGACATTGTCGGTGGGCCGGACGGGCGACGGGATCGCCGCGTCGCTGCGCTTCTCGCAATGACGAAAAGCGGTCAATGCAAACGGCCGTTGGCATGAGAGGGTCAAGGCACAGTGTAGCTTTGGGCGACGGAGAAAACTCAAGCCTTGACCCAGCCCGCCTAGAAGTGGATTGCCTAGGAATGCAGTCCGCTTTCCAGGAGATCACCGTTCTTGACCTATTCAGCGGCATTGGCGGGTTCAGCCTTGGGCTGCATTGGGCCGGAATGCGGACGTGGGCGTTCTGCGAAGCCGATCCATTCGCCCGCGGAGTGCTCAGCCGCAACTGGCCCGGCGTGGCCATCTACGACGACATCCGTACGCTGTCGGCCACCCGGCTGCGCGCCGACGGGGTGCCGTGGCCCGGACTGCTCTGCGGCGGGTTCCCGTGCCAAGACGTCAGCCTCGCCGGCCGGGCTGCGGGGATCGAGGGCAAGCGTTCGGGCTTGTGGTCCCACATGGCGCGCCTGGTGCGTGAGTGCCGACCGCGTTGGGTGGTGGTTGAGAACGTTCCTGGCCTGCGAGGCCGGGGCGCGGACCGGGTGCTGTCTGACCTGGATGCTGCGGGCTACGCCTGCTGGCCGCTGGTGGTGGGTGCTGTCCATGCCGGCGCCCCGCACCGGCGGAGCCGCGTGTGGCTGGTGGCGCAAGCCGTTGCTGCCGACGGTGGTGGCGCGGGACTGGAAGCATGGCAGCCTGCGCCAGCAGGGGCGGCGGCGGGCCTGCCAGTTGAGCGACGCGGTGGGTGGCCGGCTGCACCCAGGCTACGCCGAATGGATGATGGGATTTCCCGAGGGCTGGACCGAAAGCGCGCGGGCGGACTGAGGCGGGCGCGCATCCAAGCGCTGGGCAATGCCGTAGTGCCGATGAACGCCGCGATGATTGGGCGGGCAATCCTGGCGGCGTGGGCGTGAGTCGACGTGGCTCGGCGGCCACATCTGTGACCTCGGTCACACAAGTCTCGCGTTGGTGATTGTCTGTGTAATGTCGACGTGTGCTTATAGGCAGCCTAACATATTTTAGGCTCTGGCCGGTAAGGGTGCCCTGTGGCCGCAAATGATCGCTTTGAATTACTGTTGTCCCGGTTGTATGAGGCAGCGCTTGAGCCGACGCTGTGGCCTGCGGTTTGGGCCGAGGCGACGGCAGCTGCTGGAGGGATCGCGCCGTCGCTGCTGGTGGTCGCCGACAATGACGGCTCGGCTCCACTGGTGACGCCGGGTTGGGGCGGGCATTCCTTGACGACGAGTGCGACAACGGCCGCAGCGACGGCCGAAGGAGCGGCCCCGGCACCGTATTGCAGGCCTGACCGGGCTGCCGTTCCGCCAGCGACCGAGGCGGAGCGGGCAGAGATGGCGCAGTTGACCCTGCATCTGCGCCGCGCGGTGCGGTTGCGGGCTCGGCTGGCCATTGCGGAGGCGATGCAGGCGGCGAGCTCCGCGGCTTTGCAGGCGGCCGACACTGGGGTTATTTTGGTTACCGCTGGTGGCCGCATCGTTTATGCCGATGCAGCGGCGCAACGGCTGGCGGAGAGCGTCGGGTTGCAGCTTGAACCCCGCCGGGGCGCGTTGCAGGCGCTCGACCCGAGTGCCACCCAATATCTGCACGGTTTGGTGCATGACGCTGCGGCTGGAGGGGGAGGTGGCGACATGCTGATGCGGGCGACGGACGGCTCCGCGGTGGCGCTGGCGGTTTGCAGCTTGGCGAGCGGGGCGTTGGGGGCTGGAGAGCTGGACGAGGTGGCGGACCAAGGGACGGCCCAAACGCTGGGGCAGATTTCGGGGCAGGCGCTGGTGACGCTCCGCCGTTTGGCGCAGGTGCCGGCCAGCGCGAAGCGGGTGGCGGCGCTGTTTGGCCTGACGCGGGCGGAGGCGGACGTTGCCGTCGCCGTGGCGGCCGGGCAGCGGGTAGCGGCGGTGGCGGCGGGACGCGGCGTGTCGGCGAGCACGGTGCAGGCGCAGGTCCGCTCGGCACTTGGGAAAGCCGGGGTGCCGGGTGTGCAGGAGCTGGGGCTGTTGTTTGCGCGGCTGGGCTAGGGTGGGGCGGCGCAGGCGAGGACTGTTGGCGGTCAGTAGCTGAGGTATCGCTTGTGCGCGTCCGTCATCTGTTGCGGCGTAAGAAGGCGTGGCTGGCCGGCTGCGCGGGCCAACAGGTATTGCCGGGCAAGGGTTTCCAATTGGAGCGTTGCCGCTACAGCGGCGTCGAGGGTTGGCCCTGCGGCGACCATGCCGTGGTTCGCCAGCAAGCAGGCGGTGCGGCCACGCATGGCCTCTGCGGCGAGCGCGGCAAGGGATGGGGTACCGAAGGTCGCATAGGGCGCGCACCGCACGTCGTCGCCGCCGAAACCAGCGACCATGTAGTGGAAGGGGGGCAGTGGCTCGGCGAGGCAGGCAAGGGCGGTGCAGGCATCGGCATGGGTGTGAACGATGGCGCTGACGGCAGGGTCGTCGTCGTAGATCGCCGTGTGGAGCGCCCACTCGCTGCTGGCGCCGGGCGCTGGGTCGTGCAGGGGCATGGCGACTAGGTGGCTGGGCTCGATGCGGCCTGGCGTCGTGCCGGTGGGCGAGATCAGCATGCCCTCCGAGGTGCGCACGCTGATGTTGCCGCTGCTGCCTTGGATCAGGCCGAGACGGCCGAGGCTGCGGTAGGCGGCGCAGACCTCGGCGCGGGCAGTTTCGGTCACTCGGCAGCTTGTTGCTTCAGTCGGTCGCTGAACAGCTTGCGGAGCTTGGCCACCTTTGGATTGATCACGGCGCGGCAGTAGCCGGACCAAGGGTTGCGGGCGAAGTAGTCCTGGTGCTCGTCCTCGGCCCGGTAGAAGGTGGTGAGCGGCACGATCTCGGTGACGATGGGGCGGTCCCAAACGTGGGCGGCTTCGATCTCGGCCTTGACGGCGCGGGCCGTTTCGGCCTGTGCGTCGGAATGGGTGAGGATGATCGAGCGGTACTGCGGGCCGGTGTCGGCGCCCTGCTGGTTTGGCGTGGTCGGGTCGTGCAGGGTGAAGAACACCCGCAGGATGTCGGCGAAGGTGATTTGGTCGGGGTCGAAGGTGATCTGCACCACCTCGGCATGGCCGGTGCGCTTGCCGCAGACCTGTTCGTAGGTCGGGTTCGGCACGGTGCCGCCGGCATAGCCGGAGACGGAGCTGTGGACGCCGCGCAGGCTGAGGAACACTGGCTCAAGGCACCAGAAGCAGCCGCCGCCTAGGGTTGCAGTCTCGGTCGTCATAGTTTGCTCCTTTGCATTGAGCGGGAAGTGGCGATGGGTTTGGGGAAACTCAAGCGTTGCCGGTTGTGGCGGCTGCTAGCTGGCAGGTGCGCCCTGCTGTTTGAGCGGGTGCGCGCTGGCGAACTCGGGCATGGCCATGCAGGCGTCGTGGATGCGGCGGACGGTGGGGTAGGGTTGCAGGTCCACTTTGAAGCGCTGGGCGCCGGCGATGTGGCTGGCAAGGCAGCAGTCGGCCATCGTGGGGGCGTCGCCGAAGCAGAACGACCCGGCGCCGGGCAGCAAGGCTTCGTAGGCTTCCAGGCCTTTTTGGAACCAGTTGGCGGCCCATGCCTGCTTTGCCGCGTCATCGGCGCTGAAGACGCGGCCGAGGTAGCCCTGCACGCGCGGCGTTACCAGCGGATGGCTGTCGGCGGCGTGGATGGCGCAGAGGGCGCGCACCCTGGCGCGGTCGTTGGCGCCCTGGGGCAACAAGGCGGGGGCGGGGCGGGTCTCTTCGATCCACTCCAGGATGGCGAGCGATTGGGTGAGCACCGTGCCGTCGTCCAGCACGAGGGCCGGGACGGCGCCCATGGGGTTCACTTTGCGGAACTCAGGGGCGTTCTGGTCGCCGCGGTCGAGGTCGATCAGCTCCTCGGTGACGGAGATGCCCTTGAGGTTGAGCGCGATCCGGATGCGGTAGGTGGCGAGCGAGCGCCAGAAACTGTACATCTTCATTCTTTTATGGCTCCGGTGGGTGCGCTGGCATGGTATTCCATGGGAACGGAATAGAGTAGCGCCGCCGGGACCGAGCCGGACGGCGCCCCGGCCATCGACGCGCCTCATCGGCATCGACGGGCACGACGCCACGGGGTTTCCGGGTTGGGCTGGTGCAGGATGGGAACGAGGCATGCGCCGTCTGCTTGCTGTCTGCACGTTGCCGGTTTGGCCGGTCCGGGACGGCTACTCGCTGCGTGCCGCGAACATGCTGCAGGCGCTGGCCCGGCGGTGGGAGGTTGCGCTGCTTGCGCCGGGGGCGACGCCGCCTGGCGTGGCGGAGCATGTGCCGCTCGCGCTGGCGGGCACGGGGCTGAGCTATCCCTGGCGGTTTGACAATGGGCCGCTGGTTGCGGCGATCAGGCGGTGCGTGGCGGCGGTGGGGCCGGATCGGGCGCTGGTGTGGCCGGGCGCGGAGGGCGCCTGGCTGGCGAGCGGGGCACGGGTGCCGGCGGTGCTCGACATGATCGACTGCAACCTGCTGGAGTTTGGCCGGGCGGCTTGGGCGGGCCGTGGGCGGGAGCGGGTTTGGAACGTGCGGGAGGCGGCTGTTGCGGCGGCGCATGCGCGCCGGGCCGTGCGCGGGTTCGGGACGACTGTTTGCGTGGGCGGGGCGGACGCGGCGTGGATGGCGCGGCTGGGCGGGCGGGCGGTGCACGCCGTGCCGAACGGCGTTGCCCTGCCGGCTCGGCGCGTGCCCGAGGCTGTGCGCGCGACCGTCGTTTTTGTCGGCACGCTGGACTATGCGCCGAATGTCGACGCAGTGGCGTTCATGGCGTTGGACATTTGGCCGCGCATCCGTGCCGCTGTGCCGGGCGCGGGGTGGGTGATCGCTGGCCGCCGGCCGGTGGCGGCGGTTCGTGCGCTGGACGGGCGGAGCGGCGTCAAGGTTTGGGCGGATGTTGCCGACATGGCGGCCGAGCTGCAGGCCGGGTGGGTGGCGGTTGCGCCGATGCGGATCGGGGCGGGGCTGAAGAACAAGGTGCTGGAGGCTTGGGCCTGCGCCCGGCCGGTGGTGCTGACGCCGTTGGCGATGAACGGGCTGGCGTTGCCGCTGGAACACGCAGGGTTGGTGCAGGCGGGGGCGGCAGGGATGGCGGACGAGGTGGCGGCGCTGTTGTGCGACAGCTTGGCTCGGGGAAGGCTGGGCCGGGCGGCGCAGGATATGGTGGCGCGGGATTTCACTTGGGGCGGCGCGGGCGACCGGATGGACACGCTGTTGCGGTAGTAGGCGGTCGCCAGGAGGCCCGGCGTGGCGATCCAGGGCGGTTTGGCCTGTCTGGACCAGTGCAGTGCCGCTCCGAGGAGGGGCCGCTGCAACCTGGGGGGACAGGGTGTGTTGCAGGCGCATGGAACAGAATTGGTCTTGGCGGCGTGCGGGGATACGGGCGGGGCTGGCGTTCGGTGCGGCGATGGGCGGGCGGCTGGTCGCGGACGGGCTCGCGATGGACCCGGTGATGTCGGCGCTGGTCCGCTTCGTTCGCCGCAGGCCGCCCGATGCGGGCGACATTAAGAAATTGCGGGTTGGTTATGCGGCTTTGCTCGCGCTGGCGGGGCTGCGGCCTGACCCGACGGTGACGATGGAGAAGCTGACCATTCCGGGACTGTTGCCGGCGCGGGCCTATGCGCCGAACGGCAAGCACCGGGGGGCCAAGCACCGGGGGACCCTGCTGTACTTTCATGGCGGCGGGTTCATCATGGGCAGCCCGGCCGTGCGTGACGGGATGTGCCAGCGGCTGGCGGCCGGCGCCGGGCTGCGGGTGGTCTCAGCGGGATACCGGCTGGCGCCGGAACATCCGTTTCCGGCGGCGCACGACGATGCGGCGGCGGCGCTGGCGTGGGTGCGGCAGCAGGGCGGCGGGCCGTTGCTGGTGGGCGGCGACAGCGCGGGGGCGAACCTGGCGGCTGGGCTGGCACGGGATGGCGAAGTGGACGGGCAGGTGCTGATCTATCCCGTCGTGGACATGGTGCAGTCGGCGGGGCGCTACCCGAGCCTTGATGCGTTTGCGGACGGGTACTTGTTGACGGCGGCGGGGATGGAGGCGTGCGCGCAGGCGCTGATCCCGCCAGGCGTGGACCGTGACCAGGCGCGGCTGTCGCCGATACGGGCGGACCTTTCGCGGGCCGCGCCGGCGTTGATCGTGGTGGCCGGGTTCGATCCGCTGCGCGACCAGGGGGTGGCGTATGCCGAGGCGCTGCGTGCGGCGGGGCGGCCGGTGGAGTTGCTGGAGGAGGGTGCGCTGGTGCATGGGTTCGCCGATTTTGCGGGCGTGGTGCCTGAGGCGCGGCGCGCGGTGGACCGGATGGCGCACATGGTGCGCGCGATGATTTATACCAAAACTCGCTGACCAGAACCCATCAAGATTTCACCCTCACTGCGATGCACTTGAGCTGCCGCATAGAGCACGCTACCTCCATGGGTTCTGGTCAGTGAGCCTTGGTATTAGCACGGGGGTTTAGCGCGGGGGCTTGAGCGCGAGTTGGCGGTTGTTGTGGGGTAGGCGGAGCATACGGCGCATGGAAGCGCGGCACCGTATCGGATGCCGGGCGTTTGAGGCCTGGCGTGCTATAAGCGGGGCTGGCGCTCTGATGGAGTTGGAGTTTTGATGAACCGACGCGATCCTGTTTTGCTGGCCTGGGCGGTTGGCCTCGTGCTCGCAGCGGCTGTGTACGTCGTGGGCCCCGATCGATTTTTGTTTCGGGTGCTGGACTCGCTGCACGTGCTGGCATGGCGCATCAGCGAGGCGGTTGAGGATCTGTCCTTGCTGGCGCTCGACCTGGTGCGGGCGTTGGCGATTGGGCTGTTTGCGACATTTGTGGTGTTGGCGGTCGCGGTGGCCCGCCGTGGCGGGCGCGGGTGGGGGGCGCTTGTGCTGGTCACGTTGCTGTTCGTGATGTTGGCCGGCGGCGGGGTGGACGGGACCGCGCCGAATGCGCGGTGGACCGCGGCGCTGCTGCTGTCGGGCGCCGGGGCTGCGATCATGACGGGGCGCCTGCGGCAGGCCGGGGCCGTCGTGCCGCGCTGAGGCGCGTGGGAGCGGCATTCAGCGGGCATTGAGCGTGGCCACGATGAGGTCGATGCCCTGGGCGTGCCAGCGTTGCACCGCCTTGTGGTCGGCGCCGATGGCGGTGCCCAGCCGGCGCCAACTGAAGAGGTGGCGGCCGGTGGCCGGGTTGATAAGGCAGCGTGCGCCCACGACCCGGCGCAACACGAACTTGTCGGCGGGGATGCGCGGAATCCAGGCGAGCACGCGGTCCATGCGGTCGATGGACGCGGCGCTCGGGACGGCCGGGCGGATTTGCGTGCGGTCAGGCGGATAGGCGCTGGCGGCGTCGCGCACCCATTCGAGGCCACCCTGGCGCAGGCAGGTGGACGGGCCGGATTGCGGCAGGGCGAGCAGGGTGCAGCCGGCTTCCTCCAGGGCGGCACGGACGGACTCGGCGGTGGCGCGGGCGCTGCTGGGGTTGAGTGGGTTGGTTGGTGCGTGGGGGCGGGCGGCGGGGGCGTTCGGCTGGTCCATGACGCCGGTCATTGCGGGAGGTCCAAGAAGATCGGGAACGGGTAGGTGGACTGGTCGAGGATGGTGCCTTGGGTGATGGCGCCCCAGCTTTCGGGATGGCCAGAAGGCAGGGCGGGGCGGTCGAGTGGACCTGGGCGGCCACGGACGACGTAGACCATGGGCTGAGAGGTGACGGGTGCGGCGACCAGGTGTGCGGCGGCGGGCTGGTTGTGCGGACTGGCGCAGGCGGTTGAGTTGGGCATCCACGTTCTTCTTTTGTCCAGTTGTTAAGTTAGTTTTCCTAGGACTTGCGGGTCAAGTGGAGTTTTGCAACTGATAGGCGAACTTAGGGGGTGAGGCGACACGTTAGGGGATGTGACGGCGGGGCCGGGCAGGCGGTTTTGGAGTAGTGTTTTCTATAAGTGGCGACTGTTGCGGGGCGGCCTGTTGCTTGGGACGCGGCGAAACCTGTGAGTCGGCGCAGGGTTCGACTCCGCCCGAGGCTGGCAGCGGGGAGTTGCCGGCCTGAACGCTTACAGTTGGGGAGGCGTGGTTCGGCGCAATGCTTGGCATGATGTTGATGGAGACTGTGCGAGGACGTGGCGCGGGCGCACCCCGTGTTTGCGAGGTTTGCGGGTGGCGGGATGGACTGCCGAATGGGAAGCGGACACTTTATTGTTGATGCGGGTCAAATTTGATAAAATTGAGACGAGTGGAAGTGGCTTTGTCCGAATTTAGTAGGTGAAAACGTAACGAAAACCTTTTTAATAATGCCATAGTTCTAGTTTTGAATAATTTGGGCTTATGGGGCTGTTTTGCCATCGATCAAGAAATCGTATGCTGCCTAGACGTTTCAGGCTAAATTTCGTTGCGTGAAATTGCTTGATGAGTTAGTTGGTGGTTGCAGAACTTCTGAGGTGACTTTCAATGACAACGGTTTCGGGCGGCACTGGCATTCAGGCCACGCTTAACAGCGGCAGCAATGATCAGAACGGTCTTGCCACGGCATTGGCGAACCAGATCTCTGCGGCGCTGGTCGGGGGTTCGGTGACACGGACGGACAACACCAACCCATCGTTGGGAACGGGCTTCTACGTTTCGTCAGCGGTGCAAACGACAATCGTGATGCAGCCGGCGGTGAGCGCGCTGGCGCTGAGCGGCGGCGGGGCGGAGACGGTGATCGGCTCGGGCGGGCAGAACCAGGCGATTTTGGGCGGCAGCAGCAACCTGACCTTTTTCACCAACGGCGGATCGGGCACCGTGGTGACGGGCGACGGCAACAGCCTGCTTGGCACGCCGCTGCTGGGCGGCGGCGGGTTCACCTTCATCGCTGGTGCGGGCAATGACACGGTCGTCGCGGCGAGCGGCAACAACACTGTTTCGGCCGGCGCGGGCGCGAACCTGATCAGCACCGGGTCTGGCAACAACTTTGTCTACTCGAATGGCGTCGACACCATCCTGGGCGGGGCTGGCACGGGGACGGACACGGTGGCCGGCGGCGCCTTGTCGTCGTTCATCTCCGAGGGCAGCAAGAATTTGCTGTTCTTGGGCGGTTCAGGCGCAGTGACGGTTCTGGCCGGCACGGGGAGCGACACGGTGTTCGCGGGCCTGGGCGGCGGGCTTGTCCAAGGCGGCTCGGCGGGCAGGAACCTGTTGCTTGGCGGCAATGGTTCGGCTGGGACGACGCTGTTCGGCGGCGGCGACGGCGACGTGCTGTTTGCACGGGGAAGCGGCACCTCGCTCCTGCAGGCCGGCTCAGGGAACGAGACGCTGTCTGGTTCGGCGGCGACGGGCGGCAACTACTTCTTCACTGGCACAGGCAATACGCTGATTGGCGGCGGCCCCGGCAACGACACGATCTTTGCCGGCACCGGCAATGCCACGGTCGACGGCGGCGCAGGGAAGGACCTGGTCGCCATCGTGAGTGGCCGGGCGGGAGGCACGGTTCTGCTGAACGGCTTTGCTGACGGCACGGACAAGGTGCAGTTGCAGGGCTATGCGGCGGGCGAGGCGGCGCGTGCGATCGCGGCGTCTGGCTCCTCCAACACGATCACCCTGTCCGACAATACGAAGATCACGTTTGGCGGGCTGACGAGCGTGTCCGCCACGACATTCGTCTAGCATTGCGTGGGATCGCGGCGGTGGGTTGCGGCTCTGGGACGTCCTGGGGCCGTGGGCTGCGTCTAGGGACCGCGTCCGGCACGGCCCAGTTTCTTGAATAGGGTTGCGAGTGGAACTGGGCATTTGGTCCCTGGAGGTCGTGGCGCTGTTTTGACCCGCGGGTGAGAGGGGGCGCTGCGGCAGGCAGCCGTCATGGCTCAGCCTGGACAACGCCTCGGGTTCAGGCCGAACCTCAAGCGTTGTGAGACCCGGCCAGCAGCCTGGTCCAACGCTGCGGGTTGAGCCATACGACCATTGCCAAATGGCGGGCCCAGACGGCAACCGGAGATGCGCCGACGGGGCCGAATTCTTCCCACAGCACGGTCCTGACGCTGGCCGACAAGGCCAGGGTAGTCGAGGTCCGACGCCCATATGCTGCTGCCTTGGAGCGCCATGGCACCTCCCGGCTCCCTGAACATCCGAGACAGGGCTTCCAAACGGGGTGCGAGTTCGCCAAGACCGCCATCGGCTGCGTCCACGTCGGCCTCAGCGGGCTGCGCCTGGCCTCTGGCCTGGCCATCGACCGGGTGTCCCGATGGGTCCGCGCCGTCACGTTCCGGGATTGAACACCAAACGTCCCACTCTCATGCAACAGATGAACAAAGTTGCTAGAGTCACCGAAATCAAATAAGTTCTGGTTACCGCAACAACATCAATAACGCTCGTCCAGCCTCGGCATCCAGCTCCGTTCGGTCCAAACTACCGTCTTTATCTGTGTCGGCCAGTTCGAACATTTGCTCGACATACGCCAGGTACTCGGCCTTGTTTACCGTGCCGTCTCCGTCCGTATCGGCCCGGCGGAACACATTCCCCTGCAACACCGAACCTGCTTCCCGCGCATCCAAACTATCGTCCTGATCGGGGTTCAGCTCGTCAAACCGAGCCGCCGCCGCACTCTTGACCTCCGCCAATTCCAGCTTGCCATTCTTGTTGATATCGAAGGCTTGCATGGGATCAGCCTGCGCCTCCTCCGGCCGCCGTCTTGGCAAATCCGCTGCACCTTGCGCTGGCGCCACTGCTGAAGGTGTTGCCTGAGCCACGGCCACCGTCGTCCTCGCAGCCACTCCCAACCCGATAGCTCCTGCCGCCAGTACCACTCTGATGATCACCACCGCTCTTCTCCCCTGAGTGCAACACTTGACGACGCGCCATGCGCCGGGTTCGCCGTTGCATTCCGCCCCTTGCATTCCGCCGTGCCTAGAGCAAACCTACCTCTACAAACCTAGGAGCACCGCCATGGCCAAAGGCCAACAAAAATCCAACCGAGAGGCCAAGAAGCCCAAGGCCACGAAAACGGCCGCCGCCACCAAGGCCGCCGCTGCAAGCAACGCTCCCCCGCCCCGCCCCGAACCCGGCAAAAAATAGCCGCGTCGCATCTGCCAAGCGCCAGCATCCTCCAAGCATCGGAGGATGCTGTGGCTGCGCCCCTAGACCCGCTCGATCAGTGCCGCGATTCCTTGTCCTACGCCAATGCACATGGTCACCACCGCCCGTCGGCCCCCACCTGTCTCCAACGCATTCACCGCCGTCATCGCCAACCTGGCCCCGCTCGCCCCCAGCGGATGACCCAACGCAATCGCACCCCCATGCGGATTAACGCGGCCATCGTCGTCCGCTACTCCTAACTCGCGCAACACTGCCAGCCCTTGCGACGCAAACGCCTCGTTCAACTCGATCACGTCCATATCCTGCAACCGGAGGCCGGTGCGCTCCATCAACTTCCGGACCGCAGGCGCCGGGCCAATCCCCATGATGCGAGGTTCTACCCCTGCCGTCGCCATCGCCACCACCCGCGCCCGCGGCACCAGGCCGTGCCGCCGCGCCGCGTCCTCGCTGGCGACCAACAACGCCGCTGCCCCGTCGTTCACCCCTGACGCATTCCCCGCCGTCACCGTCCCTGGCTGCCGAAACGGCGTCTTCAACTTAGCCAGCATCTCCATGGTCGTATCGGCCCGCGGGTGCTCGTCGCGGTCGACAACAGTGTCCCCCTTTCGCCCTTTTACCGTCACCGCCGCGATCTCCCGAGCAAAAAATCCTGCCGCCTGCGCCGCCGTGGCTTTTTGCTGGGACCTCCACGCGAACGCATCCTGGTCCGCCCGCGTCACCTGGAACTGCTCGGCCACGTTCTCCCCGGTTTCCGGCATGCTGTCCGTGCCATACACAGCCTTCATCAGCCCGTTCACGAACCGCCACCCAATCGTCGTGTCATAGACCTCCGCCGACCGCGCGAATGCCTCTGTCGCTTTTCCCATTACGAAGGGCGCCCGCGTCATGCTCTCGACGCCCCCCGCCAGCATCAGTTCGGCCTCTCCCGCGCGGATTGCCCGCGCCGCCGTCCCTACCGCGTCCAGCCCGCTGCCGCACAGCCGGTTGATCGTGCTCCCTGGCACCGAAGCTGGCAGCCCCGCCAGCAGCACCGCCATCCGCGCCACGTTCCGATTGTCCTCCCCAGCTTGATTGGCGCAACCCATGATGCAGTCGTCCAAAGCCTCCCAATCCACTCCGGCATTGCGCTCCCGCAACACCCGGATTGGGTGCGCCGCCAGGTCATCTGTCCGCACGTCCCGCAGTGCCCCGGCGTACCGTCCGATCGGCGTGCGCGCGTAATCACAGATAAATGCCTCAACCATCTTAATTCCCCCCTGATCCTGCCATGACCCTACCTGTCCAACGCAACACGGCAAGCTCTATAAAAATTTCCTGTGCAGCGATTGAGCACTGCTCATCCTAGTACCTCTGCACAGTGGTTTTGACCGGTTGAGGCCAAGTGAGCCATGAGATCATTGGTCTGATCCCAAGCTTGATCTTCTTGAGTTATCCTTGCCGCATCCTCGT
>JAABUP010008099.1_pt1 | contig 13581 bp, 10 predicted proteins | sample 5559201 | NCBI WGS metagenome assembly JAABUP01 (sample SAMN10711887, study PRJNA513373) | rock metagenome | isolation source: Antarctica rocks | place: Antarctica | reverse complement strand
TGGCGGCCACCACGGCGAGCTCCGCGCCGTACTCGCCGTGGAGCGCCTTGAAGACGGTGCGCCCGATCCGACCGAAGCCGTTGATGCCCACGCGGACTGCCATCGTGCGTTGCTCCCTTCATCGCGACAATGCACGCTACACCTGTGCCGCCAACGATATCCCCGCGCCGGTCCCCTGACGACGTCGCAATACTGTCGCCAGAGGATCGGCGCGGGGAAGTAACCCCATCCGCTACTGGTCGATCACCGAGCCGTCCTCGTGCAGGCGCGTGACGACCTGGCGCGGCTGGTAGGGGAAGCGCGCGGCGGCGTCCGGGGTGAGGGCGAGGCCGATCCCCGGCGCCGTGGGGATGCGGAGGTAGCCCCCCTCGCGCTGCAGCAGCGGCGTGACCATCGCGCTCTTCGGCGGCACGTCCTCGCCGAGCGGGTACTCTTGCAGGGCGAAGTTGGGGATGCAGGCGGCGAGTTGGAGGCAGGCCGCCGTGCTGACCGGGCCGAGCGGGTTGTGCGGCACCACGCCCACGCCGTGCGCCTCCGCCAGCGCGGCGATCTTCTTCGCCCCGGTGATGCCGCCGCAGAGGCAGACATCGGGGCGGACGTACTGCACCGCGCCGCGCGCCAGCAGCATCGCGAACTCCTGCGGGGTGTGCAGGCGCTCGCCGGTGGCGATCGGGATGTCGATGTGCGCCGCGATCAGCGCCATCGTGTCGAAGTTGTCCGGGATCGTCGGGTCCTCGTAGAAGTAGGGGTGGTAGGGGGCGATGCCGCGCGCCAGGACGATCGCCTCGGCGGGGCCGAGCTGGCGGTGGATCTCGACGCAGAGGTCCACCGCGTCGCCGACCGCCGCGCGATACTGGCGCACCGTCTCGATCGCGTCGCCGATCTTGGCCGCGTGGGTCGCGAAGTAGGGCCGGTCGCGCGGGTCGTCGGTGAACGGGGTCAGGTGGCCGACGGCGGTGAAGCCCTTGGCCTTGGCATCGAGGCACCCCCGCACCAGCGCCTCGCGCGTGCCGCCGAAGACGTGGTAGTAGACGCGGGCCTTGTCGCGCGTGGGGCCGCCGAGGAGTTGGTTGGTCGGGACGCCGAGGTGCTTGCCCGCGATGTCCCAGAAGGCGATGTCGAGCGCGGAGAGCGCGCCCATGATCGCCGCGCCTCGGAAGTGGGTCCAGCGGTAGAGGTACTGCCAGTGGTGCTCGATCCGCAGCGGATCCTGGCCGAGCAGGTAGCGCTTGAAGGTCTCCACCGCCTGCGCGGACGCTTCCAGGAAGCCCCACGCGCCCGACTCGCCGAGCCCGACGATCCCCGCGTCGGTATGGACCTCCACGAACAGGTAGCGGTCCACGAAAAGCGTCTCGATGGCCGTGATCTTCATCCGACTTCCTCCCCTCACCAGCGCCCCACCCGGCGGCGCGGTATTGCCGCCGCAGTATGCCACCTGAAGGGCGCGGGCGCGAGTGGGCGGGCGGACACCGCCAAGTAGCGCGGGGTCGGGCGCTCGCTCTCAGGCGATCTTCTCCCCGACCGCCGGGTCGTGCGGGTCGAGGACCGGCAGGTCGAGCGCGAGCAGTTCGGTGTGCTTCAGGCCCGCGCCGGTGCTGAAGACGATGACCCGCTCATCGCGGCCCAGGAAGCCGCTCGCGGCCAGCTTGCGCGCCGCGACGAAGGTGGCCGCCGCCTCCGGCGAGGCGTAGAGCCCGTCGCTCGCGGCGACCTCGCGCGTCGCCGCCAGGATCTCGTCATCGGTGACGGTGAGCGCGGTGCCGCCGCTCTCGCGGATCGCGTCGAGGATCAGGTAATCGCCGATCGCGACCGGCACGCGGATACCGGGCGCGAGGGTCTGCGCGCCCGCGAAAAGGGTGGCGTGGCGCTCGCCGCGATTGAACGCCTCCACGATCGGCGCGCAGCCGGTCGATTGGACGCAGATCATCTTCGGGCGCTCCGGGCCGATCAGCCCCAACTCCTCCATCTCCGCGAAGGCTTTCCACATCCCGACGATCCCGGTGCCGCCGCCGGTCGGGTAGATGATCGCGTCGGGCAACGTCCAACCGAGTTGGTCGGCGAGCTCGTAGCCCATCGTCTTCTTCCCCTCGGCCCGGTACGGCTCCTTGAGGGTCGAGACATCGAACCAGCCGCGCGCGGCGCTGTGCTCGCGGACGATCTTGCCCGCGTCGTTGATCAGCCCGTCCACGAGGTAGACGTGCGCGCCGTAGGCGACGCATTCCGCCTGCATGATCGTCGGCGCGTCCTGCGGCATGAAGACATAGGCGGGCAGCCCGGCGCGCGCGGCGTAGGCGGACATCGCCGAGGCGGCGTTCCCCGCCGAGGGCGCGGCGACCGCGCGCGCGCCGAGTTCCTTCGCGCGGGAGATCGCCACCGCCATCCCGCGCGCCTTGAACGAGCCGGTCGGGTTCCCCCCCTCATCCTTCGCCAGCAGGCCGGGCAGCCCGATCGCCGCGCCGAAGCGCGGCAGCGGCAGGAGTGGCGTGCCGCCCTCGCCGAGGGTGAACACCAGCGCCGGATCGCCGACCGGCAGCACCTCGTGGTAGCGCCAAAGGGTGAACGGGCGCTGTGCGAGCGCCTCCCTGGTCATCGTCGCGCGCGCCGCCGCGAGGTCGTAGCGCGCGTACAGCACCTTGCCGCAATTCGTGCAGACCGTCTGTAAGGTGTCCGCCGCGTAGGTCGCGCCGCAGTAGGTACATTCGAGGTGTGTCAGGGTGCTATACATTGTGCGCTCCGATACCGAATGACGAATCTTCGATGGGCAAACCAGTGTACCACCGCGCGGCGTCTGCTAATCTCCCGGCGAGGTGGTTGGTATCGGGACGCTGCGCGTCTCGCGGACGAGGATCGCGAGGATCAGCGCCGCCACCGCCCCGATGCCGCCGAGGAGGAGCGCGGTGGTGATCACGCCGAATGCGCCCGCCACCGCGCCGACGATCAGCGGCCCGCCCGAACTGCCGGTGTCGCCGATCAGGCGCCAGAAGCCCAGGAATTCCCCCACCGCACCCGGTGGCGCGAGGTCGGCCCCGAGGGTCATCATCGTGCCGGAGCCGAGGCCGTTGCCGAAGCCGATCACCATCGCGCCGATCAGCAGCGAGCGGAAGTCGAACGCCGCCGCGACGACGATCATCCCGAGCGCCATGATCGCGAACGACGGGACGGCGGCGACCTTGCGCCCGAAGCGGTCCATCATCAGCCCCGCAGGGATGAACATCGCCACGTCGAGGATCGCGGAGAGGGAGATGATCGAGCTGGTGGTGGCGATGTCGAGGCCGAGCGAGATGCCGTAGAGGGGGATCAGCAGCTGTCGCCCGGCGCGGATCAGTTGCGCGAAGATCTGGGCGGTGCCGGCGGCGGAGAGGTCGCGCCAGTGGGTACGCAGGAGCTGGCCGACGATCGCCCAGCGCAGCTTGTGGTCCCCCATCGCGGTCTGCCCGGTGCGCCCGGTTTCGGGGACGAAGTAGAAGGCGAGGACAGCGGTGAGCAGCCCCATGATCCCGGCGACGAGCAGGGAGGAGCGCAGCCCGAACGCCTGCCCGATGAGCCCGCCGAAGAAGGGGGCGACCAGGGTGCCGCCCCGGTTGATGCCGCCGAAGATCGAGAGGGAGCGCCCGCGCTGGGCGGGCGTGATCGCGTCGGTGATGTAGGCGTGGCGCGAGATCCCCCAGAGGGCGGTGCCGACCCCGGCCAGGAGCCGCATGACGATCAGGGCGGCGATGGAGGGCAGGAACGCGGCGAAGACCGAGGTCAGCCCCACCAGCCCCGCGCCGATCAGCATCGCCGGGCGTCGTCCCATCCGGGATAGCAACGCCCCGGCGGGCACGTCCATCAGCAGCGTCCCGATCCCCGCCGACGCGACGATCAGCCCGATCAGCGCCCCCGGTGCGCCGAGCGACGAGGCGTAATAGGGGAGGGTCGGCACCAGCAACCCTTGCCCGAACGCCAGCAGCGCCGTCGGCACGTAGACCGGCAGCAGCAACGCCCCGCCCCGTTTGGTGGCGTCCCGTCCCTTACTCATCCGTTGTTCCCCCGCGTGTCATCGCGACGTCCTCTCCCCGCGCGTAGGATACCAGAGTGGGGCGAATGACGAGTGACGAATGACGAATGACGAGAGAAGGGGACGGAACAGGAGACACTGCGGTACAGCGGGGTACGGGAGCGAGAAATGGGAACGAGGGAGGGGATATACGGATGATACATCGACACGGAGTAGCATAGAGTGGGGCTGGTTCAGGAACAGATTCGGGCGTTGCTCAGCCCACGCAGGCGACCCCTATCCCAAGCCAGGTCTTGAGATTTCGCTGGTGCCGCCTATGGCTGCCCCCAGCCGGGGACTTGAGCCCCCGGCCCCTCTCGCCGACTGCCGCCTCGTTCACCGCTGCCCGTGCAACGGATGGGAAGGTGAGGGTAGCATTGGTGGTTGAAAGTTGGGACGCTTCCCGCTATCGTCGCTCTATTGTATGTCGGAGCGGTGCCGCGATCCTGGGCGCTGAAACGCGCGCCGTCGCGCGGCTCTGCGATGCGTCGAAGTGTCCGATCGCGCAACCGTGAAAGTGAGAGCCGCTGGCAACCTTCGCCTTCCAGCAGGTCGATGTCTTCACCGCCGTCCCGCTCCTGGGGAACCCGCTCGCCGTGGTCCGCGACGCGGACGCGCTGACCGACGCGCAGCTGGCCGCGTTCGCGCGGTGGACGAATCTGAGCGAGACGACCTTCCTGCCGATGCCCACGGTCGCGGACGCCGACTACCGCGTACGTATCGTCACACCGCGCAGCGAATTGCCGTTCGCCGGACACCCCACGCTCGGCAGTTACCCCGTCTGGCTCGCGGGAGGTGGCTTGCCGCGCGGGGTCGAGGTGGTGCAGGAGTGCGGCGTCGGCCTCGTTCGCATCCGGCGCGACGGGACGCAACTCGCCTTCGCAGCACCGCCGTTGCGCCGCTCCGGTGTGGCTGAACCGGCGGTAGTGGCGCAGATCGCGCGGGGGCTGCGAATCGCGCCCGACGCGATCCGGGCGGCGGAGTGGATCGACAACGGACCGGGCTGGGTCGGCGCGCTGCTCGGCTCACGGGCGGAGGTGTTGGCGCTGCGCCCGGACTTCGCGGCGCTCGGCGACCTGAAGCTCGGCGTGATCGGCCCGTGGGACGCCGCGCGCGACGGCGACGCGGCGCGGTTCGAGGTGCGCGCCTTCTTCGCGAGCGGTGGCGTCGATGAAGACCCGGTGACCGGCAGCCTGAACGCCGGGCTGGCCCAATGGCTGATCGGCACGGGCCACGCCCCCGCCACCTACGTCGCCAGCCAGGGCGCGGCGCTGGCTCGCGCAGGGCGCATCTACGTCCGGCGCGACGGCGCGGACATCCGGGTCAGCGGCGATACGGTGACCCGCATCGAGGGCACGGTTACGGTATGAGTGGCCTCACCCACGCCGCAGTGTCCTGCCTCATACCCATCCACTGCTCCTCCGATCGTCCCCTCCTTATCCTACAATACCGACTTGAAAGGGGTAGGGGAGGCGAGATGCAGAGCGATGGCTTTCATCCCCGCACGTAGTCACGCACTATCCCTCTCCTCAGCCAGTGAGAAGGGGAAATGATTGCTTTGTTCCCCAAGTAATAGATCAGTGGTGGGGCCGATGGTCAGCGTGAGGGATAGTATTCGGCGTGCACAAACGTAGAGTACGGCCAGTTATGTGCAAGCGTTTCTTGATCCCTGCTGGCACTGTAAAAGGCCCAAACCCCCGGTAACATCGGGGTGAAGAGGTCAAATGGGAGCGGGCAATGGTAACGCTCCCGAGGACGGAAGTACTTGTCGGTGTCCCAGTCAAGGAGGTAGAGGCTCGGTGGCTCCTCTCGTCGCCAGCGCGCCTCAAGTTCGCGTCTGTCGCGTGGTATAGCACGCACAAAACCTTCCGCCTCATCCCCATTAGCTTGCCTCATCCCCATTAGCTTGTTGTATGAAGAGCGGGATCATCAGGCCCGGTTTCACGGGCGTCTCCTGCCCCTCCAAGATCTCAATGAGGGTGTTGAATGCTTGGAGGGCGAATGCGAGTGTGTCTGCGGGCGGTATGGTACGGTCGAAGATATAGTCAATATGGTCGTAGGCGGCTTTGCGCGGTGAAATCAGTGGTAGTTGCTCGATCAACCAGCGATCGAGCGATCGTACGGCCAATTCATCCATAAGCGTCGCCCTTTCCCCCACGTCTCTGCGGCCCACGTCCCTCGTTCCCACCCCTACCAGTCCCGCAAGATCCCCCCGGCTGTGCGGTAGGCGAGCGCCATGATCGTGAGGGCCGGGTTGACCGGGCCGTTGGTGACGTGCGGCGAACTGTCCGCGATGTAGAGGTTGTCGTGGCCGTGGACGCGGCACCACGGATCGACGACCGACGTGGCCGGATCGTCGCCCATGCGGCAAGTGCCCGCCTGGTGCTGCCCGGCGTAGAGGTGCAGGCGCGGCGGCGCGGACCACGTCTGCACCGCGCCGGACGCGACGGCCCACTCCCCCGCGCGCCCCTGGAGGAAGGTGGCGGTGCGGAGCGTCTCGGGGTGGGTGGTGCCGGAGAGGTGCGCGACCGGCAACCCCCAGCGGTCGCGGGTCGTCGTGTCGAGGGTCACGCGGGCCTCCGGGCTCGGGATCTCCTGCACCGGCCCCTTGATGTCGGTGACGTGCCGGTACTGCTCGCGCATGAACGCCTTGTTGGCCGCGCCCCAACGCGGGAGGTCGGGCGGCAGATAGCGCTTCTGGAAGATGATCGGCAGCAGGATGAACTCGTCGGCCAGCATCCCGCCGCCGATGACGCCCGCGTTGCCGTGCGCGAAGCGGAGGGTCGCGACCGAGACACCGGGGCCGAGGCCGTCCCAGATATCGTCCGCGAAGCGCGCGAAGACGCCAGTGTAGAGATGCCCTTGCAGATTGCGGCCCACCTGATCGGCGTTGTTGCCGAGTCCGCGCGGCGCGCGCGCGGTCGGGGAGTTGAGGAGGAGTCGCGCCGTCTCGACCGCGCCGCCCGCCAGGACGACCACCTCCGCGCGCGCCGTGTGGTGCCGATCGGCGGCGTCGAAGTAGGTGACGCCGGTCGCGCGGCCCCCCTGCGTGATGATGCGGTCGACCATCGCGCCGGTGACGAGCTCGCACTTGCCGGTCGCGAGGGCGCGCGGGATGGCGGTGTTGTGGGTGCCGTTCTTCGCGCCGTTCGGGCAGGCGAAGCCGACGCAATGCTGACAGCGGAGGCAGCCGGGGCGGTCGTTGTAGCGCGCGGAGTTGATCAGCAGCGGCACGTCGAGCGTCTCCCAGCCGAGCGATGCCGCGCCGCCGCGCAAGACCGTGCCAAGGCGGGTGACGGGGAGGGGCGGCATCGGGTAGTCGCGGACGCGCGGGGCGTAGCGCCCGGACGCCGCGCCGTCGCCACTGACGCCGATCTCCCACTCCGCGCGCTCGTAGTAGGGGGCCAGCTCGTCGTAAGCGATCGGCCAGTCGGCGAGCGAACTCCCCGTCGGGACGCCGTAGCGACTCGCCATGCGGAAATCGTCCGGCCCGAAGCGCCACGCCTGCGCGCCGTAGACGCGCGTGCCGCCGCCGACGATCGCGGCGTTGTTGTGGTAGCCCCCCTCGTGCGGGCGGACGACGCGGCGCGCGCCGTCGGGGCGCTCGACCACGCGCGGATTGCCCTCCACCGCTGGCCCGGCGTTGTGCCCGTACGCGGAGAGGCGCTGATTGCGGAGGTGGTCGCGCCCGATCGCCGCGAACGATTCGTCGCGCCCCCGTTCGAGGAGGAGGACACGCTTGCCCCCCTCCGCCAGCACGGCCGCCGCGATCCCGCCCCCCGCGCCCGCGCCGACCACGATCGCGTCGTAGCGTGTCTCGCCCTCGCTCATCCGCGCACCTCGAAGCCGATCATCTCCCAGGCGATCCGCCCGCGATTGCCGCCGTTGTCGGGATCGCCGTAGAAACCTTCCATCGTGTGCGTGACCAGCAGGGCGAAGAAGCGCACCAACGCCTCGCCGCGCGCGCCGGTCTCGACCCGGGCCAGCAGCGCGTCCTGGCTGCTCGGCTCGCCGTCCGCGAAGGGACGGCCCCACGCCGCGCGCGCCGTCGCATCGAGCGCATCGAGGCCGTCGCGGTAGGCCGGGATCAGGTCCGCGAGATCGCCCGCGAACTGCCGGGCCAGATAGCCATCGACCCCCCCCGCCCAGCCCGCCGGGAAGTCGTCGGGCGGGATGATCCGATCGACCGCCGCGCGCAGGGTCGCGATCTGTTCGTCGCTGAGTGGTAGCACCTGTCTTTTGCCTCCTCAGAATAGTGTCTGGGGTTGCTATGGGCGCAGTATAGCGGATAGGCGAGTGCCCTCACCCCGGCTCATTGCGCTCGCCACCCGCCGCCTAGCGGGCAGTAGCTCCCCTCCGGGGGCCCCCCCTCCGAGGAACGGGGGATCGGGCGTTACGAGCGTTTGAGATCACGGTGAGTATTGAGCCATGTCCAGGTGAGCACCCTGAACATCGGGCTATAAGGCTCACACCGAGGACGACTTCATAGGCGTCAACGGCGATACCCCCGCTCCTGGAATCGGCGGGTCCCCCGGAGGGGAGCTACTGCTCGCTGGGCGGCGAGGTGCCGAATGCGGTGAGGCGGGGGTGAGGGCGATGCCTTCGCAACGGGCGAGTGTGGGGCATTGCCAATATCCATCCGTGCCCTCACTCGATCACCCTCTGCTCTGCTCGGCGGCAGCCATTCGAGGATGTCGGCACCCCGCCCCGCCCGCAAGCTTGCGGGCGAGGCGGGGCGCTTTTGCGTGCCTGCTCGCCGCACCGCGCCCTCTGCTATGCTACGGGTGCTGTGTCCGACTGCTGTGCATGATGGGGAGGTGGGGCGATGGCGACGTTCGTGATCGTGCATGGGGCGTGGGGCGGCGGGTGGTCGTGGCGGCGGACGGTCGCGCCGCTGTTGCAGATGGCAGGGCACGAGGTCTTCACGCCCACGTTGACCGGCCTCGGCGAGCGAGCGCACCTGGCGGGGCCGCAGATCGAGCTGGAGACGCACATCCAGGATGTGGTCGGCGTGCTCGAATGGGAGGATTTGCGCGACGTGATCCTCGTCGGGCACTCCTACGGCGGCATGGTGATCACCGGGGTCGCCGACCGCGCGGGGGAGCGCCTGAAGCAGCTCGTCTACCTCGACGCGATGGTGCCGCAGGACGGGCAGGTGCTGGCCGATCTGATCGGGCCGGATGCGCGATCCGAGATGGAGGCGCGGGCGCGCGACGTGGGCGCGGGGTGGCAGTTGCCGCCCGGCCCGATGGCGGCGGACACCCCCGAGATGATGAAGGCGTTCACCGGGCCGCGCCGCCGCCCGCAACCGCTCCTGACGTTCACGCAGCCGATCCACCTGACGGAGGGTGGGGCGCTCGGCCTGCCGCGCCTCTACGTCCTCTGCACCGTGCCGGGCGGCGAGACGTTCAAGCGGATCGCGGCGGGGCTGCGCGACGACCCGGCGTGGCGCGTGGAGGAGTTCGCGACCGGCCACAACCTCAACTACACCATGCCGCGCGAACTGGCGGAGTTGCTGCTGGAACTGGTGTAAGGGCGGGGGACGGATCACCGCAGAGACGCAGAGACGCAGAGACGCAGAGCGACGAGAAACCGGAAGAGGGACGGAACAGGAGACACAGAGACACAGAGGACGAAAAGAGAGAGAAGATTTGGGCTAGTCCGGTCCGCGTAGGCGGATAATATGCCCTTCACGGGTATAGTATGCCCTTCATGGGTAGTGGCTGCCCTCCGGGGTACTGCGTGGCCGCAGGCCATGCAGCCGGGAGCGGCTGCCCTCCAGGGTACAGGGTGCCCTTCATGGGTATTCCAATCCAACGGCAACACCAACGTGGGACTTGCCTATCTGTGCCGGTGCGGCCCTCACCCCGGCGCTGCGCGCCACCCCTCTCCCAATTTGGGAGAGGGGCCTCGTTGTGCGGTAGGCGGGGCATGGCGAGCAGTAGCTCCCACCCATGAAGGGCGCAATGCCTCCGAGGGACCCGCCCAGCCGAGGCGCGGGGGCATCGCCGCTGCCAGGCTCCTGGCTGCTACTTCGGTGAGTGGCGCTGCGCGCATGGCGGCGTCGCCCCCTCAAATCCTGCCTCTCCTCCTCGTCCCTTTTCTCTCTCCCTTCGTCCTCTGCGTCTCTGCGTCTCCTGTTAACCGTCTATCCGCTTAATCTTCTCTCGCCGGCTCTGCGTCTCTCGTCTCTGCGGTGATCGTCCCCACTCCGCCCACTCCGCCCACTCGTCACACCATGATCGGCGTCACCAGCAGCGCGCCAGCGCGGATCGTGCAGAGGTTGAAGCCGCTCGCGGGGCTGATCACCGCATCGGGGGTGTCCGGCGCAAACTGGCAGGCGACCGCCGGGGCGGTCACGACCATCGTCCCGGCGAACGCGGTCGCGCTCGGCGCGTGGCAATGCCCCGCCAGGAGACCGAGGATCGGGTGGGGGGCCAGGACTGCCGCGAGTGCGGGGGCATCGCGCAGCAGCCCGTCGTTCAGGTACGGGAATCCGGCCAGCGCGACCGGGTGATGAAGGGCGATCAGCCTGCCACGCGGGGCCGGTTGCGACAAAACATTCACCAGCCAGGCGAGTTGCTCCCGCCCCAGTTCGCCGTGGATCGCGCCCGGCACCAGCGAGTCGAGCGCGATCACGCGCAGGCCGTCGAAGTCGCGCGCCTGCCAGTAGCGGCGATTGTCGCCGCCCACCCCTCCCAGGAACCCTTCCCGGAAGGCCGCGCGCTCGTCATGGTTGCCGAGGGTCGCCACCAACGGCACGCCGAGCGGCGCGAGGGTGCGGCGCAGGTGGGCATAGCCCGCCACGCCGCTGTCGTGGATCAGATCGCCGGTGTGGAGGACGAATTGTGGCGGGGTCGGCAGCGCCGCGATCCGCGCCAGGACACGCGCCAACTGCTGGACAGGGCGCACCCCCATCACCTCGCCATCATCGGCCAGGAAGTGCGTATCGCTGATCTGGACGAAGGTGATCGCGTCGGCCATGCTGCCTCCCCGCAATACTGCACATTATCGTGCGGCATCGTGCGGCATCGTGCGGCATCGTGCGGCATCGTGCGGCATCGTGCGGCATCGTGCGGCAATGATAGCGAATGGGGGTCGCTGGCGGGGAAAGAAAAAGGCCGATCCGTGCGCTGGGGTCCCGCGCGGATCGACCGAGAGGCGTGTATCGTGGAAGACCATCGAGAGGTTCTGCCCGCCACAATCGCTCGCGGTGCGATGTCGTCACGCGCGCGACTACGTTGTCCGCGCGTCTCACTCGGCGAGGCAAGAGGCCGCGATGAAGTTTGTATCCCCAGTCAACTGAAGTGTACCCGCTCCCATCCCGCACGTCAACCGCCACAGGGAGGTGCCGCGCACCAAAAGAACCCATCGGGATACGCAAAATCGCCCCGCCGCGACCTGTCCGTTCAGTGCCGTGGCAGGGCGTCGTGGAGGGCATCGTGCGTGCGCTCCAGCCGCGCCCGCGCCCGCACGTAGATCGCGTGCGCCGCCGGATCCGGCGTGTACTCCTGCGCCAGCGCGACCGGCACCACCTCCAGGTCGGGCAACGTGCCGAGCCCCGCCAGGGCCAGCAGCGCCGCGCCGCGCGCCGACGCCTCGGGCTCCGCCGAGGCGACCAGCGGATGCCCCAGCGCGTCCGCGATGATCTGCGGCCAGATCGGCCAGTGACCGAGCGCCCCGCCGCTGATGATGATCTGATAGTCGGGCGCGGCGAGCGATTCCAACAGCTCGTGGACAAGCGCGAAGCGCAGCCCCACCGCCTCCAACCCGGCGCGCAGGATGGCGAGCGCGTCGGTGTCGAGCGTCAGGCCCAGGATCGCGGCGGTGGCGCGCGGATCCCAATCGGGCGTCCGTTGTCCCGCCCAGTACGGGAGGATCGTCAGGCCGTGCGCGTCGGGCGGCAACGCGGCCACCTGCATCGCCGCGTCGGGCGGCAGTTGCAAGGTGCCACGCAGCCAGTCGGCCACCACGCCGCCATTGCTGAGCGCCCCGCCGAGGATGAAACGCCGCCGATCGAGCCGGTAGCACCAGACCTGCGGCGGGATCGTCAGCCGCTCCGCCTTCACCACCACGCGCATCACACCGGACGTGCCGACACTGAGCGCGATCCGCGCCGGGGTGACGCAGCCGCTGCCGACATTGTTGCACGCGCCGTCCCCCACGCTCGGGAACCACCGCGCCCCCGCCAGTGCGGGCCAGCGCCTGGCCCACTCCGGCAGCAGCGCGGGCAGCGCCTCGTCGCGGTCGATCAGGTACGGCAGCCGCGCGCGGTCCACACCGAGATGCGCCAGCAGCGGCGCGTCCCAATCGGCCTCGTTCTGGTCGAGCAGCCCGGTCCCGGAGGCCATCGCGATGCTGCACGCGGCGCTGCCGGTGAAGTGCGCCAGCAGATATTCGCCGTACCCGATCCAGCGCGTCCCCGCCGCCGCCCACAGTTGCGGTTGTGTGTCGCGCAGCCAGCGGAGCTTGGCGGGCCAGTAGCTGGTGTGGATGACGCAGCCGGTGCGGTCGTGCATCGCGCGCTCGTCGAGCTCACCGCGCAGCGCATCGACCGCCGCCGCGCTGCGGTCGTCGGCCCAGGTGTAGACCGGGGTCGCCGCTTTGCCCGCCGTGTCCACGCCGAGGAGGCTATGCCAGAAGCAGGAGGTGCCGACCGCGCCGATCTCCGTCGCCAGCGGCCCGGCGAGGGCCAGCACCGTGTCGATCACCCCCACCACGACCGCCACGAGTTTGTCGGCGTCCCCCTCCACGCCGCCATCGGCGGTCATGGTCAGCTCGACCGGCGTCTGCGCGATCAGGCCCGGCACCGCCACCCCGTGCCGGTCGAAGATCATCGCGCGCGTCGAGGATGTGCCCACATCGATCGCCAGCGCCAGCGGCGTCGCCAGCGCCCCGTGCGGATCCCGCCCGCCCTGCCCTGTCTGCGTCATCCCCGCCCCTTTCCCTGCGCCCCATGCCGCCAGGCCCACAATAATGGCGGCAGTGTACCAGCGCCGCGTGCCGTGCGCCGCAGCGGCGTGGGCGAAGAGAGACGGGGGTCGCCTCAGAGACGCAGGGACACAGCGGGGCACGGGAGAAGAAATATTGAGGAATCGTCCAGCCCCCGGAGGGGATAGTATGCCCTTCATGGGTACTTCGTGGCGGCGATCGCCGCCCTTTACAGCACGTTGCGGGGTATTGTGGTGGAAGCGGGGGGCGAATTCGACGGTGATTCCCCATCCGCTACGGCGATGGCACCGCTAAATACCCCCGCAAAACGCTGTAGCGGTACTTTGTTGCCCTCGGGGTAATAGCAATCAGGGGGCGTGCAACTCGCCAGAAACGAGATAGTACGTACTGGCAGCGTAGGGCGAAGATGACGCGCTGGGTTCGCCCGCTTCCACCCTACAATCCGAAGGCAACAAAGTACCGCTATTGCATCGTTCCTTAGAAGCGGTACACATAGGAATGGCGCAGGACACGCGGTGGCGGCGGGGGTCGCCCCCAAATCCAGGGCTTGGCGCGGGCATTTAATTGCTTCGTGGCGACCGCAGTGGCCCGAT
>JAABUP010008098.1_pt1 | contig 13582 bp, 18 predicted proteins | sample 5559201 | NCBI WGS metagenome assembly JAABUP01 (sample SAMN10711887, study PRJNA513373) | rock metagenome | isolation source: Antarctica rocks | place: Antarctica | reverse complement strand
ACATTGCCGGCATTGACCATTACCGGCTCATCTTTGCCGGCGATTGCCGGTAAATCTTTACCGGTAAAAAAACCGGCCATGCGTATTATTTACCGGTAAGCACTGCAAATTTTGCCGGTAAAGACGGATTTGCCGTCTTCTGCCAGGCACTGGCAAGCCGGTAATAGCAACGGCAAACGCACGGCAAAACGCAAACTGCACTGTGGGTTACCGGCAATAGTGCGGCAAACAACCCCCCCTTAATTTGTAGTGTAATGATGAAAGCTGTGTATCTTCAGCAAATGCTTGAAGTCACACATGTTGCTGAGATGTTGAAAATAAATAGCATGATCAGCACCTTGAATGGAAAACGCAAAATTTGCAAGAACAAGCACTGAACCAGTGGTGGGTTGTGTCCACGTCATGCTATTGAACACTTCAAAAACCTGCTTGAAGAACTGCTTCTTCCCTTCTTCAAATTGACGACCTGGGGCTGAGGTATTGGACCATTCACGACTGGAGGCACAGGAGAGGCCACGTCTGGCAGCAGTGCCTTAGGCAAAGACCCAGCCGTGGTCAGATTGGCTGTTGCAGTTGCTTGTTGACTTGGCAGCTGAGCTGATGCTTTGCCCTCATTCTTCAGGAACTGTTCTGCTAGGTAGCTGAATACTGCAAGACATAAACAGCAGCATCACTCCGCTTGTTCATGCACTACTAGTCTAGAATATACTAGTCCATCATCTAGGATGTCCATATGCTACTCGGTGTGCTGGTAGTGTCCGTCTGGGGGTGAGTCTCACCTTCTGACACATTCAGATTGTCCTTGACACAGCTCCTGTAGAACCTCAGCTTGAGCTTTCTTGTGAGCGCCTCAGCCTCTTCGCTTGTAACCTCAGCCTGCATGCATGCATGCCAATCGTGCTCTTGATTGTGCATGCATGTTAGCTCTCAGATTGCAGTGCCTTGCCACCAACGAATGCCAATGTGCGAAGAGTCATGTTCAAGTTTCAGAGATGATGCGTTGATCTGCATGCGCTTGGCATGCGACCAACGTGCACAGTCTCAGAAGAATCCCACCTGGTCCATCAGGTCAACCTTGTTCTGCACCAGAGCCATTGGGATGGGTCCAGACTCAGCTTCTATCTGCATCATGTCAAGCCTGAGATCATTCTCCAAGCTACAGGCTTGTTGCATGGTGTGGCTAATGTATTGCTGCAGTTCCGAGCAAGGTGTGCCAACCAGCTTTTGCAGCCTCACCTTGTCCTTCCACCTTGTGATTGCTTGGAAGGAGACCTGATCTGTGGTTGAGAAGACTAGGACCGCTGCGCAAGCTCCTGTAACGCAAACATTGAGACTGACTACACTATCCTACAGTACACTGAGCTGTGGCTGCAGCAGCGCAGCACTAGCGGAGTCTGCACCTCTATAGTATGTCCTGGTGATGGAGTCAAACTCCTCCTGGCCGGCTGTGTCCCAGACCATCAGTTTCACATCTTCCCCCACTGACTCTATATACTGTCGCTTTTCCAGGAAGTCTACCCCTATAGTCTTCTTGTATTCATCCGTGAACTCTCCTCTGTACAAGATTCACGAGAGCTGTTCTTACATCTTTTTCCACATTAGGAAAACAGTCTCGGAACAGGACAGAATAGGCTGGCAGCACCTACTTGCACAAACGTTTGATCATACTGCTTTTGCCCACATTCCCGTTGCCAACTACTAGCACCTTGATCTCCCTCTGCAACAGAACACCTGACGATAAATTGCTGCCGTTGCCTGCTCCAGGAGTTGTACTTGTGGGTGCGGTTTACCTCGAAATCGTCTCCTTGCATGTTAGCTGGGACCTGCACGTACAGATGTCAGCGCAGGCTCTGACGTCTGCAACGTCGCAATCAAATCCAGCAAGTCTGTCGTTAGTTCCGCAGATTTGTGCACAAGTGCCTGCTCCGCAATCAGAGCGGTGCGGTGGATCGCTGGTCAACATTCTAGCTTACGGTGTTAGGAATGTAAAGTGATTGCAGTCTGCAAATCCATGCCCTGCAGCACAGCTGTGACAATGGTCCCTCAAGTGGATACACGCATAATGACAGCGTCCATCGGACCCGGTGGACAGGACGGAGAAAAGTCAGTTTCGTATTGCCCTGTACATAGCTTGCAGGCTTGAAATGGTTTCCCCTTTACAAACCTATCCCTACGTGTATGTAAAGATTAATCTTTAAGTGTTTGATATTAGACACTCACAGACGCTGGCAGCACACATTCGATCAATGGAAAGTCAACAAGAGTTTGCATGCCAGTAGTAGCCTTTTTCTAGAAGTTACTATCATAGCAGAGTGTGCTAATACAGGTCAGAGAGCTTCGTTTCTGTTCTGGTGCCAGGCAATGCTGTTGGTGTATAATGTTGAAGCTGCATTGCAACTATGGCTTGAGCATGGCGTGCAAGTCAGCATAGCGTCTCTGTGTGTCGCCTGCACAGATGCTGAAAAATGGAAGACATGCATCGGAGGCAGGGCCTCCTGCTGTACTCAGCTCAGCCTCGTATAGTGCTCAAGGCTCAGTACTACGAATCACGACCTGCAAGCATATGACAAGTTGACTGCCGGCCAATACAAAAGCGTGATGCAACACTTGCCACCAACGATCTAAAGGGTAGACAGAAAGTGCTCATATTCCCGATCAGCGCATTGTCTGCGACCAAAATATAGCAAACCCCAAGTCAGTCAAAGCTTGAATCGAGCGTGCAGCCATAGACAGGATGCTAGGCGCAGTTCGTCAAGCTACCAGGAGAGTGGCACAGCAAGCCTGCAGGGGTCGGCTGAGTTCTTCCGGTGATAATCTATCGTCATCGCTCAATACCCTGCCTTCCCAAACTCAAGACCGGACCCCAATGCATGGACGGCTGTATTTGTCTCTCTACCAGCCTGCATGTGTGTCAACAATCCGTTTTGTTTGCAGCTGCTTTCTGCACGGCCGGAAAGGCATATGCAGGCGGCGCCGCAAGTTTATTGGGCAACAGCAAGGCCTCAACAGTCGCAGGCACACTGTTTGCTGCCAGCATCGCGGCCAGTAAGCACCTCCGCTTTTTGTATCCCGTATAAGCGCAATAAAGCAGCCTGTTTATAAGCAGCGTCCTCATGGATTGACTTGAACCTCACAGTCAATATCTCGAATCTCACAGTCAGTGAAAGCGTGCTCTCTGTATCTGTTTGCAGGCATTAGCCCAGCTGTATGGGCTGGCTCAGCAGCAGAAAGGTCTTTCATCATGGTATGTGTTCTTGCAGAAAACGTAATGACTAATCGCTTTCTTCAGGGATGTTTGTCTGGACAGAATGGTGACCTGCATGACTGCTCTGCATTTGCTGTGTTTCAGACCAACACCGATGTTTGACGCTTGGTGCAGATCAAGCCAGATGGTGTCAACAGGGGACTGGTGAGCTGCTGTGCGCCTGAATCTGCTGCTATTTGCCTGCACTCTAAAGCAGCTCACTCAGCTGAACCACAACCCTGTTGTAAGCTCAGGTCATGGACATTCTCAAGCGCTTTGAGCAGAAGGGCTACAAGCTGGTTGCCATGAAGGTGAGACAGCATGCAGATGCTTACATGGGTGTGAACATGCCATGATGTGTACAAATTGCTTCAAATAAAGTCTATCAAGAATGCCCAGGTAACAAGTCAGTCTGTCAGGGTGCCTCATCATCAAGTGCACCTACAGACATCCATGAGCCTCATCTGCAACATTCCTCTTTTTGCAAGATTTCTGACAATTGACATTGTACAACATGACTCCGGTGCATGATGCTCATGTAGCAACCGTTGCTGCAAGTGGGTGACATCATTTAATGGATGTTAGCTTGCACAAATAAATTAGTACCTGCCTTGAGAAACATCACACATTCACTGGAGTGTTGCTTGCTCGCCAGTATTGCAAACATTGAGCAGCATTGCAAAGTACAGACATCAGACATGGAATGCAGGTCTTGGTGCCCTCCAAGGAACTGGCACAGAAGCATTACGCAGAGCATGACGGCAAGCCTTTCTTCCCCAAGCTGGTGGACTTCCTGTCCAGTGGTGCTGTGGTTGCCACCGTCTGGGAAGGCAAGGAAGTTGTCAAGTTTGGACGCACCATGATTGGTGCCACCAACCCCCTTGCTTCACCTCCTGGCACCATCAGGTTGGTCTGCACACTGCAACCCCTGCACAACAGACCATGCTGCTGCAATCAGCAGGCCCCGAACAACCGCTGTCAAGACGCTGTACTGCTGTGCAACAGAAACACCCTCGGCAGTAATGTGACCTCAAGTCTCTTGTCTGTTTGCCTGTGTATGAGGTTCGGTGGGCTCTCAAATGATGAAGGAAAACACCCCATCAACGCAGGAGTCAATAGTGGCTTGCCCTTGTCATGTGTCTCTTTCCAGCAGCCATTTAGAGGGCAATCATATGTTTCATGCGCTGTGCTGCTGCTGCAGGGGGGATTATGGGGTTGATGTGGGCCGCAACATCATTCATGGGTCTGATGGTGTAGAGGTGAGGCAGCCTCATAGACCTGCCATACAACCTGACTGTATGCTATGCATGTCAGCTGGTGACATACACGGACCTAGCCCTGCCCTGCTCTGAGTCTCAGACTGTAGAAGGAGCATGCCGCATACTTGCAAAAGCAGCGCCAACCAAGCCTGCTTTCGTGATCACTTTTGTGGCAGCATGTTTCCTTCCCACAAAGGCTGTTTGGTCAATGTTGGTTGGCTGATTTTGCAGAGTGCACAAAAGGAGATCTCCCTTTGGTTCAAGTCTGAAGAGCTTGCTGACTACAATGTGATGACCAAGGCTGCCATATATGAGTGAAACTCTGCGGCAGATGTACCCTCAGCTGAGCCTGCTTAGAGAACAGCGCTGCTAGCAGCTGCTGCTCAGTGATGAGTAGCTATGTGCCCAGAGTGCTTTGTGCTGCATGCTTAATCTGTGTCGCAAATAACATTTTCCAAAAGGATGGTTGGATGGACTGCTAGCAGCTTGTGTCTCAATAGCTGAGCAATGTCAGTCATAGCAATGTCAGTCTCTCCTGTATTAAAAACAGATTCGAGAGAATTTTTATTCTGTTGCAAATTTCTTTTCTGTACCAGTTTGGGCCCTTATAGCATCACAAGCATGAGTCCAAACATTCATTACAACTGGGACTCAGGCATCCTCGACCTCTTGACAGAATGATTAGAAGCACAGACAAATATCATGCTCTTGTTTGGAATGCCTTTGACTCACTCCATAGAAAGGACCCATCATCATATGTTGCCTTCACACAAAAGATGTACTCCATGTCTGGACGCAGCCCTGTGCTTTTGAAGCGTGTATGCAATCCCTGGTACACATCCTTGACAACACCTGTGGTGGTTGCTAGCATGAGCTTGAACTTGCTAATGCGGTCAGCATTCTTGGTAGGCGGGCGCCAGGCGACTTCGATGGAGCTTGGAGTGCACACTGCTTCATCCATAAGATCCAAAGTGTCAATGGTCATGTTGCCCTTCCTCCTCTCATTCTTCATCCTCTCTATGTCCTCCGGTAGTGTAAACTCAAAAGTTTGCAGCTCGTCCAGCTTGTCATCCCTGCAAAATTTCAATCGTGGCTCTTAGCCTTCAAGACACATGAGGCTTCATGGCAAGGTGTGTATAATGTGGACGTAATCAGCCAACATAGGGCAATCGCACTGACACAGCCCTAAAACATGAGCAAGGCATGTGCAACACCAATCTTGCCACAACACGATGGCAGCATGAGAGTCATGCACACAGCAGCTTCGCCTTACTTGCTAGGCTTGAGCATGTACAGCCTGTTGCCATGGAAGACGCAGTACTGGGCCAGCATTTGTCTCCAGGTGGAGCTACTAGCCCAGGCACCATCATCTATGCACTCCCAGCTGGGGGTGGCCATGTCCAGAATGTGGGTGTCTGCTAGACGCCTCTGGCTGCCAGTGCTGCTGGTGTTGATGCCTGATGAGATGAGCAGGAACCTGCTGAGGATGCATGCTGCGTGGCCCTCCCGGCCCAATGGAGAGTTCCCTGCCACTGTCACCTGAAAAGCATCAAGACTGACTGAGTCTGACTTCTGACCCTCATCTTGGGGTTCCCATGATAGCTGGGGATTTGAAAGATGTTCCCAAGAATGCAATGACCTGCAGAGCCTTGTGAACATGCCTAGATCATAAGTATGCACCTCGTGGATTTTGTGTTGATACACGTGGCAATGAAGTGCATTCCTGAGAACCATTGCCTGACCAGTCAGCCATCTGTTGCATACAATTGTACAGCTGCTGCCTCATGTCCGCTGCTGCTAGGCAGTGTGTTGGTGCTCCTTGGTCTGGCTTTCCTGACTGATGCTTTGGTGCCAGCCGCATGCTCAAGTTGTGCAGAACATTTGCTGTTCAAGCCCACCCAACTTGAGCAGGCAGCAGCCATCAACCAACAGATGACGAAAGCCAAAAGGCCATTGTGACTGGGCAGTATGAAAGGCAACGGCACCGCTTGAGCAGCATATGGACTTGACTTCAATTCATTCCAGCAACTGATTAGCACCTGGCTCCAGGTGCGAGTTTCCAGCTCCAGGCAGTAGAGGTCATTCAGGCTGGCCCCGCCTGCATTGCCTCCAAACAGCCACACCCGCCGCCCATCCTCACTGCCGCTCAGGCTGGCCCCCATTCTAGCAATGGGAGGCTCCATACTGCACACCAAAACCTCTTTTGACACCTGACACCTGGTTCCTTGACATCTTGAGCTGTGCTGCTTGCAGACCCCATTTGTGCAAAGGCTGACCGCACTCTCTGACTGGGATCGGTCTCTCATGTAGGCCTATGCATGTTGACTTGCCTGCCAGCTGTTGGGCAATCAGATGTTGCACACAATCCCAATAGATCTATCTGCTCAATTTGCGTCTGTAGGTCTACCCACAGACGCAAATTTAGCTGTCCTGAGTGCTGAGCACATGCATGAGCACCAGTCCCAAATGCAAAAGTACTTCATGGACGGTCTGGTTTCTGCAAGGGGTCACGTCATGAGCCCCATGTCAGCAAGGCTGGCCGTCACATACACATACACATGCGTGACTTGTGGCAGCAAACCTGTGGCCGCCTGCAGTCTGGAAGTCCATGACGGGTGTCCAGTGGAGGGTGTCCATGTGCCACTCCCACATGTCATTCAGCAGCACTCCCCCCTCTCCCTGCATGCAAACAACAAACAGGGTGTAGCTTGGCTGAATGAGGTCAGGGGAGCCGTCTCCTGTGAAAGGCACCTGCAGTCAACATGGTGGTACACCTCACCAAATGCATACTAGGCTCTGTGTTGAGGCAGCTGCCATGCCAGTTGTTTGCCGCTGACGTGAATGTCAAACGGCATCATGCAAGCTTTGCGGCATATGCTTGCGCGATATGTTTGCACCATATGCAAACATAGCCCGTACGTAAACACAGCCTATGGTAAGTGGCATCTAAGAGGCATCTGGCCTGGGTATGAGGTAAGAAACAGGCAGAACATGGCACAGCCAGTTGCTCTCACCAAGCCCCCAAAGATGAAGACCTTGTCTCTGCAGCAGGCGGCTGCATGACCCACACGAGGCGGGGGTGCAGAGCCCCCTCGGATGATGGGGGTTACCCACTTCATGCTGTCAGTGTGCAGGATGGTCACATCCTCTACCAGTTGACCTGCCCTCTGTCCACTGCATTGCACTTCATCTGATTTGTTTGGTCCAGACTTGTCAAAAGCACAAATTGTGCAAGGTGCGGTTCCTCATGCGCTCTATGTCTGGCATCGTGCGCTGAAGCTTTGGCTACCCTCTAGCAACGCTGCAAAGGCATGCTACACCAAATGCCAATTGCAGCTATAAAAAAAAGCAGCAGCAGCAGCCATTGATGTTTTCCAAGCCCAGTGATGCCTGATTAATGCAACTCAATCAGTTGATCACACTGCTATCTTAGTATAAACAGGGTCCTTTGACTGGCGCACCGGTCACAAAATGCAATGCTGCAGTACTGTCACAACTTTGTGTAATGAACTGTTTACATTTTGCTCAGTGTGGTGTATGCAAAAAGGCACATTGCGCATAAGAGACCCTCAGCTCAGTACACTCTGCTTCGCTGCACCTGTATGACATCATCTTGGTTCTGGCCACTGTGACAGCAGAGTGGGCATTGATGAAATCGGCAGTCTTGGCTCCCAGAGGGCGCTGCCAGGCCAGGCTGTCCAGCTGCAGAGGGTTCACCTCCCTTTGCTGACCGCCCACCCCATCGCCATGATTCTGTCCCCCATACATCACCAGCAGCTTGCCTCCTGCAATCATAACAGTCATTGTCTGGCGAGAACATGATGACGCAACACAGATGCAGAACACAGATGTGATGCACGCAAGATTTGGAAACCCACAAGAACTCAATGCTTGAGCAAGCAAAGCACTGCTGAAGGCTGCTGCAGTGCTTTGCCGCCTGACAGGCTGGTTGAAATGTCAATGCTGTTCAGCAGTAATCGCTGCATCTTGGTCAAGAGCAGCATGTGCATGCTTCACACAGCATGTCGTTGGGATATAGAGTGGAATGCAAAGGATCCATGATCACAAACCACCACAGCTTTGCCATAACACAGAGCAAGGGGTGTAAGGGTACAATGTGCAGCCCTTTACCAAAGCAGCACAGGGTGTTGCCCTCCCGTGCGAAGGGCACCTCCCCTGTTAGCCTCTGCCTGCTCACCCCAAACAGCCAGGCCTCGCCAAAGAGAATCTTCAGCTCGGTGCCACCTGCATGTCGTCCATTCATGAAGCAACAGCAGAGGCATAAGAAGCAGCCTGAGAGTATTCAGGTGATCATTGTTGCAAGGAGGTGACAGGAAATGCATGTGCAAATGCAAGTAGTGTACCTGCAGGACACGGCACCTATGCTGTATGCACAACATAGGTCATGCATTCATGGCATCACCCAAATGTCTGATGGTGCTGATGGCTGCTGCTGCAGACATGTGATGCTGCAACCATGCAATGTGCTGAGCAAACGCCATCATACACAAGTACAGTTGGTGTGACAAATGCCATCTGTTCTCAGGAGACAGTCCCGCTAGACCTGCAGTGTGGTACCTGAAGACTTGAGGGTGAGGTCTGCAGTGCGGTCTGCAGCAACCATGAGCTGCTGCTGCAATCCCACGATCTGGCCTTTCAAGCTGCTGATCTCCTCCTCCTGTCGCGCTATGACTGAGTCCTGCAGTTCCAGAATGTACTTGGAGAGCTCGTGAACCTTTGGGTCCAGTGCCAACAGGGCCTGAGCTCATGGACCAGCTGTTGGTCAGGAACTAAGGTCCTGATGCTTGCCTGGGCACTGATTGTGGTCAGCAGCTTGTCTGATAGGCTGAGGATCAGCCACCAGGACAGTGAGAGCCTTTCATGCTTGCTACACATGAGCATTCAGATACAGGTAGAGCACAGGAGTGGGATGATTTGCTGGTGGTGAGCAGCTCTTGCTACAGGCCAGGCTGGCACTGTTCCAGATGTGTGCTGCATTGCTGCTGCGCGTGCAGATCCTGTCCAGCTGTTGCGGCCACCTAGCTAATATGCAGATGATGGTGATGCATTGAGACTGTGAGTGGCGGCTGTAGCAAACATCCATATACAAGCGTCATTCAGGATTGTGACCACTCATCCTGAGCATGAAGTGTGACTGAAGACTGTCTATGAGTACTCTATAGTTATGACTAGTACTGCATGAATGAACACTATGAAGATGACCTGAGATCAGAGTGTTGTTTCTACAGATCTGACTCAGTATTGACAAAAGATTGTGACTTAGATTGTGATTGAGGGCTGCACCTGTTTTCTGGCAGCCTCCTCTAATTGCTGCTGCTGGCCCAGGATGCCAGCACTGGACTCTAGGTGAGCCCGGTTCACCTCAGCCTCTGCTATCAGCGTGCTCATGCGCTCCTCCATCCTGCACCAGTCACATCAGGCCTTTGTGCATGGGCACATGGGCAATCGTCAATGGTCATGGGGGAGTAGTCATTGGCATTGAGCAGCATGCGCATCCTGATGGTCCATCAGGGTGTGCGTGTGCAGCCAGGCCCTGAAATTGGGATGCAGACAGCATGCATCAAGCAATATGTGCACTATGTCGAGATGACATAACCAGTTCAGAAATTTGCCAAAAACCTTGGTCTGTTTGACATCTACCTGCCCATCTCAGCCTGCAACTGCTCCACCTGCTGCTCAAAGGTGTGTACGCGCCTCTCTGTACCCTTAAGCTGTGTCTCCTTGTGCTCAAGGATGTCCACCTGCATGCAGCTACCATCAAGTCACAATGACTCCAGAAGTGCCGCAGTGCAGCAAATATTCATCTATGCGGGCTTCATGGCCGCATGATGCCCTGGATGAGGATCGGCAAAATGGTCCAGACTTCAAGTTCAATGGCAGTCCGTTTTAAACAACATCACTGGCACCATTCGCCTGCAGCATCTGAGGCTAAACAAGCATAGACTCTTGCAAAGTGGTTGCTGCTGACACAGCTTACATAGTCCCTTGTTGACTTGTCAAGCTTGGCGCCGAGCTCGAGCAGCTCTATCTCCAGAGTGTCTGCAGTGGCTGTCTTTTGCTGCAGCTTGTCCCTGACAAACGATAGCTCCAAGCTCAGGTCAGATTTCTCGTTTTCAAGCCGGGTGATGTCTTGCTTCAACTTGTCTCTGCACCGGGATGCTTCTCGGATCAAAAATGTGAGGTGAGTTCCCTCGCATGTAGCGAAAGCAAACAAACATGGCTCACTCCGGAGAGAGTTCTCCTTCCTTTCCTCCTTTCTTTTTGTCATCCTTGCCCTTCTTCTTTGGCGGCATCTGACACGCAGAGACTTACGGCCCTTAGTTGTGTAACGCTATGCTGAAGGCATGAAGTGCTACACAGGAAGCGACGGGATACGGAGCGACATGACCAGCCAAGACTTTCGACTGCCGTCCAACAAGCAGCCTGACCTATTCACCTGGAAATCTAAACAGCTCGTGGTCAACAGCAATTTTCTTAGTGGTATGAGTCCAATGACCCGAAACTGCTCTCGTCAGCAATTGATAAACGTACCAGGACCTGTCAAAGAGTACTCGGGTTGTGTCATGTGATATGCATGTAAGGCATGGATTATGCTAGCTGTGATACTAGCTTGCCATGCAGCAGACAGCGTTCCTTCTGTGCTATAGCCAAGCAAGCTCACCTGGCAACAGGACGGTACTCTACCTGGGAAAAGTTATCCCACCCACCCGCCCTTGTCTGTCTCCAACAGCCCTGGTGCACGTCCTCGGGGACTTAGGGCCGAAATGCAGATATATGATGTCACGTTCGGTTCATACCAGTTGTGTATGACCAGGTTAGTTTGTTTGCTGGTAATGTACACATATTCCGATTTGAGAAAATAGCAACAGACGGTGTACGCAGGACAGGCATGGTTGCTACACTGAGATAGATGATTGCGATTACCACGCTTTGCCTGCTGCAGCAATGATTCTACGCCAGCGCAACACGGCCATGGCCTGCCCTTCCACTGTAAACACGTATCTGAAACTAAGCACTCAACCAGGACACAAGCAGTGGAAGTGGATGTACAGCATGCATCAATGCCGGCCTGTTGCACCCCTGTTAGCCAACGATCAACGCAAGCACAACTGGACACTTTGATATGAAACTGAATGATCGTGTTGTACAGGCAGTGAGACTAGTCTAGTACTGAAGTCAGAAATCAAACCCTGCAACATGGTACACATACCTCTATTCAAACAAACAACTCTAAAACTCACACCATTGTGCCTTCACCGCAAGGACATGTCCAATTGCCTATAACTTATTTCACTGTACTGTAATGGAAAAGGGTTAACCATTGATTCAAGCGAAAGCTGCATTTGCTTACGTGCCAGCTCGTGACACCTTGGCCTGTGTCTTGTGCCATCAAGGCAAACAAACAGACAAGTATGGCAAAGATGTACTCCATCCCTTGTGGGTCTTAAGTGGCTAGCTTGCAATCAGCCCTGACAACTGGATTGTCCTTTCAAAGTTGCAGACAGCCTTTCAGAACACTGGCTGCACAGATTTAACCTTCTTTGCTACCTCTTCATAGGATGTCAGAAACTCTTTTGACTCCTCATCATCAGTGGGGTTCTTGAGAGCTTTTGGAAGCACCAGCATGCAACTTGTTGGTCGCTTGGTGAGACCTGCTGCTCCCAGCTCCTGTCAATGGCGAACGTGTGTCAAGCAGCAAGCATAAATGGCCAGACAAGTGCCCACATTTGCACAAATACAAAAATGCCCGGCAACTGGAGCAAAAGTAATACCTCTTTTGAAGGCACATAAATGTATGGAATGTCGTGGTCTTCACACAAAACAGGAAGATGGGTTACAACATCTATAGGAGATATATCTCCTGCGATTATGCAAATCCTGCAGAACAAAAGAAGCACTCTGTAAACATTCTACATTTTGCTGTTAGCAAAAGATAACTTTGGCACTTAAGGAAGGGAAATGACCCTTGTGTGTTCTTGCGCAACGCTTTGACGACCTCCTTGACCCCTCGCTTGATTTGCTTTCTTTTTGCCCCTTTCTTGGCTAGCTTGAGTACCTTCTTGCACAGCTTCTCGTCAGCAAGAGGTTTGGCAATGACGCTAATAGCTGACTTCGTGGCAATCTCGGCGGTCATTTGGCAAGCAACAGGTTCACCCTTAGTTGGACATCAAGGCCGGTCTCCGTTCCGGAACGCTGCTGCTGTCGAAACGCAGCCAGGCGAATTCAAAGCCAGGGTTTACTCATCAGCATGAACCCTGGAGACGATTTAGTACAATAGTAAATCTCACACCCTGTCACACTCTGTGTAGGTGATGGAACCTGTCGATGAGTTGATGACACCAAGACAGACAAGCTTTCGTGTGCAAGATCGCTGGTTTCACGATGCTTTGATGTTGTCAGTGCTTGAACTGAAGCCGGTCATCATCCTCGTCAGTACTGCTCTTTTGTCTGAAAGGACTTCACTGATCCTGTGACCTACAACTATGCCAGCAGCAAGGCAACGCCCGCAGCAGACCTTATCGACTTCTCTGGCGGCTCACGTACGTCGGCAAGCTCCCGTTAACATTCTGCCTCTGAACTATTACTACAGATCTGGACACTTCTTGCTTCGCCAGGTAAGTCTGCGCTGCAGACCTGACAGTTGCATCCTGTCGTCAAGCACAATTGTATCTGACCTGTTCTTCTTTGCAGGCTGATGAATACCGATCTGCGGGAAACCAGGAACAATTGTTTGTGATACTCATGCGGCTATGCAGGCAAGTCTCTTTCAGGCATCATCGTCACATGCAGGCTGCATGCAGTGCTTGATCACAGCACTCACTTTTCATGTACTGCTGCAGTCTGATAGTGGAAACAATCCCTTTTCATAGAGATTTTCAGGATAATGCACCACAGCAGCAGAAGTTCAAGAAGGTTTGTCCCAGCGCTTGCATGCTTGCACTGCTGGGTTGTTAGCCAATGTCTGCTCATGACTACCAAAGGCGCCTCAGCTGAAAGACGGTTCCTGTTTGCCCAGCTGCTAGCACTGCAACACCTGCCAGAGCTTGAGCGCTTGAAG
>JAABUP010008097.1_pt1 | contig 13584 bp, 13 predicted proteins | sample 5559201 | NCBI WGS metagenome assembly JAABUP01 (sample SAMN10711887, study PRJNA513373) | rock metagenome | isolation source: Antarctica rocks | place: Antarctica | reverse complement strand
GAGATGCTGATCATCATACAATGCTTGAAAGAGTGAGATGCAGAATTGAGAAGTGTGTCAAGTTTTCAGATTTGTACAGATCACAAAAATCTGAAATACTTTATAACAGTTAAAAAGCTTACAGAGCAACAAATAAGGTGGTTTTTTATACTGTTACAATACAACTTCTTCATACTATACTTGCTGAGTAAGCAGAATAAGAGAGCAGATGCTTTATTGAGACAGAAGCAGAATGTGTCAATGAATTTCTCAAATAACAGAGTACAACATTGTACAACACAGATAATACATTCTGAGATGATGAGCAAGTCTTTAAAGACTGCCTCAATGACAGTAGCAGACATATCAGTTTTTGTGCTTGTACAAGATCAGAACTTATTTGATGAGATTACAGATCTCAAACAGATGTGAATGAATGCTGAAGCAGAAGATGAGTTGTACAATGAGCTTTGTCAGACAATTCACAAGAAACAAAGATCATTTTCTACTGTTTTAAAAGTGAGAGTATTCATAACAAAATGCTTCTTGAGCAATGAAGAAAAGCTACTCTTTCATAAAAGATGCTGAGTGCTGTTCTCAGAATCTCTTTATACAGAACTGATTCAGTATACACATGACTCAACAATGACTGAACACTTAAAAAGAAATGTAACTGATGCTCTCTTATCATGACAGTTCTTTTGACTTGAGATGCTACAGAATGTCTGTACATTCTGTCAAAATTGTGACAAATGCTGAATGAACAACAGCTGAAAAGACTGCTGACAAGGCTTCTTGAAACCTCTACCTGTATTAAAGCAAATTTGATGAAAGATATTCATTGACTTTGTAGTAGATCTATTGTCAAGTGAGAATTGTACAAACCTTCTAATAATTACAGATTGTCTTAATAAAAGAGTAATACTGAAATTGTTCAAGAATATGACTGCAGAATGAGTGGCTCAAACATTTGTACAATGTTTTTATCAGGCTCATGAGCTTTTTATCACAATAGTCTCAAATTGAGACACTCAGTTTGTCAGCAGTCTATGAAAAAGAGTCTGTTAACTTTTGAAGACTGTATGAAGAATGTTCACAGCATATCATCTGAAAACTGACAGAGCAACTGAGCAGATGAATCAGAATGTTGAGCTGTACATTTGTATGTTCTTTAATTATAGTCAGAACAATTGAACAAGCCTGCTTCTCATGACTGAGCTAATCATAAACAATCATGACTTCATCTCAACAGAAATGAGTCTCTTCTTTTTGTCTCATGAGTATTACATAAAGTCTCTACAACTACTTGAGAAGTTAAAGCTCATACAATCTGCAAAAAGTTCAGTACAGAAAGCTGATCAAATTGTACAAAAGATGAAAGAAATCACAGAGTGAGCACAGATGACTATGACTGTCACTCAGCAGATACAGAAAGAAATGATGAATTGAAAGAGACAGCAGTCTTATGACTTTAAGAAAGAAGACAAGATCTGACTAAATCTTAAGAACATATATATGAACTGTTTGTGCAAGAAGTTTGATGCAAAGAATGTCAAATACATCATTGTTAAGAAGATCAGCTCACATTTCTTTTGTCTGAACACACTGTTGAGTATTCATAACATGTTTCACTCAGTCATGCTTCAGTCAGCAGTTATGAACGCTTTTTCTTTTCAGTGTACAACAGATCTGCAACCCTCATCACAAATTGTAAGCAATGAAGAAGAGTTTGAAATAAAGAAGATTCTGAAAAAGAGATTTGTATGACATAAAAAAGAATTCAAGAAGAAGTACTTGATGAAATCAGTCAGTTATACTTAATTCACATAAGAATCAGCGTCTGTTCTGAAAGACACAGTGACATTAAATCAATGAGAGTTAATGCAACCTGAGGTGACTAAATCTTAACTGTACACAAGAAGACCTTTAAAGACCTTGTCAACATCAGAAGCCTGAAGAATGAAATTATGTCACAGAAGGCTGAGATGCTTCATGAGTTCAAAGAATTGTACAGAGTTCAAAATTTAGTGTTGAATTTATTTGATTTATTTCTATGCTAATTACTAATGCTGTCTTCTTGATTTTGTCAAAGCTACTTGTTCTGAGCATCACACAGAGATGAGGCATACAGCTCAGATGTCATACACAGCTCATACAACTAAACCCATACTAGAGGCAATGCAAGAAAAGAAAAAGAAGTTGTACATATTTAAAGATTGAGATCAATAACAACTGCTCTTGCTGACAGTGAGATCAGTGCAATTTGTCTTGATTTAGCAATGGACTCACTCTCATCAGTGTTGTTGTTGTTCTCATTGTTCAAGATGACAATGAGTACATCATTATTGTGTATGAAGCAGTGAGCAGCATGATTATGTCACTTGCAGTTGCTGCAACACTCATCAAAATGTTTTGACATACAACAACATTTTAAAAAAAGTGTCATATCATGTTTCTGACAGTTGATACAACTGTCAAAAATCAACACATCTTGACTCTTAATCAGAATTGTGTTAATGTATGACAGTTAATGAGTTCTCATCTGCTGCAATGTGATACAGATTTGTACAAATGAAACATTGTCACTGTGCAGAGCAAGAATGATCATTGTCTGAAGAAAGTGAGTGTACAAAGCAAGCTGCTGTTGATTAACCTCAAGAACAGAATTGACATCAGTGTTTGTAAAAGCAAGAGCAACAACATAAGTGTTGTATAAGATAAAAGCTCTACAAGTTGTCAGCTCAGAGACACATACTTATACAACACTTACATGATGATAGTTGTTGTTGTTGTTGCTGCTGAGCTTGTCATATGAGAGTTAGTGCTGAAATATTCAATTAAGAAAGATTTCACATACAAAAGATAATGATGAAGAAGTTGAAGAAGAAAGAAAAAGAGATTTAAGAAGAGAGATGAGAAAGTTTATAACTCACTTCACTGACAAATAAGCTGAAGTGAATTGTCAAAGAAAATCATGTGTCAGCAAGCAATAAAAATTTTATCTGCAAATCTTACTCATATAAAGCAGGCAAACATGTGTCAACAGACAATGACAACTGTACAACAACCTTTTCAGACACTTAAAACACAACCTTGAAAAAAAAAAAGACATGATGTCATAAGTTGAACTCATACTAAGATCTTATGATCTAGTTGCTTATTAAGACTTTAAGACTAAAGCACATTATCTTCTCACTTCTGTATGAAGCTTTTCTTTTCTCTTTATAGTATTCTTCTTGTATTTAGAAATTATTAATTGAGCATCAGTCTCATTACAAACCTGTGACAGTGTGTAGATTAAAGGTCTTTAGTCATTGAAGTTCTAGTTCATTGATGGTTCAGTCATTTTCACTGACTGATAAAACAGTCTTATTGTTCTTAATAGAGTTTAGTCAAGCCTGTTGTATGTTCTTGTTCTTAAAGATAAAGTGAGAAGAAAGAACATTGTCATTAAAACATACACACTCAATAAGAGACACTTAGTTCTAATTGTCAGCTTAAACACTGAAAGCTTGTCTTTCTGTACATTGTACTAGAACTTTGAAGCTATCAGTGATACTCATAGCAAATCCCTTTTCATTCATGTTGTATATATTTAACTTCAAGATACCATGCTAAATTCAGGTAGAGTTGTATAGATCAAATCATTTCTGAATGAATTTGATGTTTTCAGCATTCTTTCAATCCTGATTGAGGTTGCAACTATATTGAGTCTTAAATTCTGAATGTCAACTTAGAAAACTTAAATACCAGTTATGTTCTAGGGAGTTTTGATCATTCTTAGCCTTCACAAGCTGTTTGATCATGAATTTCAGCTGTTCAATTTGTGAAGGCCACCCTCAGGCTGTCATAGTATCAATTCACTGAATCAGAGCATTCTTCTCATGCACTGACAGCCGCTGTTGAGTGGTATGAAAGGCCTTTGCTGATTGTCTTTCTTTTCATCAAGCTTGTAGGGTAGATTGAGGTAGGTCATAGATTCAAGCGATTTTGCGAAGAGAGACTGATGAATTACTATTCAAATCAGCTAAGGCTAAGGAGTATCAGGTGTCAATGTCAGGAATTGACTTAGTCAGTTCAACTGAAGTCATTGTGAATGTGTGATGACAGCGAGGTGAGTGGCAGTGTTTGCTGCGACAAGGTGGCCCAAATAGGCGAGTGGCTCGGGTAACAGGGAAATTCGTTACCTGTTTTGTTACCTCAAAACCACAAAACCGGGGGGACTTCCTCGGCGCCTGAGGAACATTCCTCAACCACCGACGTAATTTAACTTTGAGGATGTCGCCACTGATACAGGTACTGTATCTTGCCCGATCTCTTGCCGGTCCTTTTTACCGACGAGTTTTCTCCGCAATCATATCCTTGCTTTCACACCGTTTTTCCAAAGTCTACTCGCTGCTAAACATGCTACGGCCAACAGGCACCGGAATATCATACCTGAATATCTGTACCTTACAGAGCTAGTTAATGTGGAGCTGCCGCCACTGAGAATGCGGGGCCTCCGCGGGATCCTACAACCGATACCTAGTAGTGTTTCGATCTTGATATCTGTCGTTGCGGCGCACTGTGTGGTTTTCTCCATTTCAGTCTTGCATTGTTCCCACAGAAATATTCGCAATATTCCATATCTTTCCTTTAGTAAGACCGATCTCTGTCTTGTGTTGGCAAATTCGCATTGCAGCAGAGATGGCATCGCAAGTGGAGAGTCCCGTCTCCCGTACGCCCGATACTAAAGAAGAGGAGGGCTTGGAGAAGTCATACGTCGAGAAGATCGATTCTGGCGAAGCGGAATATCAGATCGATCCGATCATCGACAAAAGCCTTACGCGTAAATTCGATATGCATATTGTTCCATGGCTTTTTGGACTTTGGATTCTCGCGTTCGTGGATCGAAGTCAGTAAGCAGGATATCTCTTGAGAAGATATATCTTTAACTTTACATATTATTGATTTAGGTAATATCGGCAATGCTCGAATAGATGGCTTGACGCAAGACCTCAAGCTTACCGGGGACAAGTTCAACATTGCATTGACCGTCTTCTATGTTCCCTACATATTGATCGACGTACCGAGCAATTTGGTGCTGAAGTACTTTAGAGCCGGATATTACCTGCCATTTCTAATGGTGGTTTGGGGGTTGGTGGGCATGTGCATGGGCTTCACGAAATCCTACGAGGGACTCGTGGCTGCAAGATTCTTCCTGGGTCTCTGTGAGGGTGGATTACTGGGTGGCATGATCATCTACTTGGCCATGTTCTACCGCCGTCATCAGTTGACGTATCGGATTGGACTCTTTTACTGTGCAGCCCCCCTGAGCGGAGCTTTCGGTGGCTTGCTAGCTACAGGACTTGCAGAGATTAGGTACGGAGGATATAATCGTACGTAAAGATCGTTTGTAGTGCTTAATGCACGCTCACCAAATTCCTAGGTTGGCCGTGGATCTTTATAGTGGAGGGCGCTATCACAATTCTTTTCGGAATCCTTGCCATGTTCTTCCTCCCTCACACTCCGAGCGAGTCAAAGTTCCTAACAGAAGAAGAGCGCTACACCGCAGTCCACCGCATGAAGCTGGATGCACATGGGGCGACCACAACATCAGATGTTGGACAAGAAGAATTCTCTTGGCATTGGGTTCAAATGGCACTTCTAAATTGGAATACTATCCTCCTGAGTATTACCTTCTTCCTCCTGATCGTTCCTATTTATTCTTACAGCCTTTTCTTGCCAACGATCATCTCGACCCTGGGTTACAAACGCACGACTGCGCAGTTGTTCACGGTTCCGCCAAATATAGGTGCAGTTTTGTCGGTCCTCCTTTGTACACACTACGCGGATAAAATCAAAGCCCGGGGACCGATCATGCTAGGAGGCTGCACGCTTGCAATTGTGGGGTATATTATGCTGCTTGCCGGAAAGAGGCCCGCTGTGCAGTACGGAGGGACCTTCTTCGTTGCTGCTGGCGTCTTTCCCTGCTCTCCACTAATCATGGCGTGGCTTATCAACAATAGCGCGCCTCATTACGTCCGAGCTACTGCCAGCGGGTTCCAAATCTGTATAGCGAACTGCGCCGCATTTGTTGCTACATTCACCTATCTGCAGAAGGACGCGTAAGTGGTCCAATGTGGTCAGAAAATCTCCACTGCTAACGCATGTCTAGTTCAAAATATGTTGTTGGGCATGCCATAAATATTGCCATGCTATGCCTCGCTTTCATTTTTACTACCATCACAATGTTATACGTTAGGTTCGAAAATAACAGGAGGGCAACAGGAGCCCGGGACTATCGACTGGCCGAGGGAGACGAGGGCTTACTGGGCCACAGACATCCCAGATTCCGCTACACGCTTTGAACCAAGGCCTTAAGGCGGCCTAATAATGCACGTTATGGTACGCCCGAAGTAGGGTTGCAATTTGTTATAGGGTAAAAGAACAGAATACCCTGCAAACTTTAATAAAAGAATATTATACCCTGTGAAGTCTAATAAAGAATACTATGCACACCGCTTATTCAGAACATTTGCTGACCCTGTTTTCTAGGCATTGACACCTTGCTGTCACCCTCACTGTTACCCTCACCTTTATTCTTGTTGTTGCTGTTGTTCTCACTCTCACTGTTGTTCTCACTCTTGCTGTTGCTCTTGCTGTTGCATCATCATGTCAGTCATCACATAGCTGAAGGTGTTAATTGACAGCATTAAGTATGTCTTCTGACTTGAGGTTTGAAAGGCCCTTAACAACTGAGCTATCAAGAATAAATTCAGCTTCTGAGTAGTGAAGAAGAAGCCTGTCAAAGCTACATACTGCTGTAAGAACAAGAACTGCAGCTAAAGATGTTGAGTCTGAAAGAACTCAGATGAGATGCTAATTTTAATGATTATTGAGGCAGAACATAACTGCATTGAGACTGAGCTTGAAAAGAGAAGAACAGTCAGCAGTCATGCCTGATTGAATGAGGCTGTTTTTAAGCACCTCAACATTACAAAGATGACAAGCTCAAAGGCTATAGTGAAGTGCATTCACATTCACTATAGTGAGAAGGTTAGCTACAAGATAGCTTAATTAACACAACTTTATCTTCTCAGTGAAGATCTGAGCAATCAGTGATACAGCTTTCAGCTGTTATCAAGCTATAGAAGAACATTGAAACACATTCAGTTAAATGTCTATATGAATATAGCTATTGATGAGCCTACAGATAAGTCTCTTTCTTGTTAACTACTTTACTAACTGTATTATAGACAACTTTCTTCATTGTTTCATCTGCTCAGCACAGTCTCAGACCTCTTTCTTTCTCTGTTATTACTTCTTACTGTTAATGAGATCTTTTTGAAGGTCTGCTTTATGCAGTCACTTCTTCTTGCTGTCATTATTAATGTTAATGAACAAAATACACTGTTGATTTAAGCAGTGATGAAGTCAGTGTCTCAAAGGTCATGAGAATACTTTCTTTAACATTTAAGAAGGGCAATATTGAAGGTCTCATCAAAGAAATGCACTTTAATGTCAGATCATGACAAAGAATTGCTGAAGGCTGAAGAGGTGCTTGAAAATCAGATGATTAAGGTATATTGCTATCATCATCTTAAAGAAAACTTTGTTATAAAGTTTAAATGTTAACTAACCTCTTTATTTTAATCTGCTGCTTGTGTCAGAACTTCTTCAGCATTTAAGAAAGCTATGAACAAGATTAAGAATGTGAAGGCCTCTGCAGAGACATATTTAAGAGACATAGTAAGTTAAACTATTCTTCTGTATATCTGACTGACTTTATACTCTAGAATCAATGTCTATAAGCAACAGCCTACTTCTTTAATCATCAATATGATCACCTTATCAGCAACATTGTTGAGTCTTTGAACAAGACTCTGAAGCTGAATCAGAAGCTGTCAATTGTGAATCTTCTGAACAGTATCTGACATTAAGTAATGAAGCAAAGAAAAAGTCATTTGACAGCAACAACTAAGTGTATAGAAGAGGGTGCTCAATACACTATGTTTGTGACTACAAAGGTTCAAAAGAGACAAAAATGAGTACAGAGCAATAGAGTAAGTTTTCTTCTATTAATTAAGCAAATATTAATGAGTCTATAGATGCAATTATTCTCTTTTTCTGAAGAGCATGTGATACAGTTTAACAACAGTGTTCACCTTGTCAATTTAACAGCAGGCACTTGCATCTGCTGTCAGTATTAAGTCAACAGCATTTCATGCAGTCATGTCATGATCTGCATCTTTACTCAAAGTTTAATCTTGAAGCCTTTTCTTTCTCAAGCTCTGTTCACTGAGATCTGAGAAGCAATCTTTGCTGTTGCTCTTTCTTCTGTTGACATTACTCATTTACTTCAGCACTTGATGACCTGTGTAACTCTTCAGTCATCTGAGTGTTTTATGAACTGTCACAGGTTTGCAATGAGATCAAAACTCATGATAATGACTGAAAAGTATAGTTCTCAGGTTTGTCTTCTTCTGTGAGGTCAAGGCTTTTTCAATATTGATCATGCTAGCTGAGAACACCTCAATCTTCTTCTGTTTTTCTTCTTTCTTCTGTATGAGGTTTGAAAAGAACATAGCCAACATCATAATATGATTGAACTCACCTTCAGCTGAAGCTTTTCTGTTCTGTATGACAATTTCTGTGAATTCAATTGTAAGAAAGACTCTGTCTGCATTCAATATAATCTCATTCTGCTTCATTCATGATAAACTCAGTATAAGATCATAGAATGCTATCTTAAAAACAATATAAAAGAATGTTCTTAACTTTTGATGTTCATCAATATCAATCTGTACAACAGCTACTTCATTTACTGATGAATCTGAAGGTTCATCAAACCCTGTAATTGTACAAGGTCTTATCTTCATGTGCTGTAGATTGTGATTTTTAGCAAAGTGAGAAGTAATTATTTCATAAAACAGACACCCTGTGTTGTACAAGGTATGTGCATATGACTTTTTATTGATTAATGTTGACATAGTGAAGAAGACACTGTTCATCTGTTTCTCAAACTTCTTTCAGCTTTTATCACATCTCATACACTCTCAGCTGCAACTTTGACTAAAAGCTACTCTTTTTTTAAGTTCTCATCTGTCTTTATTACTTTCTTCATGATCTCAGCTGCAGTGACAATGATGGTTTGAGATTGTACAGTTGATAAAAGTTTGCACTCTTTAATAAAATGTCTGCTCTCTTCACATCACATGCACAGTCATTTTATATGACACTCTGTCACTTTCTTCTTTGACACTCATTATGTTCTGCATTTCTCTTCAGTCTCTGTTGCTGTTACACTGATGTGCTCAGTGACTTCTCAGTTCATGAAGTCAGAGTGAGACTGCTGTGTAATGATGATAGTGATCATATGACACTTCTGAGTAGCAGTCTTCTGAATTAACTTTAAATTGTGACTGAGCTGCTGCAGTAAAGTAATGTACTCATCATACAACACAGAGATTGATGTTGCAATCAGAGCTTGTGTGAGCATTACATCTAGACTGTTACTGAGAAATGTCTTTTTAACAGTATCATCTCATTTTAAGCCTTTTGCTTTCAGCAATGTCTGTTCAAAGGTGATCAGATGTCTCACAAATGGCTTTTCTTTCTGTTTTAATGCTTTTAAGATACAAGTTGCTCTCTTTCTTGATTCTGAGTTGTTGTACACATGCTGAAGTTAATTGATCAGCTCTTCAATGATTGTGTGATTTGAGGCTTCATTTGACTTGATACAGACCACAATTCAAGATGTAACTTGACTTAAAGTCAACTCTTTCAGCTGACTGTGTAAGTATCAGAACTGCACACTGACATTGTCATCTGACATGTTCACATTGAATTTAATGAAAATTTGTTGTAGTCAAGGTCTGAATTTCACTCTTTTTTCTTCAAATCTGAGTGAGTTAAAGAGACACCACTTTGAGTGCTGATTAACACTCATTGCTGCAATGAGCTGCTTTAAAGTGAGACTGTTCATACAATTGACTGATTCTTGAGAAGAAGATAATGTTGCAACAGCTGATGTAGTCAGTGTGAGATTGTCTCAATTTGTCACAAAGATGTAAAGAAGATTCATATAAGTCTTCATGTTCTGCATGTTCTCTTCTGTATAACTCTTCATGCTGCATAGTTCTGTCATAAATATTTGAGCTCAAGAAGAAATCTCATCAGCAACAGTCTTCATTTCATCTGTCATAGAGGTTTTTGCACTCATTCTGCACTGATTTTAACAATTGTATGACAAGACCTTTAGTGTAGACCAAGTTTAAATGAGAATAGTATTTTAATGTCACAGATTTGCAATGAGACTGATGCTCAATTGATAATGTCTAAATACAAGAAGAATACTATGAAGAAGAAAAGAAGAGCTTTGTACAGAGACAATAAGGTAAATGCTTTAGTCTTAAAGTCTTAGTCAGCAACTAGATTATAAGACCTTTAGTATGAGTTTAACTTATAACATGAACAGTTAAAGAAGAAATGAATACAATGAGAAAATGTCTGAGCACCTTGAGAACTACAACAAGAGAACATAAAATCAGTGACTGCATCAGCAGAGCATTTAATTCATCAGTGTGGCACATGTAACAAGTCAGGCCACAATGTCATCACTTTATCAAAGGCCTCATCAGTAAAGCAACAACAGTGAAGACAGAGAAGACAGCAAGAACAGTGAGGTAATAAGGTCTAAAGACAATGAGGTAACGGCAGCAAGGTTAGCAGTAGTCACAATATACATATAGAACATAGTATTCTTTATTAGACTTCACAGAGTATAATATTCTTTTATTAAAGTTTGCAGAGTATTCTGTTCTTTTATTCTTTATTATATTATAGTTATTTATCTAACCTGATCAGGATGTTATATAATCATATGCTTCAATTAAAATACAACTACAGAACATAGAGCTGCATTCAGAGCTTTCATCATGTGACTAACTCTGTGAAAGTGACTCTTGAGCACAAATACTTATGACAGAACTATGCAGCATGAAGAGTCATACAGAAGAGGACATGCAGAACATGAAGGCTTGTATGAATCTTCTTTACATCTTTGTGATAAATTGAGACAACCTCATGTTAGCTACATCAGTAAATACAGTTATCTCTACATCAGCTGTTGCAACATTATCTTCTTCTTAAGAATCAGTAAATTGTACAAACAGTCTCACCTTAAAGCAGCTCATTGCAGCAATGAGTGTAAATTGACACTTAAAGCAGTGTCTTTCTGACTCACTCAGATTTGAAGAAAAAAGAGTGAAATTCAGACCTTGTGTCACGGGTTTGCAATGAGACTGACGCTCAATTAATAATTTCTAAATACAAAAAGAATACTATGAAGAAGAAAGAAAAGCTTCATACAGAAGTGAGAAGATAATGTGCTTTAGTCTTAGAGTCTTAGTAAGCAACTAGATCATAAGACCTTAGTATGAGTTCAACTCATGACATCACCTCTTTCTGTCATGAGTTTGCAATGAGACTGACACTCAATTGATAATTTTTAAATATAAGAAGAATACTATGAAGAAAAAAGAAGAGCTTCATACAGAAGTGAGAAGATAATGTGCTTTAGTCTTAGAGTCTTAGTAAGCAACTAGATCATAAGACCTTAGTATGAGTTCAACTTATGACATCACCTCTTTCTTTTTCTTTAAGGTTGTGCCCTAAGTGTCTGAAAAGGTTGTTGTATGATTGTCAATGTCTGTTGACACATGTTTGCCTGCTTTGTACAGGTAAGGTTTGCAGATGAAAAAAAAATTTTTTGTTGCTTGCTGACATGTGGTTTTCTTTGACAATTCACTTCAGCTTACCTGTCAGTGAAGTGAGTTATAACCCTCTCACCTCAAATCTCTTTTTCTTTCTTCTTCAACTTCTTCATTCTCATCTCTTGTATGTGAAACCTTTTTTGATTGACACATTTCAGCACTGACTCTTGTACAATAAGCTTAGCAGCAACAACAACAACAACAATCATCATTATGTAAGTGTCATACAAGTATGTGTCTCAGAGCTGACAACTTATAGGGTTCTCATCTTGTACAACACTTATGTTGTCACTCTCATCTTTGCAGACACTGATGTTAATTCTGTTCTTTGAGTTAATCAACAGCAGCTTGCTTTGTATGCTCACTTCTCTCAGACAATGGTCATTCTTGCTCTGTCTGATGACAATGTTTCATTCATACAAAATTGTATCACATTGACTCAGATAAGAACTCATCAATTGTTGTACATCAATGCAATTCTGATTCAGAGTCAAAGTGTGTTGATTTCTGTCAGTTGTTCTGACTGTTAAAAATGCAGTATGATGCTCTTTTTGAAATGTTGTCATACATCAGAACATTTCAATAAATGTTACAGCAACTGCAAGTGATGTGATCATGCTGCTCACTGCTCTGTATGCAACAATGATGTACTTATTGTCATCTCAGATGATGAGAACAACAACAATGTCAATGAGAGTGAATGCATTGCTAAACTGAGGCAAATTGCACTGACCCCGCTGTTGACAAGAACAGTTGTTATCAACCTTGAGGTTTAGGTACGTACAACTTCTTTTTTTCTTATGTTGCCTTTAGCATAGGTCTAGTTGTATGAGCTCTGTACAACACCTGAGCTGTATGTCTCATCTCTGTGTGGTGTTTAGAACAAGTAGCTTTGACAAAATCAAGAAGGCAACATTAGTAATAAGCATAGAAATAAATCAAATAAATTCAACACTAAATTTTGAACTCTGTACAATTTCTCAAACTCATGAAGCATTTTAGTCTTCTCATGTACAGTTAAGATCTAGTCACCTTGAGTTGCATTAACTCTCATCAGTTTAATGTCACTGTGTTTTTCAGAGTGAATGTTGATTCTCATGTGAGTTAGATATAACTGACTCATTTTATTAAGTACTTCTTCTTGAATTCTCTTTTACATTATATGAACCTTTTCTTCAGAATCTTCTTTATCTCAAACTCTTCTTCATTGCTTACAATTTATGACAGAGATTGCAGATCTGTCATACACTGAGAAGAAAGAGTGTTCATGACTGCTGACTGAAGCATGACTGAGTGAAACACATTATGAATACTCAACAGTGTGTTCAGACAGAAGAAATGTGAGCTGATCTTCTTAACAATGATGTATTTAACATTCTTTGCATCAAACTTCTTGCACAGATGATCTGTACATATGTTCTTAAGGTTTAGTCAAATCTTGTCTTCTTTCTTGAAGAAATAAGACTGCTGTCTCTTCTGATTCATCACTTCTTTCTGTATTTACTGTGTGACAGTTATAGTCATCTGTGCTTACTCTGTGACTTCTTTCATCTTTTGTACAATTTGATTAGCTTTCTGTACTGAACTCTTTGCAGATTGTACAGACTTCAACTTCTCAAGTAGTTGTAAAAACTTCATGTGATACTCATGAGACAAAAAGAAGAGACTCACCTCTGTTAAGACAGAGTCATAATTGTTTATAACTAGCTCAGTCATGAGAAGCAGGCTTGCTCAGTTGTTCTGACTATAATTGAAGAATGTACAAATGTACAGCTCAACATTCTGATTTATTCACTCAGTTGCTCTGTCAGTTTCTGAGTGATATGCTGTGAACATTCTTCATACAATC
>JAABUP010008094.1_pt1 | contig 13590 bp, 15 predicted proteins | sample 5559201 | NCBI WGS metagenome assembly JAABUP01 (sample SAMN10711887, study PRJNA513373) | rock metagenome | isolation source: Antarctica rocks | place: Antarctica | reverse complement strand
TCCCAAAGAGCAAGACGCTTGAAGTACATAGCTAATAGAACCTTCTTCTTAAAGTCGTGCCGTCGTCGGGAATCCCAAGATCTTGATCCTCGACGAGGCAACAGCAGCTTTAGATGCATATAGTGAGGAAGCTGTCCAGACTGCTCTCGACAACGCATCAGTGAACAGAACAACCATCTGTATCACCCACAAAGCAGCGACCTCAAAGAGAGCTGATCATGTTATCGTTTTCACCCTAAATGGAATTGGGGAGCAAGGATCCCCTGAAGCACTAATCGAATTAGGAGGCTTGTACGCAAAGTTTCAGGCGACCGCAACATCATCACAAGCCCAAACGAAGAAATCATCTGTAGAGACTCTTGTGGACGATTTTGCCCCACATGACGTACTAATCAAAGAAGGCCGGGTCGTTGATTATGAAGACTCCCGCAGCAGCCGGACTGAGCCCAGGGATCTCTCATTACTTCAATGCGTCTTAATCATATTCTACGGACAAAGACAGTACTGGCCTTGGATGGCAGCAGTTTTTGTTCCCTGCTTCTTCGGCGGTAAGAATTCTCATTCCTTACTGTCTGCCTCGAAATTAAGACAGTATAACAGGCTTGCTATTCGCGGCCGAAGCCTTTCTTTTCGGAGAAATGGTAAACAATTTTGTCGGGCCTGTGGCATTGGTGTACAACGCAACCAATTTCTGGGCCCTAATGTTTTTCGTTCTTGCTCTGGCAACCGTCCTAATTTATGGTCTCATCGGTTTCAACGGGACAGTGTTGACTTATGTAAGTCGAAAGAATTGATGATACATCTGCCTTAGTGCCGCTTTATACTTACCTCCTGGTAACCAGAAATTGAGCAGAGTCTATCGCTTGCAGTATCTTCAAAACATGTTACGGCAGCCTATAACATTCTTCGATGATCCAAAAAATTCTGCGGAGATCTTGACGGCCAAGCTGACGCAACATCCAACTCAACTGCAAGACCTGCTCGGCATGAATGTCGCTTTGATAATAATTATCTTGGTCAATATCGTCTCCTGCTCGATACTCGCAATCGCTACTGGTTGGAAATTTGGCTTGGTAGCAGTGTTCGGGTCTCTTCCACCAATCTGCGTGGCGGGGCTTGTGCGTGTACATCTGCAGAACGCACGCGAAGAAGAAAATCAGCGTCTTTACTTCGAGAGTTCTGGATTTGCAGCAGAATTCATAGGATCTATGCGAACAGTGACCTCACTTTGCCTGGAGAATACGCTCCTGTCAGAATATCGCACGCTACTCAAAGGCCCTTTGCATGGTGCGAAGCGAATGACATTATACACCATGGTCTTTCTCGCGCTCGCGGACTCGCTTGAGATAGGTGGTATGGCGTTATCGTTCTGGTAAGCAAGATAAGCCCTGCTCCGGCTTGGAACATGAGCACAGCTAATGTCTCACAGGTACGGAGGTACTGTTTTGACTAGTAGACAATATAGTCTGGCTCAGTTCTTCACGATATTTGCAGCCGTAATATTTGGCGGACAGGCTACCTCGAAATTATTCGCTTTTTCTCACAGTGCGTATCTCGAACGTGCGTGGTGGAAAGGTTTCTCAGTAATATTGCTTAGGCTTCACCAAGGCCAAGTTTGCAGCAAATCACATATTAAACCTCGGCAAATCAGACGAGCCCAGAAAGGTGTCTTCAATAAACTCGTCGACGGATACTGAGAAGGAAGGTACAATCGCACTTCAGAATGTGTCTTTCAAATACCCGACTCGTGACGTGCGGATCTTAAATGATTTGACCATTGAGGTTAGTCAGATGAACACCACCTCTTCAAAACATTGTGCCTCATGACTGATAATCATTGCACTAGATCGGAAGAGGTCAGAGAGTTGCATTGGTTGGGCCCTCAGGTTGCGGAAAGGTAAGTTGTATACTTGAGATTCTTTTAATCAGTCTGACACAAGTGTTAGTCTACCGTTTTGTCACTCTTGCAAAGGTTGGCTACTCTCTTGGTCTAGCCTTTAGAAGTGGCTCACAAAATGCAGATTCTACGACCCGGATGCCGGTGAGATCCGTATTGGGGGAGCGCGTATATCTGACTTAGATATCGAGCAAACCCGGCGGCAGATGGCCATCGTCCCTCAGGACCACTTTCTGTACCGAGGTGAGACCGAGAAGAAAATTCCTTTCCACAGAGAAAGCTTACAAGACCCAGGCACCATACGCGAAAATCTCTGCCTTGGTCTCAACCGGTCAGTATCAGACACCGAGCTTCAGGAAGCATGTGAAGTAGCCGCGATCTACGGATTCATCCATTCGTTGCCTGAAGGTAGCTTGTTGTGGTCTTGGACTTCGACCATTGCTGACTTGTTACAGGTCTTAGCACCGCATGTGGTGGCAATGGAGGTGTCGCCTTTTCTGGAGGCCAGCGGCAACGTCTTATCATTGCGCGCGCGCTTGTGCGGAAGCCTCAGATCCTATTGCTTGACGAGGCAACTTCCGCTCTTGACGTCGAGAGCGAACGGTTGTTCGCGGAGGCTTTGCTGCGTCTTCCGCAGGATGTGACCGTTGTGGCTGTTGCCCATGTACGTTTTCCTTATTTCATACCATCAATCATCTATGTCTATTAGAGAGCTTCAGTGGGCGCCGTGAATTTGCTTTGGCTAGCGTCATTCATCGGTATGCGCTGACATAAATGTTGTTGCTGCCAGCGGTTCTCGACAATCCGGAATTTCGACCTCATAGCTGTTCTAGACCAGGGAAGAATTGTTGAGCTTGGTGCGTACGACAATCTCATGAGCCGCCGGGGACGCTTTTATCGGATGGTGAGTTTTCATAGTTTTCAATATCAACTCTAACTTACTATCAACAGGCAACGATACAGCATGAAGATGAGAAGGTAGCCACGTCGACCGCTTAATCTACTCGTTGACCTTACGCCGCGCAACGGGTTGGGTTGGGCGATCCAGCAAATGGGTAGGGTTCGGTCTAGAGCTGGGTTGACCTTTGAGCGAGGAATCTCAGGTGGCAAAGTATATAATGTGTATTGTATACAGAGGATGGGGTAAAGAGGGAGAAGTAGGAGAAGTAGGAAGTAGATAACCCTACCTACTACCACCAGAATTACCACCATAAATATCTATCACCCTCTATCAGCTCGCGAATCGACTTCTTTATCCGCCCCATTACCAGCCTTTCTACCGGTATTTGTATTAATCTTTCTATTCAGCTTGCTATTCAACTTTCTACTAAAGCATTGACAGCATCGGCGATTTCTGAGCCGGCCCGGGAAAAGTGCATGGCCCAGCGAGCCCAGCCGGCCCTGGAAGCCCTGGGATGGCCCTGGGCTTCCACGGCCAGCCTCAATACTGAGCTCTTAAAACTTGTTAATGTTGGATATAGGGAACAGTACTGCTACCCCTGTGGTTGGTAATCTCCATTTCGAGCCCTGTAGGGCTGGCGCTAGAGGATTCAAAGTTTTCATCTTTCACTTCTTCCGCCATAATTTTTTAAAATAGTTCAATCCTATGGTTCTATATATGCATATATGTTTCTTTTAACTCTTAAATTTTAACTAATTATGAATTCAAGTTAATTTTATTATTATTATCGTAAAATTAAAGAGCAGAAACATAAAATTCACTGTTATTGACTAAAAAAAAATTTTATTAATTAAATTTTATTTTTATTATCATAAAAATTTTGTTAATATTTTAAATTAATAAAAAATGAAACTTACAAACTATTGTCATGAATTATAATCTCTACGAATATTTTAATTTCTTTGAATTTGTTAAATATCATTCAAGCTTCAAGTTGCAGAATTAAAGACATGATTCTGCAAGATGACGTAGTGCCAGATTAATGTTGTCTGCTATGACTTTTCATTAAATTTCAGATCAAAATAAAGAGAACAACGCATATGAATTAGAAGAATTGATATTGCTAAAAAGCTGACGGTGGTCTGACCTTCATCTCAACGTCTGTAGACAGCGCGTCAAAGATCACTGTCTGCACGTCAGATACTATCATACTTCAGCCCGAAATTACTCGATAGTGAGGTCTTTGAAGTATTTTTTGATCTTATCTACCTTCTTCTTCTTTAAATTCTTCAGATCTGACTGTCTTGCTGACTGTGATTGTGGCCTGCGTACCCCTCTGGGGCTTTTGAATTTGTATCTCATTGACAACCTTCACTGGTTTCACCGTCGTCACTGCTTCATTCAAAGCTTCCTTGATATCTTCTCCCTCGACAATTGCCAGAGCAGAGGCAGTGGGTAAAAGGACGGCGGCTTTGGGCTTACGGCCTTTGGTGGAACGTTTGATAATGGACATGGCTGTAGGATGTGTAGGCTGACTTCTTTCAGTGGGTATACGGTGTCTGCCATATCGAGAATGCGAGGTAGACAGGATAGGCGGCGGTAAGGGTGGCGGAGAAGCCATTGTCATTATCATACTAATTACAGTGTGAGAGGTAAATCATCCCGGATTGTGATGCCAATAATGCCAAGGCGGCGTCGGATTAACTATTATACCCCCTGCCAGCAACTGACCACTTCCTGAGAAACAAAAGGATAGCTTGACGTTCCACCCCTTGAGAATTATCAATCATCCACGGCCATCTTTCTACCCATAGTTCGTCCAGCAGCTATCCTACACCTTCAGCATCTCTAGCAACAACCTCAACGAAAAATTCTCTTCACCAAACTTCGCTTCTAAGCTTCCGACTTCCTTTTCCAACTCGCCATGCAGTTCCCTCAGAACACCGAGCGTGTAACCCAAACTTTTTGTCTCTTTCATAGTTGTCAACACCTCTCGCTTGGCCTCATTGCTGAGCTTTCCTTCAAGCGTCCTCTTCATGAGGAATGCCCGCAACTGCATCGCGTCACCCGCGAATTTGGGCTCTGACTCCAGAGTCTGGATGCAGTGAATAAGTGTGAAGGAGTACTTTCCTTCATCGAGGTCTTCGGCAAAGCCCTTCTGCTTAGCGTAGTCAGCCGAAGCGAGGTTCTGGTAGTCGTCGCGGATCTGGAAGAAGCGCCCAATGAGGCAACTCAACAGGTTCAGATCGTCGTCCGACACCTTCTCGCTGACCGGACTTTCGGCGACCATCAACCGTGTCAGCATGCGAAACAAGCCACCCGTCTTCTTATCAACCATTTTCAGATACTCTGATATGGACGGGCATAGTGCGTTATGCGTCCAGTAGAGGTCGTAGCTCTGCCCCACATACAGCTGTTGCATCTCTTCGATGAAGATACGAAAGCATGACGGGTTGCTGAGCTCGGCAGCCATACCTGTCGCTTGGGTATATTGGTACGTCGCGCTGTTGATTGTCTGGGCGGTGCCATAGATATTGTGGGTAGAGGGCTTGCCACGACGAAGTGGTGAGCCGTCTTCAAGATCATCGAGCCTGGGCGTCGTTAGGCGGTTTAACTGAGACACGGCAGGATGGAAGAGCGAGAGAAAGAAGGGTAGCAAGGGAATTGGCCTGAATGAGCAGAAGAAGACTAACATGAGAGATGCACTATGCAGCATCTTGACAACGTTCTTAATCATCTTAGCCGACTTCGGAGGCACCTTGAGCCATGTGTTGAGGGAGTCTATGGCCTGGTCACGGAAACCCTTAGAAGGGAGGGAGGTAATGTATCGATATGGTTGGAGAACAACCTGATAATCACTGTCAGTTACAGCTCCAAGGATATGTCTATCGTTTGAGGGTATGCAGCGTAGGGAAGATGTTCAACTCACATTATCGCTCAACTCCGGTAAATTCCAATCAAGGGTCAAAGACACCACATCCGCAAGAACGAGTGAATCCCTGCTCGGTTGCGAGATATGTGCCGACTTCTTGACACCATTAGTGCCATTCATTTTTATGTCGTCACCCGTACTGCTGCCGTTCCTCTTCCTCTTGTGGCCGTTCGCCTGAATATTACCGTTGACGTGGGGCTCCTTGCGTTCGGTCTTAACGGAAAGGCCGTCAGTTGCGTCCTTCGGTGGCCACATTGCCGGGTATCTCTCTACGCCATACTTAGCTCTCAGCAACTGCAACTCATTCCACTTAGCCCCTGCGTTGTATCTCGGACACTGAGTACTCCAAGCAACGTTGCCTGAAAGGGTGTACTGCATGACCTCAATGTATCTCTTTGTGTCATCAGAGAGGTCCGTCCGCGTCCTGGTGTCCTTGACCACGCGGACGTACTTGGCAACTTCGATGCGGATGCGCTCCTTACAAATCTCTCTGGCTTTCTCTTCGCTACAGCCGTGCTCCTTCATGACAACCAAGACGGCGTTTTGGACGTTGGCGTCATCGCGTTCCTTCTCGAAGGAGAATAGATCGTTGGTGAGAGAGGCAGTGATCAAAGCAGGCGCGAGAAGCTCCCTAACTTGATCGGCCTCTTCCTCAGGGATGGTAATAGCGCAGCCAAACGTGACAAGGCCGTGCCAGAGCCTCGATAGCAGGATAAAATTAGTCCCATTTAGATAGGCTTGATCTAGGATTGGTAGGTGCAGGGGACTTACATGTATCCCACGTCAAGGGCCCTGTACGGGATGTACTCCTCAAGAGTCTTAAAGTCTGTGTCATCCTGCCGTCTACTCGAATGTTGGACGCCGGCGGCCCAGCTCTTGGCGACAACCATTGCTCTCTCATGGTCAATTGCCATCATCTCGCGGAGAATCTGAGCAGCGATTTTACGCTTTCCAGAGGCGCCTTTCTCATCGATCTTGCCAGTCTGACCGCCCTGTTCCAAGGCTTGCTCCATCTCGTCCAAAGATGCGTCGTCGATATTTTTATCGATGATATCTGCAATGAATTAGCCTCATTCAGGATATCCCACAGACCTACGGACAATTAGCACATACCGTCATGAATGAAACCAAATTCAAGCCCATAACTGGTGATCTCCAGTCTATCCGGGAGACACTCGGGCACCGCGCAAGTGATGAAACTAATGTCTGGACCCAAGCCGCCCCTAAAAGGCTTCTCTAAGGGCCCAACCAAGCGGCGCCAATCTTCCTGAACCCTGAATGCACCGATTTCTTCAAGATCGCCAGCCACGTGCCTCCTGAGATCGATTCCATTGCAAAGACCTTGCGTGTCGTACTTGGAAGAGTCGATGATGTGCGAATACTTGTAGTCCATTTTATATGCAGACACCAAAAATGGTTGCTTTGATAGAGGGGTACTGAGGCTTTGAGGTCGCAGAGAAATGAGATAAGTTGTAATACACGAACGCGTACAGGCTCAGCAGAAGAAGATGAATAACAATGATGAATATGATACCACTCCAAACTTCTTTTCCGATTTGAGAAATTGTTTTCAACATGCGGGATATCTTAGTGTTAACAGTGCTAGCATTTGAACAGCGTGGTTCGAAGGCGGTTCGATAGACGCTTCTAGGAGCGATCCGCTTCTCTTAAATGGTCAATTTCGTTTTTACTACGTTGCTGGGCGGTAAGGATAGAGCCACCTGCCGTAGTAATATATATTCGAACAGGGATATTATTTCTTCTGGTAAACTGCCTAAAGGGCAAGACCCGACCGAGGACAGCGGGAGGCGACGATGGAACAGGCGAATTTCCGCCGCTCAAAAGTGGGGGCTTGGTAAGACTCAGCTTTTCCCTGGCATGTGGCTGGTTGTACTGAAGGATGGGGAGACCTACAGTAACTACCTAGGTACCTAGGTACCTAATGGGGAATGGCCGTAGTGGGCGATTTACCGATCCATGTCAGCTTCAGTAAACCACTGGGGTCGTCATTAGGACGCGCAAGAGCAAGTCCCGAAAGAAGCGTATATCGGTAAGATAGCGCGACGCAGGTTCAAGCCCTTATAAATGTAAACTAAAGACTGTTCTCTTGTCTGTCTTATCCATCAGGCCTCGTTTAATCCTGAGCTCCCCCTTGATACAAGGTCTCTCGGCTTCTTTCCTCCCAGGCTCCCATCGGTCTATCTCAAATGGAGGCCTACTTGCCCAAAGATGCCGGTTTACGTGCTGCCGTCGCCGTTCTTGGCATAAGCGCGTTCTATGTTTCCAGCCTAGTCATTCATCGCCTCTTCTTCTCTCCTATAGCAAGATTTCCAGGTCCCAAGCTTGCCGCAATAACAACTTTGTACGAGTTGTACTACGATGTTGTCTACAAAGGGAAATACCTGTTTGAGATTGAGAAGATGCACGACAAGTATGGTATGTACTATAACTTTCCTGATTGTCAAAATTTCCACTGCACAAGAATCACTGCGCATGTTGCAAAGGAAAAAAACTCATATTTTCAAACTATGTAGGACCGATTGTAAGGATTAATCCGTACGAGCTTTCCATTCGCGACTCTGAATACTACGATGAACTCTACGTCGCGGGCTCCGTCCGCCCAACAGACAGATATGAGGGTTTCACAAAGGGTGTTGTCGACTTCGAGGGATCTCATCTTGCGACTACACGACATGAGCTCCACCGCAAGAGGAGAAAGCCACTCGACCCTTATTTTTCTAAAAATGGCGTGACAAGGCTAGAACCCATGGTGGCAGAGCTCTGCGAAAAGCTAGTTATAGGACGGTTCGAAAGCTTTAAGGGAACCGGGAAAGTAGTGAGGCTGGATCATGCCTTCACTGCCTTCTCTGGCGATGTAATCAGCAGGCTTTGTATTGATGACCCGCCCAATTTCGTGGACGATCCGGAGTTCGCTCCGGGGTGGTTTGAACTTTACCACAATGGTATCGTATCATTGCCACTGTTCATGGGTCTGCCTTGGCTAATCCAGTAAGTAACCTCCGCACTCAAAGAGTTCATTCGTTAATCAGAATAGTTTGATCCGTCTTATTCCTGAGCGCATTCTTATGTGGCTGGATCCCAGGAGCCAGACCTTCAACAAGTTCAAGCTGGTATTAATAAACCCTGAATCCTATTATTTCTGCCTTCATTACCTTGCTGAAATTTATTTAGATGTGCGAAGGCCATATCGGGGTGGCCAAGCGTGAAAAGGCTGCCCTAGGATCCAAAGATACGTCAACGACGGGTGCGCGCCTCACCCTTTTCCGGCATCTTGTCAACAGTGACCTTCCGCCATCTGAGCTCACAGACGAGCGCCTGTCAAGGGAAGCCCAGGTCCTGATCGGTTCTGGTACCATCACCACAGCTGGGACGTTAGGCTTCATTTGCTATTACATAATGGCAAATCCGGCTATCAGGAAGCGTCTAGCAGAAGAGCTGAAGGGTGTCATGAAGGGCTACCCGCAGAAGAAACCGACTTGGGCCCAACTTGAGCAGCTAGCATATATGCAGGCGTTGATTAAGGAGTGCCTTCGGTATTCTTTCTCATATCCCTCGTGGCCGAGTCATCATTAAAACAAGCTGACTGACATTGTGTAATAGCCTCAGCTACGGCACCATGCACCGCCGTCCGCGTGTTTCTCCAAAACAGCCTCTCCAGTTCAAGCAGTGGGTGATCCCAGCCGGCGTCCCAGTCGGCATGTCCGCATACTTCCAGCATCGCGATCCTCGCATTTTCCCGCGACCATTAGAATTCATACCCGAGCGATGGCTGGAGAACGTTACTCCAGAGATGAAGCTCAACTTTATTCCTTTTTCAAGGGGGTCACGGTATTGTTTGGGAATGAAGTAAGCCTGTCCACTAGCCTTGACCTGCTTGTCAACCGGGTAGATTGGAGGGGAAAATGTCTCTGACTTGCCAACTTGAATAGTCTTGCGTATTGTGAACTCAATCTCATCATCTCCGCCCTCTTCCGTCCCGGAGGTGCCGATTTCGACATGTACGAGACAGATGAATCGGACGTCATGCCAGCTCACGATTTGATAGTACCTATGCCAAAGCTGGGCACAAAGGGTGTTCGGATCATATTCCATTAAGCGCCGTAGCGCGCTTTGCGGGATTTAGGAGACGGTCACAGGTATTAGGGGTTTTTGGCAGCCAGCAGTTTCCCCCATAGAAAACCACCTCAAGACCTTTTTTTGGGGCCCTGACGGTCTTCGAGCTGAAGATGGTCTTTCAGAAATAGTCTATACTTCTGAAAGGAGCGCCGTCAAGGAAAGAGCGTCCTATTCTCCGCTTATATTCGTCCTCCGGCTTAGGTACGAAAACTAGCCGTCGCACAATCATTTGGCGATACTCTGCAGGTATTTTTTTCTTTCGATTTCGGCAATTCGTCGGCGATATCTCGAGGATTTCAATCCAGTTCAATTTAATTGATTCAACTCTTGGACTTAAAGTTCCTCCATATCGTTGAAGTCCGCCTTCCTTCTTCAGGCTGGCAACCAGTGTTAACAGATCCGTACCAAAATATGCGGTCCTTCTGTTGAACAGCCCCATAACCATCTTTGAGCCCGAAAACCATTGTAGAGAACAAACGGTCTAGAGGTGGTTTTGGAAGCGATGGCCAACTGCGATATCGTGGAAAGCCGCTATAATCGTCTCTTAAATCCCGGAAAGCGCGCTATGTCGTGGTGTTATCTAGAGCAAAAGTGAGAGGCAAAGATTAAATGGCATATAACGAGTGTGTGGAGGGCTAGAACGTTTGCATCTGGGCAGGCCCGGCATTGAAGCTAGATAATGTATATATCTTTCTCAAGTTCGCCAACTCTTATTTCAGCTTGCGCCAGGCTTGCCGTCTGCGTCTCTCCCAGATCCTTGCTACCCATGTTCTTCATGTCTGCCAACAACTCCATCACCGCCCTTAATTGGAGAATGATTAAAACGCGGACTAGATGCTCCCATTCCAGAGGGGAACTAATCTCGTAGTCACCTAGAAGGAGTTGTCGCCAGTCCGACGACGTGCCCGTGCGCGTTGACATGATTGAGCCGGAGTGCATGCAGTCGGTCTTGGATGAAGAGGAGGAAGCGGATGTAGCAAGATCCCGATCCTCAACGTTGACGCGATGTGAAAGGCGATCGGTGGGTAAGCAACCCAGCAACGAGGATGGTAGCGAGCCTGCCCGGCTGTCGCCGTCTTTCATACGGTACAATACGACAATCCGTCCACAAGCCGCAACAATTTTTTCGGTCACGAAAACCAATAGAACAAGATTCTCTCTCTTAGCCATACAACTGCTGCACTTGAGCATCGAACGACAGCACTTGATGGCTTGCTTCTGATATGCGACGATGGAGTCCAGTTCGGCGCGGTTGCCGGAGTTGCAACTAGCCTCAAATTCCTCGACGGCGAAGACGACTGCAGCCAAGCACTGGCATGACTGCCCGGAGGGGTTCTGAGACGAAAACGCCGTTGAGACTAAGGTGGATGCGTGTAAGGATGTGGGCGTAGCGTTGGAGCCGATTTCGAAGAGGGACGAATCTTGGGATTGTCTGGTAGGTGAATCGTAAATCGAAATCATAGAATCTAAATCGGTAGGTGGAATGCAACGTGGTATCTCATCTCCTGAGCTTAATGACGGTGATCGGAGATTTCCAGACGTCCTAGCAGCCGCGGGTTGGATTGGCTCAGGGTGCGTGCTGGGCAAAATCGTAGAGAAGAAAGGCAATGGTGAGAGGGCAAGGTTGAAGATATTATCTCCGTCTTGATAGCTAGTTTGTTGGCCAAATTCAGCGAGAAAAGACAGGTCAAAGTTCGGTTGAATGTCGGCCAATCTGTCAGTTAGAGGTTCCGTAAGTAGTTGTCCTCGCTCACTATCATCAATGTTGCCGTCCGCTAGGAGTGAAGACGCAATGGGCCGCTTGTCTGAACACACCCCTTCCTCATGCCCGGTGTCTTCCAAGCTCGAAGAAGCCGATGACTGAACTAACAAGTCCAGCGAGCGCTCCTGCTGTGCAAAATTGATGCTTGACTTCCGTATTCTCTGATTGCCTTTATGCTTTAAGGAACTGGAAGTGCACGTCTTTCCAAGGCGCTTGCATCGGCTGCAACCGTCGTCATTGGTACTGCATTTGACCTACATACGTAGCCCAAATCTGTCAGTATGAATGTCCTGATTTCTATACCATATGTGATCTAGATTCGCATGACATTACCTTTTTGGCCCTGCATCGATCGCAAGCTGAATTCTTTTCTGGATTTGACGATTCATGTAGCCTCTCAACAAACTCCGCCTCTTTATCATGAGAATTCCAGTGCAAAGTCCCGAACATGATGAAACGAATCTTTCGTGCCCAAAGCCACCCCAATGGCGGCGAAGAGGGTCTCGAGTCCTTTCAGGTTTCGTCGAGTTCAGCTTACGCAGGTATCGTAAGGATCCGTAAAAGTGGATTTATCACCTAAGCAATGTTTCCGCTTTATTACTAAAACAGCTGCCACCTTAGTATATATGGATTAAACTATCAGGCTGAACCCGAGGCTATCGGCAGTCAGCATGCTCAGCTCGTTGGCTAGGCGGAAGGATTGTCGGTGAGTCAAGGATCAAAAGTGGCCTTGGAAGGGATAAAAGGGGCCGAAGGAGTTGGTAAAATGGGGCATTCTGCTCGTGTGCTCGCCCTCATCCATTTGGAATTCGGGCAAGCAGTCATTTGATAGAATTTTCGCTTTTGCCCGCCCACCCACTCCATAGGCTCAGCCGCATAGACAGAGGGAGTTCTTCGCGCCCTGGGGCAGCTTTGACAGCCAATTTGGCCAAGGAAGCTGCTTCTAGGGGCGGAGTTTGCGCAAACACTACCTTATACAAAAACGCCAAGATGAAACCCTGCATGTCGTATGCACGGGGTTTCCGCGCACATGGGGTTTCCGCGCACGCTAACTAGGACTAATTATCTTAGTGCTCTTTTTAGCACGCTAAACCCGATACTATCTGTAAATAACCTTTCTAGGTTAGAGTGCGCGGAAACCCTGTGACACCACCTTCCATTCCTCGCGATTAAACTCCAACCTCATTCTTCCCCACCGTCATCTTACCTTCTACCGCCGCCACCCCTCTACGACTTCTACGTCTGCGCCGAAATGTTGCTATAAGTGACTTCGTCTTGTTTAAACTTTACTCGTAGAATAGGGGATTTTGGTGGGGAAACGCGAATTTACGTGTTTTCACTACTCGTATTTACGGGGTTTCTGCGCACACTGGGTTTCCGCGCACGCTAACTATGACTAATTATCTTAGTGCCCTTTTTAGCACGCTAAACTCGATACTGTCTAAAGCTAACCTTTCTAGGTTAGAGTGCGCGGAAACCCAGTGTGCGCGGAAACCCCGTAAATACGAGTAGCGCGCATTTAGGAAAAAAATTCCTCCGTACAGCTTTGTAAAGTGCAATGACATCTTGTACTGTCAGAGTCATACTGTGAGCGTTCTGACAGTCTGCGACATCAAGAGCTACGGCGCCGCACTTGATCTCGCATGGTAGGAAGGGGAAGTACATCCGGTAGGTTGCGACGAAAAAGGAGGTATCATAGATGCTACCGATGAGTGGATCAAGCTTGTTGAGCTGCTCGTCTGTAAATGCGGACCGCCTGAATCTAACAGAGTAATCCGGCTGTGGCCGCGAAGAACCCTCCACTGCTATGCTGCCTGTCCAGCCTTCGTTTACCCCTTCAATCAGATGATCGAGATGTGTAGCCCCATAGGTGGCGAGGATTACTGCAGAAGGGACGATCAATCCAGAGATGTCTTGGATAACCCTCGCTTCATTCCTGTCTTCTATCTTCCAGCAACTCT
>JAABUP010008093.1_pt1 | contig 13591 bp, 23 predicted proteins | sample 5559201 | NCBI WGS metagenome assembly JAABUP01 (sample SAMN10711887, study PRJNA513373) | rock metagenome | isolation source: Antarctica rocks | place: Antarctica | reverse complement strand
ACACACAGCCCAAAACTAGCATCCAGGGCAGCGACAGAGCAAAGCAAGGAGGAGTGATGGTGTTTTTGCAGCAGCCAGACTGTAGATAGAGAAGTCTGCCAGGTGTGGCCACGCAGCAGATGATGCAGCTGGCATGGCAGCCAGCAGCTCCAGACACCTGAGCAGAAAGATAGGAGCAACACAGCAGCAGCACAGCAGCAAGCAGCGGCAGTATTGTGTTCGAAACAAGTGGCATTCTCAAGACAGGCATCTGTGTGAAGACCAGCTGCACACGTTTGGGATCCTGCATCCCAGAAGCAAATAAGCAGCACTGCCATGGCAGCTGAGCATGAAGATAGGAACAACAGTGTGGCAGCGCAGTTCAAAGAACAGCAGCGCCCACTAGGAAGAAGCAAAGAAGCCAAGATCATGGAGGCCGTCTGGGTTTGGTGTCCCAGTCATCTCTACTGTGGTGCTTTGTCTCTGTAGCTGTTACCCATGTGCACACATATGAATTTGCACTGGACTACATCAGAATAGAGCACTCTTGCTGCTTTTGTCAGGTTGAGCTGGTCACGACGTGCCAACCAGTGACAGTCAGAACCGTCCTATTTAGTAGACCATATATTCTTGTTGATTTTAATGCATTTGTACTATGTTGTAATTTTGGTACCGGTATATAGATTCACACTATTATATGTTGACACATCATGATGAGTGTTACTTGGTCATGCATATGTGTTTTTGGACTACAAAACTGACAATTGCATGATTACATGAGAAAATGGTTTTACTTGCCTAGGCAATTCTCCCATTGTACTGATGTGAGTTGGGCATGCGTCAAGTTACAGTTCTCACAATAAATGTATTGCACATCAAGCAGTCTCAGACATACCATATGTTGGCTAATTCTTTGGTCAAATACTAAGACTCACTCTGTGTTCAGGCGTAATTGAACAGAATGTGAATTGCAGCGCGCAGACAAACTGCTTGTCATTGATGTTATGCTCAAATCCTTTGCTAAATTTGCATGTTCTCATGACGTGATTGGCCATGTAGCAAAGCTTCAAAACACAGCTGTGACATACTGATGGGGCTTGTGACACTACAAATTCAGGACATGTTTTGACAAATGCGATTGGACTCATCAAAGGAAAGTGGCTGAAAGTCTCTAGGCACCCTGCACACAACCTCCTGAGAGCCAGCTTTGCTAGAAGCCAATATTTTGCAAAGTCCGCCACGATCAAAACACAAGTCTGACTTGTGCGACACAATGACAATGGTGACCCCCGAGGTGACCAATGTCGCATCAGTGTTCCAAAGATCCGACGTTGACCTTACACAAGCTGGTCAGCGATGCCTTGGTGAGCATACACCCCAGATGTTGAGCATACACCCCAGATGTTGATATCTGGGTCCAGCCTACGAACTGAACGCTACATGTAGCAGCAGTATTGCCAAGACATCTTTGACCAACAACAATATTACAAGTCATGCATCACAAAACAGCAGGCAGAATAAGTTGTAAAATGAACTGAAAGCGCAGCATGTCAAAAAGCAACCGCTGAAGTAGAAGTCAACATCTTGCGGGACTTAGGATATTCAAAACTGCCAACATGCAGCTATTGGTCCACTGACTCTAGCACTGTGCATCCACTGTTCCGCTTCCCATGCTCAGCAAGCCTAATCATCTCTAGTTAGGTACACCCTATTGCCCAACAAGTACTTGGCAACAAGAGGCTTCTTCTTGGAAGCTGCCAGCTTCTCTGGGTTCTTCATCCGTCTCAACGCAATCTTGCGTGGCATAGGCGGGGCTGGTTCTCTTTTGGCTAGATACTCTAACCGATTTTTGCTGACGTCTGTGTAAGGTAGCTTGCTGAGGTCCAGGCCCGCTTCACGAGCCATGGCATTCAAGCCCTTCTTCTCTATAGTCTTGAGTGCCTGCAGACAGATGCAGTTCCTGTTGATCAAACCAACAAGCTGACAGGCAAAGAGTTCTTGCTCCTGTATGTGGTGTGTTGCTGCAAGTACAAGAGGAGCTGATATTGCATGCAGTCTGCTCACCTTTGTACACACTCGGAGCTTAACCCATCGAGAGCCTTCAGGCCAGTACACCTTCTTCTCCTGCAAGTTGATGTGCTGCAGCTTCTTGTTCCGCTTGTGTGAGAAAGTCACAACATACCCATTGTTTGCCTTCTTGCCAGTCAACTGACATGTCCGGCCCGAAGCTACACGGCAAGTGTAGCTTAGTGTCAACAGTTGCATTTTATTTCTGTAGCATACGAATGTGCGGCACAGGGCTACGACTCTACCTTGAACAGAAGGGGTCTGTGGTCGTCTGGGGTGTGAGCTGATGGAACACCGCTGAAAAGCTTGAAGCAAGCCTCTGTTGCAAGATGTGTGCAGCTTGCAGCTTGGCTGGAGTGCGAGCGCCATGGTGAAAGCCAGTCTCGGTGGTGCGACTGAACGCGAGTTATCGCGATACAGGGTTTGCCTTTTTAACCTAACTCTCCTATCAAAGTGGAAAGGGAATAGGCCGAATTTTGCACAGCGGAAGGAAGGTTGTACTCTGGTCGGCCATGCCTCCGTGATCGAAACTCCAATCGACGCACCTTCGTGGCCAGCTGAAGCTCTTGATTCCATACAAATTGCACAGTTTGTGGCGCAGCATCAGTCTTTCCGAAAGAACCGGTTAAGCTCAGTGATCGCAGTCTGCTTGACTGCTCACGATGGATAGCCATCTTGACAACAAAAGCCTGGTTGAAGAGTACAGAGCAAGAACACACAGAGCTGAGGTTGCCGTCGGCAACATAGTTGCAGGCTGCCCGGGGAACTTGAAGGTCATGGAGCTCGCCAGTATTCTAGGAAAGACTATTGTGCCGCACGGGTCTGACTTCAGCGCAACTTTTGGTGTCGGACGGTTGACCGAGTTCTTGGAAGGCAATGACAGTTTCTCTTTGGAAGGTCACTGCCCGAAAAACGTGAAGGTTATCAGGTTTACGCCCAAGGGGAGGAGTCTGGATCTTACTCCCGTGCAGTGGCCTCCAAAGCTTCGCAGAGATCCTGTGCCGCCTCAGCATCTCATTCCAGCACATCATCCGGCCCTCAAGCCGGGCCAAGTGAGTTACACGCATGCCTTTATGTTGATCTCATGCTTGCTGGGGATGCTTCTGCTGCTTGTGGTTGGTCACATCTCATTCGTATTGCGCTTAATAGCAGGGTCTTCCCCCTGGCGTTCCTGATCCACGATTTGTGAGGACAGGAGAACGAGGACAAACCTCAGGACCCGATCCAGCCGGCAGATCTGACGCAGACATTCACCTTGACTTGCAGCTTGAATGTGAGCTGACAGACTTCATAGGCAGGAGCCCAGATCAAAGAGTGGCTCTTGACAAGGACATTGAACCTCATGTTGCTCAAATTGGCCTTATGCCACCCAACATGGGCATGCGACAGTGGCTGTCACAAAGGCCAGCTGTGTTTGAACTGGATGGGCAGAGTGTTGCTCTGACCAGACAAAGCATAGAGTATGATCGCCACCTAGAGACACAGTTTGTTGCCTTCCTTCAGCGCCTTGGCAGACCTGCTCACTTGGGCAAGGACATTGGATCATACTGCAAGAAGCATAACATTGAGATGCGGGTGAGGACATAGTGCCCATGCTCAGGCTCATGCTGTTAAATTGTGACTTAGGTACTCTCCTTTAAGCTGTCTGCTTCAGAGTCCAGCTTGCAACTCAAATGCAGCGTCCATCTATGAAGTGCAGCTGTATGCCATGCATCTGTGAGGATTCATCTGATGCAGGTGCCAGGGAGGCTAGCAACACATGAGGTGTTTCCTTTTCAACTGTCTGCTACAAAATGCAGCTTGCAGATCCAGTGCAGCATCCATTTTTGAATTGCAGCTGCATGCTATACCCATGTGAGGACATATCTGATGCAGGTGCCGGGGAGGCTGGCAAGCTGGTTCAAGTCCAAGCACAAGGTCTTCAAAGTTGACAAGGATCACATCACATTGAAGCCAAACTTCCTACGCAAACACAATCCATCAGCTGAATTCGGCCCACCAGGGTTCCCAGCTCAGGACAAGGCAGCTCCTCATCCAAATCCTTGGCATCAAGGGGCCAAAAGGAGCAGCGAAGATCAAAGGATACTGTACTTGGAAGAGAAAATCCTGAACTGGCTGGCTATGAAAGACAAGGTCACAACCACAGAGATGGCAGAGTTCGCCTATGCTACACATGAAGACCTGGTTCCAGGTACACACAGTGGATAAGTTATACTCATCATGTGTGGTCTTGTCTTGATTCACATATGATATTTGTGGCATGTTGGTTTTGCAGCAATATGCCTGTGCCCTGTTCTGCATGGAGGACAGCACTGTTGTGTTGCATGAAGAAGGCTTGCCTGTCCTCCCTCACAAACTGAAGCACCTTGCAGGCTGCAGATGTCTGTACCATTCAGCATTTCCCACCTTGTACAGCCCATGCCTGCAAAACCCACACCGACTGCGTGATGCTGAAGCATTTGATGCTAAACATTACGTGGTGTGCAATGCAGAGACTTGGGATGCCAACGTCTTCTGCCAAGAGCGCAATCAGCTCTTCAAGCTGAGTGGGTACCTGCATGATCAGGTGGAGCTGACCGAGACAGGCAGATCACTGACTGAGACCACATCACGTGCATCACACTCTCCCAGAGCACGGCCTGCTGCAGCAAGGGCTGCTGCAACACGCAATCATCAACAGGCAGCTCGCCCTGAACCACATGCCAATCACGTCAACCACAGAGCACCACCAGCCAATCCCAGGCGAGACAATGTGCAGGTACATCCTTAAAACTTGCTGTTCAGTAGTGCTTGTTTAATCATCCTTCCTGCTGTGTTAAGAGCATAATGCAGGTTAACAATATGGCTGTTCATACCCACACACCAATGATACTTCCGCAACTCTGTCATTGCAGTCTCACAGGCATACCAAAGAAATTGCACAAGGGTATGATTGTCATCCCTTGCTTGCAGGAGTCTACAGAACTGCAACAGGAGAATGCTAAGCTCAAGGAGCGCTGCAATGTACTAGAGGGAGAAGTGCGCGCTCTGCGCCAGGACATGACTGCCCTGCAGCGTCACCTTCACATGCCTGTCACCCTCTCTGCTCTCAGCTTTGATGACTCCACCCCCCAACCTACCAACAACAAGCGAACCAAGACCCAGGTATGCTTAGCCAATCACCCTGTCGGGCTGGCGCTGATGTTCCTGCATACACAGTGGTTGTTCAGATTTAAATTTGGATTTAGGTCCTGGACAACAAGTCAGCAGCAGCATCATTACAGTGATCCTTGTCAGGGCACTGTGTGTCTAAGTACTGGGCGTACTTATATACACAGTGCCCAGAGTATGTGTGTATAAGTACGCCCAGCACCTACAAATCTGAGAATGTACCCAGCCAGGCTGTTCAGGACCTGCATGGCTACATATTTAGTGTGCTTTGAATTCTAGCAAGGTCTTACAATGCGTCTGCATTTTACCTGCAGTCTTGGATGTGCAGCATGGCACAGCACAGCACAGCATAGCACAGCATAGCACAGCATAGCACAGGTCAGCGCAGTTATTGGAGGGGACTGGCCCTGATACCATCCAATTTGCCCAGATGGTGCATGCTTAGCATGACAGAGATGCTAAAAATTTCCTTCCTGAGCTGTCCTGCAGATATGTGTTCTTGGTGGACACAACGGTAGTGCCTGGCTTGAAGGAGTGACCACACACAGGCCTCACTCCCAGCATTGGGGCCGACTCCCTACTTTAGACAGTGCAAGGTCCTTTGCTGCAGCAGACACCTGGAGGGACAGTGTCTTCGTCCTTGGTGGAGGAGATGGTAGCCAGTGGTTCAACACCATGCTCAGGTGCACCTTGCAATCCCACACAGTTTGCTGCTATTGCAACAGCTTGTGGTGCATGTTAACTCGAAGCTGTTGTCATGTTGTTGTGCATGCTGAGACAACTTAGGCATTGCATGTGTCCTGCCAACATAGATATATATAATTCCACAAAAGCGAAAATTTGAAATGTAATGATGATTCTGAAAGCAGGACCCTTCTTTTGTGGCAATGCAGGTGTGACACAGCGCAACATAGCCCATCATGGCTGCCAGTAGCTCCCATGAAGATTGAGCGAGGCAGCCTTGCTGTTGCCACAGTCGGCGACTACATCTATGCCATTGGCGGCGGCAAGCCCAACGTGCAGTATGACTCTGTCGAGAGGTATGCTTTCTCGCTTACATTGCTTCGACAAGTCAGAAGCTGCTGTTGCAGTCAATCTGACTAGCAAAGCCGGCATAGACTGAATATCTACAGAACATATCCATGGGTGTATAAGTATGACCTGTTTGTTTACTCATATTGCTTTGACAAGTCAGGAGCTGCTGTTGCAGTCAACCTGACTAGCAAAGCCGGCGTAGACTGAATACCTACAGGACATATCCATGGATATATAATCAAGACCTCCTGGGCAGCCCGGTATCATACTTGGCTTCTCATTGAGTTGTCGCCGAAAATTGTAGTCTCTATAAGTATAAGTACAGGTCTCTTAAGTATGACCTGTGTTGTCTGCAGGTATGACCCTTTGCAAGACAGGTGGACAGGTCAGCCCAAACTGAACAGGCCTCGCTTTGCTCTGTCAGCAGCTTCTGCCCATGGAGCCCTGTATGCTGTTGGTGGCTTCAATGGGGAGTTCTACATGAGCAGCGTAGAGGTGTATGACCCCAGAGTTGGCAGGTACTGTCACCACTTCCCTCCTTGGCTTGCCCCCCACCCCCCCCCTTCCCCTCCCTGTCTCACCTCTCCTTGTGTCACGCCTCTTTGTCTCACCACCCCTTGTCTCACCCCTCTTTGTCTTACCCCTCTTTGTCTTACCCCTCTTTGTCTCACCCCTGATGGTTGTATGCTTCTTCATTTGCTTCCAATTTCCTTTGACAAATCTGATACACCCAGCGTTTGTGTTTGCTGCCGAATTGACTTTACTTCGCTAAGCTTGATACTTGAGTTTTCCTGGATCTTACGCTGCTTGTCACGCATTGGACCCACTAGCAAAATGGTCGCCCCACTTCCCTCCACATTCCCACACAGAAAGGCCAAACAGCGATGTCTTTTTATGAGAAGCAAGGTACCAACTGTATCACAGGTGCTATCAGCACTCACTCCCTGTGCCTCACAGTGCTGACATGGCCTGCACTGTAACAAATGGCAACATTGCTGATATTGCCTGCACTGTTACAGGTGGCAGGAGCAGGAGTATGAGATGCTGTACCCTCGAGGCAGCCTGGCAGTGACTGCTTTGGGAGACTCCCTGTATGCCATTGGAGGCTTTGACTTCAAGGAGGCCCTCAACGTGGTGGAGGTCATGGACACCAGAACCATGAAGTGGCGAAGCCTGCAACCCTTGAGCGCTGAAAGGGCATACGGAGAGGCCACGGTGGTTGATGACCAGGTAATTGCAAAGCCCCATGATTGCAGCCTTCAACAACTGCAGCTGCTGTTTTTTGGACAGCCAAGAGCATGGTGACATTTAGTGGTTTTGCACACCACTTGTCCTCTACTTGCTGCTGACAATTTGGAGTTGGTGCATGTCCACAGATAACAGTTTGGAACAGGAAGCTCCTGACAACAAACACCTTTAGTCCACCTTCTCTGGTACACTTTGGTCCGCGCTTAAGTTTCACTGACCATATTTCCATTTCAGCTTTACACAGAAGCACAAGGGTTGAAACCCAATCACCAGATGCATGAAGCCAGTACAAATGCATCATCAGTGCCTTTTTCTGGGTTTAGCTTTTGGGGCATGCCTTGCTGTGAAAGCAGTTGATGCTATTGTGCACTGCATGCAGGTGTATGTGGTGGGTGGACTGCAAACCAACATGACAACATATGCCCCGTTCATTGAGACATATGATTCACTGCTTGATCAGTGGGAAGTGCCTGCTCTGCCTGCTGACATTGAGCCCAGAGCCTTTGCTGCTGTCTGCAGTCTGTGATGTGCAAACCGTAATATTCTTGCAGTGTTGTGCCACATCTTGTATATGCAAATGTGTGGTGTGTATGTTATCGTCCCCGCTGTAGCCCATGTGATTTGCAACGTTTGCTCTAGGATGGCAGAATTCAAGACCAAGCTGGCAATAAAAACATCGTAGACTCAGACAGGAGTCATGCTGCAACAGCAGAACTCAAACATCTTTCAATGAATTCCTGTTAGACCACCATTTCTAGATCTATATCCAAAGTTCAGTAGTCAGTAGCAATGTGTAAGCATTTGCACGGCGATCACAGTATTTATGCATGTCCAAAAAAACGTATGCATTTGTGCATGCTGCAGTCCACTACCTGACCTTTTGCAACTTACATAATGCTGCAGTACTGTCCCTTTGCTTGTGTGCAACAGCATACAGCGGGGTTGTGTACATCAGCGCTGCTCAAATTTATTCTGCAATCCTGCAGTGTTATGACAACAGGCTGCCTGAATGTTATAGCTTTTCCTGCAATTGCTGTTTTGCCATTTGTAGCGCTTCTGACATTTTTGAGGCATCTCTGCCTCCTGCCTGAGCCAGATTTGGCCGTCCTCCACCACCTCCCCCACAAATTTTAGCAATACTGCCCACAAACTTGCCAGCCTGTAGTCCCTGACTGACAACTGCGGGACTGAAGGCAGCAACCATGCTGACCTTCTGGGAATCTGGCGAAGCTATCAAGAAGACTGCCGCAGGATCACCAAGGCTTGCTTGAATCTGAGAGGCAGCTTCCTGCACACAGCATGCCTGTCTGGTCACACGTCTGCTTTCTGACAATCAGACTTAGTGCAGGCTTGCAAGAGCAGATCAGCACCATGACTTTTCTGCACCATGACTTTTCTGCAAAACTGACTGTGAATGGTACGCTCCCAATGTGCCCAGATCAGACTTGACACCAGCTCTGTGCACGAACAGCATGACATCGCAGGAAAGCATGGAGTTTTGTCCATGATGCACAGGTTTTGCAATTGTTGCTATCTCATCTCATGGCCCTGCTAAAAGGGAGCAACTTGGATTGGGCCAGTGCTTGGTTCCCTTGATAGATTGGATCTCTCAAGGTTAGGTTGACAGACAAGCACGTGAAGGTACCTGCAGAGACTTGGCATCCATGCCATCTACTTGAGCAGCCAGCAGGCGGGCTCCACTGGGCAGCGTCTCTGCTTTTGTGATCAGCAGCGGCAGCTGTGCCTGTGCGACCTCACTTCTCAAGTCACTGATCTGCTTCTGTGCCGCCTGCAACTCCTTCATCAAGCCTGCAAGCAACATGCATTGAGCTTTGTGATTACACACCAATAGCGCTGTCTCTTCAGAGTTCTGACTTGCATTCTGCGCTATGCAAGCCTTATGTGTGCGCAATGCATCAGCAGCATCAGTACTCATGATTGCACATACAGGCTGTAATGAACGCACTGCAACAGCCAACAAGGCAGAGATCAGACTTACATCTTGACACTTTGCCTACCTGATGCATTTATGCTTGTACATATTTTGACTGTCATGCACGTACTGCAATATCTGACCAGGCAGGTCAATCCCAAACCATTTCCATCTTCATGAAGCCCAAGTGTTGTGCAGTATCCGAGGACAGCATGAAATGCGCCGTCAGGTCAAATGAAGCCATGCAGGTCAACCTTGGGCACCCAAAATGCCCAAATTTCTGTATCAAAAGCTGAGATGTGTAGTGCAAGCAGCAACTTGGCTGCATCTCATCCACCCAGCATGCATATGCAAAGAACACACCTGTGACCCTGGCAGGCAGTTCTTCATTCTTAGCCTTGAGCTGCTGACCAATTGCTCTGACAACACCATCCAGAGCGTTCATGTGGTCGATAGCAGCAGGGCCAGCCACGGCCTCTACCCTGCGCACCCCTGAGGCAATGCCGCCCTCTGACAGAATCTTGAAGGCCCCTATCTGCCCTGTCCTGCTCACATGGGTCCCCCCACATAGCTCCATGGAAACGCCTGGGATGTCTATGACTCTCACCTCATCCCCATACTGCTCCCCAGCCATGAAGACAGCACCTGCATGAATGCACAGCGTTGACAAATCTGCCTGAACACACAGAGTTGAGGAGTTTGCATATGTGCATAGTGTCAAGCGCCCTGCATGAGTGCACGGTCTTTAGGAGTTTGCATGAATGCATTGTGTGGAGGTATTGGTGCAAGCCTTCACAGGGAGGTACCAACTGCTGTGACAGCAACACCTGACGTGTGTATGCGTCTTGGTGGCGACAGCAGCTTGGAAGCAAGCTTTTTGAAAGGGACATCTCAAACCTTTGATTGGCGTGGTTTGCTCGACCGATCTGAAGTGCAACTTGCGAGATCAACAGCTTGGTTCTTGCGGAATCAGGTTGTCTGTGAGCAGCATGCAAGCAGAGGTGCATTGCAGACACACAAAGGTGTAGGAAGAAGCAGATGAAGCAGCAGGCACAGACAGTCATGCAGCTGCTGTCTTACCTTTGTCCTTGGCTTCCTGTAAGGGAACAACATGCGTGGCAAGGCTGTGGTCTTGCTGGATCCACTTGTTCACCACCTCGTCCACCTCATGAACCTCCTCACCACTCATGCCTCGCGGCAAATTGAAGTCGAAGCGTAGCCTCTGAGTCTGCACACAAGCAATGGGCCACGAGGAACTGCAGGCAGTATCTTTGCTGCCTTACACTGCTCCATTGAAAGCATAGCAAGCGATGTGGCATGATGGGGTCAGTCGCCTGTCATGAGAGTGTGCATAGTCAGGAGAAGCATGCCATGAGTAGAGGACGCTGCACAACAAGTTACTCTACGGTTTGAAATTCCAGCGTTGCCCTCTTGCATTGAAGAGATGCTGTCAACATGGCAATCTACTACTCCTCTGCACAGCAGGCAGGACACACAAATGGTTTTCTTGATGACAGGAATTCGACATACAGCCTGCCTGCAGAGCCGTATCTCAGTGGCAAGGTCATGGGAGTGAGCTGCCATCTTAACCATATCAGGCACAATCAGACTGATCAGGTTGACATAGACAGGTGGAGGAAGAAACAGGCATGGCTGGATTAGTCACCGTGACAAGGGAGCCTTGCTGAGTGATGTGATCCCCAAGTACAGTCTTGAGTGCTGCCTGCAGCAGGTGGGTGGCAGTGTGATTGCACCGTGCCCGCCGTCTTAGCCCCTCATCCACGCTTGCACTCATCTGCACCAGCACCCAACTCTCTTTTGCTTTGCTATGCGAGGCGTGACCACACTTGAAGTAGTGCACACACAAGCTTCTGTGAACAGCTAATGTGCTGGTGAGAAGGTCTCAAGATACCTGCCAGGTTAATGCAGCTGCTGGCCATGGTGGACATGCATTTGTGCATGATGCATGCCTGAACAGCTAGGTGTTGGCACGATGGTACTTGCAGATGCGCATGTCAGCGTAACTGTAAGTACTGCAGACAGGAAGAGCACAGAGGCCGGAAGTCACAATATGTGCTCAGCTCACTCAGTGCTCAAGGGTATGCCAAACAAGCGTGTGCAGCATGCAGTCCTGTGTGTTGGATGAGTCACAACTGGCTATGCACTACAGATTTTACGGTGCTAAATGATGCTTGCAACGTAATCAACACATGTGTAATTTGTATGACAACATACCTGTTGACCCACAGTCACTTCACCAGCAGTGACGCGCGCTCTGTGAGCGAAGAAGTCACCAGCCATCTTTTGCACATCACTCACAAGTGCCTCACAAGCTGAGCTACTCGTACTGGCGGCTGAGCTGCTCTCAGCGGTGGCCACCGCTCTCAAGAATCCCTGGTCCCCAACCTGGCCCCCACTCTCTGCATAGAAGGGGGTCTGGTCGAGGATGATGTCTACCTCATCACCTGCATCAAAATCATCTTTGTGGTCTGCAACACCAGGCACTGAAACACAACATTGATCATGACCACAACAATGATCATGACCATAGGCAACATCATAATATTTTTTTTAACTCCACAGGCAGGGGCAGATGCTGAGACGACCTGAGCATGAGTGGTTGACCAGAGTTGATCAGCTGCATATAGTTCCAAGGTTGTTTGTGCCGGGATCCTCCAGTCAGGACTCTGGTGCTGACTGATTGCAATTCCAACAGTTGTGTTGTGCACCAGCGAACCAGCAATCTTGCTCACAGCGATGGGACCAAGAGGTGTGCCGTTCCTCAAGACTGCTTGCATCAAGAGCATTGCTCATTGGTGCAGGGCAGCTGCAGCTTGCATCAGACAGACTTGCTGAGGGCACACTACTGCATGGATCCAAGGAGCAGCACCTTCATGAGCACTTGACACCATCTGTCCATTGTGCAGGACAGCCACAACAGCCCCTGCCCCCTGCACATCCTCATAGCCCTGAAACTGAGTAGCCCTGATCTGGCGCAGCTGCTCCCTCAGCGAGTCACTTGCAGTCATGTCCACCTGCTTGCTGGCATCCTTACTACGCTGTTTCTGAATCTGCACACTCAGGCAAGAAGCGCTTGTATACCCAGCACTATACAGACGAGTTATCCCAAATTTTGAGGTCAGTTCCTAAGCTCATCAACACAAAAGCAATGACAATGCATTGGATGTGTCATGTCTTGTCAATCAAGCTAAGAAATCATGCCATATAGAAGCTGCACTGGACCACGACAGCTGCAGCATGTGAGAAGAAACACTAAGACTGTACATTGATAACGGTGTGCCCCCAGTAGTACACACTGTTGTTGGACAGACAGATCATATTGCATGTCAACAGACAGAGTGGCATGTTGGCTGACAAGAGCTCAGTATGCTTGAACATCACGCCACAAGCACATAAAGAGGTTACACCAGCAGACGTACAGACAGACATACATCAGCGGACACGGCAGCATTGCAGATGCGACTGGGTACCTGCATTTCTTGTGTGAAGCCTTCTAAATCTACAGTGACGCCCTGTGCACTGGCCAGCTCCTGTGTGATCTCCAGTGGAAAGCCGTATGTATCATATAGCACAAATGCATCACGCCCACTCACACTAGGCTTGCTTCCATTTGTTCCATTTGATTGCTTGGCTGCCGCCTGTGCACAATACAAAAATTCTGTTACATACAGAATAATATGTGTATAAAGGGAAAAGCATCTTTCTTGGGCAATTTGTCCAGCAGAACTGCGGAAGTATACCACAAATGAGCCCTAAGCACTCAACGGGCAACTCAACAAGCCCATGTTTCACTGACACTGCAGCCTCTACACCCAATGGAGACAGAGGAACATCAACAATGCTTTAGCTTGCTGCTTGCTGGGTGTGGAGGCGACAAAGACAATGATCAGACATGTGCAAACCAAGATAGCTGAATGTGCATGAATGACAGTGGCAAGATCTGAACGCCCCTCATGTGTGCTGTTGGCCAGAGGACTCTACGCATTAGGCAGCATGTGACAGAGCATTGTGGCAGCAGGTGGGCACACCTGGTGCAAAATATCAGTAAGCAGCTTCTGCCCAGTACCCAGTGTGGAGCTGAACCGTTCTTCTTCCAGCTGCAGCTCCTTCAGAATCCTAGGGGCATTCTTCTTGACAGCTGGGTCACAGCCTTCAGAC